>Ga0209013_10000565_pt1 | contig 33448 bp, 26 predicted proteins | sample Cruoilmetagenom2_FD_187291 | JGI IMG/M metagenome (GOLD analysis project Ga0209013, IMG submission 187291) | Oil polluted marine microbial communities from Coal Oil Point, Santa Barbara, California, USA - Sample 2 (SPAdes) (version 2) | ecosystem: Environmental > Aquatic > Marine > Oil seeps ...
TCTCTCCCTTCGCTTGGAGCACATCCTGCACAATACGGATGGATTTTTCGATCGGGCTACCTGGATAGTAATAGGTTCCAGGCGTCGTATCGCTGATCAGTTGACCTTCTCCATCACGAATACGTTGCGAGCCATGCAAAGTAGTACCGTGATGTAAGATATTGTAATCGCCTTCCTTCGATTGCGTGACACGATAGACCCCGAAGTAGCTGCGCTCCGCGCTAGCGCGTCTGACGGACGAGGGTAGCATGACCACGGATAGAAACATCAAAAGAGCGGCCACAAACTGACGTGCTGGGTGAATCCAGAAGGCCAACATCGCAATGGCGAATAAGAATGTGAGCGCTGCAGTAAAGCCCCACGCGCTGAACCGCACACCGAAGCCGGCCGCCCATAGCGATCCGTAACGCACCAAGGCGAGGCCGATCACAAACATCCCGCCGAGCCAAATGAGCTCACGCCAATTGTAGTCGCTGCGCGTGAAGACACCAGGACGGCATGCCATGGTGAGCGCAATGAGCAATGGGTATTCGAACACCTCTGAGAACAGCCTGGGCGCGATCAGCGCCGCAAACAACCCACCCAGAACGCCTCCAAACGACATCCATAAGTAAAGCTCGGTGAGGTCGCGCACGCGCGGGCGCAGGGTGTAGAGCGTACGATGGGCGATGAGGGCGGAGATGAAGAACACCGCAACACCTGCTGCACTCGTCAACGCCCACGACTCGAGCTTCACCTGCGACAGCTCAAGAAGCGCGAACGCGACCACGAAGAGGTGCACAGCAAGCAGCAATCGCATAGGAATGATGGACGTGTCACGAAACGCGAGCACAAAAGTGAGGAGATATAGCGCAAGCGGCAGCACCCACAGGAGCGGCGCAGAGGCAATATCGCTTGCAAGATGAGTGGTGAACGCGGTTAGCAGGGCCGCGGGCACCAGTGTCAGTCCGACCCAGCCAAGGCGATCGCGCAGCGTGGGAACCTCGAGAGCAGGTGCCTCTGCCTCAGTTTTGCGAGCTGCCGCAGGCGCATCGCCGCGCGCTACACCTTTGCGCTTGATCGAAGAGCACACCGCAAGGAACGCTATAAGCCCGACAAACAAAAACGCCCAATAGCTACCGAGCGCCGTCACGCCTAATTCGGGCTCGAGCACAAATGGATAGCTCAGCAGCGCAATGAGGCTGCCGAGGTTCGATGCAGCATACAAAAAATATGGATCGCGCGCGTGGGGATGCCCTGTTGTGGCAAACCACGCCTGCAGCAGCGGCGCGTTGGCCGCCACGGTGACGAACGGCAAGCCAACTGCGAGTGTAAAGAGTCGAAGTTGCCAAAGGTAGGGGTCTCCGGGCGGGGGCGCCGTCCAGCCCTCCGGCAATCCGATGGGCATCACCAACAGAGCTAGCATCGCCACGCCGATGTGCACGAACCCGGTCCACTCCATAGGCACCAAACGCAACAAAATATGCGCATAGAAGTAGCCGGCCAGGAGCGCTGCTTGAAAGAAGCATAGAGCGACCGCCCACACAGAGTGCGAACCACCCAGAACGGGCAACACTATCTTGGCAAATAGCGGCTGAATCGCAAAGAGCAAGAATGCGGAAAGAAACGTCGTCGCCATAAAGAGCGCCAGCGACGCATTGCCCCCGGCGAACACAGGCGGCGCAAGCGCTACCAACCGCGGTCGTCGCTTGCCCGGTGATCTTCGACTTCGCACGCGTCCACCCATCTCGTGGAGCCCTCGCCCCCAGGGACACCTAAGATTCGTAACACTAAACTGTAACCGCCTTTCCAACCTTCGGCACAACGACGTTGTGGCCCTTCATTTCAGATACAAAGGCATCGGCCGTCTGATCGATGATCGGAAACGTGCCGTAGTGAGCAGGGAAAACCGTTCTGAAATCAAAGAAAGTCTTACACGCGTGCGCGGCCGAGCGTGCGCCCATTGTAAAGCGGTCGCCGATTGGGACGATCCCGATGTCGGGGGCGTATAAAGAATTGATCAGGGCCATATCACCAAACACCTCAGTATCACCCATGTGATAAAGAGTATTCCCCCCCTTGGCGCGCAGGATAATGCCGCACGGGTTCCCCAGGTAGATGCCATTGGAGGAGGATGAATGCAGCGCGTGCACCATAGTAAGATCAAAATCCGCGCTTTTGACCGTGCCGCCGGTGTTCATCGGCTCGACCTTTTTGGCGCCCCTCTCGGCCAGATGCATGGCCAGCTCGAACACTGCAAACAGCGTGGCGCCGCGTGCCCGGCAAATCTCTGGCGCATCGCCCACGTGATCGTCGTGGCCGTGCGTGAGCGCGACGTGCGTCACACCCTCAGTTGCTGCATTCCACTCCGTTTCCGAGGCCTCAAATGTCGGGTTGCCCTTGAGAAATGGGTCAATCAGGACAACGCTGGATCCCGTCTCTACGCGAAAGCAAGAATGGCCAAACCACGTAATCTTCATTTCTCAGAGTCCCCGGCGCCACTAGGAATTGCAAAAGCGGCGCGGAGTATAAGCAAGGCCGGGTTAGCAACAATAGGCTGACGCACAAATGACGAAACCATCGGGAAAAGAGACCAGCAATGCCGAACGCGGCGTCACATTGGAGTGCGTCGAGGACTTCGCAGCCAGGCTCCGCCCTGCAGCGCGGCTCATAGGCATCGATGCGGGGACTAAAACGCTTGGCCTTGCGCTCTCCGATCAAACGCGCACCATCGCTTCCCCGTTCAGCGTGCTCAAACGGACAAAGTTTACTAAGGACGCCGCGCAGTTGTTAGAGATTGCCGCCGAACACCGTATCGCCGGGTTCGTACTGGGGCTGCCGACCAACCTCGATGGCACGGCTGGTCCACGCGTGCAAGCAACACGGGCATTTGCCAAAAACCTCAACACACTCTCGGATCTGCCCATCTTGCTTTGGGATGAGCGCCTTTCAACGGTAGCAGCCGAACGCTCGTTGCTCGAAGCAGACACCAGCCGCAAGCGTCGCGCCGAGGTTGTCGATAAGGTCGCCGCCGCAATAATCCTGCAAGGCGCCCTCGATCGCATGCAGGCCCAGAAACATTAGCTCTTGCCTAGCCATATGCGTTCTTGATGATACGGCTGTCCTATGCATTCCGTAACAGTCGGCGACGGTATCAAGATCTGGCGGCAGCTCATGTTGCCCTCCCGGCAGCGCAAAGTTGGGGGCGTGGCTGCGCAATACGGCCACGGACAAAGCGTCCCGGCACCTTCAGTCCGGCTTGGCAGGGTGGCGTCTCGTACTGACAATTCACACGTGCCGCAAAAGCAAAGCGCAATCACGCCCTATTTGGCGACGCGCGGGTAATAATTGCGCGCGTATCTGCACGTTCCAACCCTTGGCCATAAGTCTGTCGCGTCCGGCCGCCGAGCCGCGTTGCAATGAATGCATCGGCGACGGATGCCGGCGCATGAGCATTTAGGATTGTGGCCGCTGCTAGAGTGGCCACCCCCTCCGCTAAGGTCCTTCCTCGCTGATCAAGCAGTACTGGCTCGTGTAACAGATTCTGAATACGCTCGTGCGCGTACGTTAAGCGTCCATCGTCCTGCGCAAATTGCCAAAGCTCTTCCATCACGACTTCGGCAGCTTCGGGCTCGCGTTGCAGGACGCGCAATACATCCAGCGCCATGACATTACCTGACCCCTCCCAGATTGAGTTGACTGGCACCTCGCGATAGAGGCGGGCAAGCGGCGCCTCCTCCACGTAGCCATTTCCACCGAGACACTCCATTGCCTCTGCTACAAGTCCCGGCGCGATCTTGCACACCCAATACTTTGTAATGGGTGTCATCAGCCGCCGCCACGCAGATGCGCGCGGATCATCGGCGCGGTCGAACGAACGCGCAAGGCGGAAAGCAAGCGCGGTCGCCGCCTCCACGTCGAGCGCAAGATCTGCCAGCACCTGCTCCATCAGGGGGTGGTCGACCAGCCTTTTCTCGAACACGGTGCGGTGCTCCGCATGATGGATGGCGTGTGCCAACGCCAAGCGCATGAGACTGGCTGACGCGACAGCACAATCCAAGCGCGTATGCGTGACCATCTCGATGATTGTGGTCACGCCCGCGCCCTCCTCGCCGATAGCGCGTGCCCAGCAGCCATGGAACTCGACCTCAGACGAGGCATTTGACCTATTGCCAAGCTTTGACTTGAGACGCTGCAGACGTAGCGCGTTGATTTTACCATCAGGCAGAAAGCGCGGCATCACAAAACAGGTGGGGCCCCCCGGCGCCTGCGCTAGAATGAGAAACGCATCCGACATCGGCGCCGAGAAGAACCACTTGTGACCAGTGATAGTGTATTCTTCACCGGGCCCGCTTGCGCCGATCGGCACCGCCTTACTAGTGTTGGCACGCACATCCGTGCCTCCCTGCTTTTCCGTCATACCCATGCCGAACGTAACGGCATTCTTCTCGTCTGCAGGCACAAAGCGTGGATCGTAGCGCCGCGCCACTATCTTGGGGATCCACTCCTGGGCGACCTCTGGTTGCAGGAGCAGCACTGGCACGGCCGCATTCGTCATTGTTATGGGGCAACAATGACCAGCCTCCATTTGTGACGCCATATAGAAGGCTCCGGCACGGGCCACATTGGCATCGGTAGGGGCTGACCCACCCCCTGTCGCAAGATGCGTCCAGACGGAGGAGTGCAGACCCTCCGCGCAGCTCGTCTCCATGCACGCATGATAGGCGGGATGAAAAATGACAATGTCGCGTCGGTATCCCTGACGATCATGCGTTTCGAGCGTGGGAAGGTGCTCATTCGCGAGGCGTCCCTGCTCGAATGCTTCGCCACTGCCCGTCACCAGGCCGAAAGCGGCTAGCGATTTCGTAGCGTCTCTACCACCCTCACGCCTCACAGCCTCTTGGAGCGCCGTGTCCGAAGTGAACAGGTTCACGTCCTCGAACGGCGGAGGTTGATTTAGCACCTCGTGCGTCAAGAAAGGCCCTGCCATGGCACCTTTCCTCCCGAATCAGCTCAAGTAGAGACTTAACGCTAACAAGTTCCGCAAAGCTAAGCACGCTTCAGGTAAAAGCAGCGCTTGCCGGAAGCCGAGACTCCCCGTATAGAAACGACTTTAATGACTAGTGCTACTGCCACAGTAGATGTGCTTCACTTCACCCATCGCCATCTCCTCACCTGTGAGGGGCTGAGCGCGGCAGAGATTAATTTCCTTCTCGATCTGGCTGACACCGCCGCTGACGCTAACCGCCAGACAGGCAAAAAGCGCGATGTTTTACGTGGGCGCACGCTGATCAATCTATTCTTTGAGGCCTCGACAAGAACGCAGGCCTCCTTCGAACTTGCCGGCAAACGCCTGTGTGCCGACGTCTTGAATATGAACGTCTCCACGTCGTCTGTCCAAAAGGGCGAGACGCTGCTTGACACGGCCATGACACTCAACGCCATGCGCCCCGACATTATCGTCGTACGTCATCACTCTGCTGGCGCCGTAGAGCTCCTGTCGCAGAAGGTTGATTGCTCGGTAGTCAATGCCGGGGACGGCGCGCACCAACACCCCACGCAAGCACTGCTCGATGCCCTCACCGTTCGCCGAGCGAAAGGTCGTATCTCTGGACTACTGGTCGCCATCTGTGGCGACATCCTCCACAGCCGTGTCGCACGTTCCAACATTAACGTGCTGAATGCGCTCGGAGCGCGCGTGCGCATCATCGCGCCCTCCACCCTTCTGCCGGCGGCATCGGAGCGCCTCGGCGCGGAGGTATTTACCGACATGTGGAAAGGCGTCGAGGGCGCCGACGTCATTATGATGCTGCGCCTCCAGCGCGAGCGCATGCAGGGTTCCTATGTCCCCTCGACGCGCGAATACTTCCACTTCTTCGGCCTCGACGATGAAAAGCTTGCCCGTGCCAAACCGGATGCGCTCATCATGCACCCCGGGCCTATGAATCGCGGCGTGGAAATTGCCTCAACCGTCGCAGACCACTCGCGCAGCGTCATCCACGACCAAGTAGAAATGGGCGTTGCCGTACGCATGGCCGTGCTTGAAGCGCTCGCTCGGAACCTTCCCCAATGATGAATGTCGGCACCATAACCCCGCGCAACTCAGTGAACGGTCGGGCGCACATCGGATCCACGGCATTCATAAACGCGCGCCTTGTCGATCCGTCCTCGAACCGCGACGAACCTGGGGGGATCCTGATCAAGGATGGTGTGATCGCCGACATTGGGCCCCACTTGCGTCGCAACGCACCTGAAGGCGTTGAGGTGGTCGACTGCAAAGGCCACGTTCTGGCCCCCGGACTGATTGACACGCAAGTATTCACTGGCGAGCCCGGAAACGAGCACCGCGAGACCTTAAAGACGGCGAGCCATGCCGCCGCCGTGGGCGGCGTGACCACAATTGTCGTAATGCCCGACACGAACCCGGTGATTGATCAGGTCGCACTCGTGGACTTCATCCAACGCCGCGCACGCGACAACGCCATTGTTCACGTCCACACGATGGCGGCCATGACAAAGGGGCTCAGGGGCGAAGAGATAACGGAGATCGGCTTGTTAAGACGGGCCGGGGCGATAGCCTTCTCTAACGGCAAGTCCAGTATTGCCAACACTCGCGTGATGCGCAATGCGCTGCTCTACGGCCGCGACTTCGATGCGCTAATCGCTCATCATACGGAAGACCCCTACCTCTCTCAGAATGCAGCCATGAATGCTGGCGAGGTGGCGACAAGACTTGCGCTGCCGGGTGTCTCAAAGGCCGCCGAGACGATCCTCTTGGAACGCGATTTGCGCCTCGTTGAGATGACAAAGGGGCGCTACCACGCAGCCACCATTAGCTGCGCGGAAAGCCTGGAGGTGGTCCGCGCTGCCAAAGCACAAAATCTGCCGGTCACCTGTGGCGTTTCGATCAACCATCTAACGCTCAACGAGAATGATATCGGCCCCTATCGCACATTCTTCAAAGTGCGTCCGCCTTTGCGCCGCGATGAGGACCGTGTGGCGATGATAAGAGGACTAGCATCGGGCGAAATTGATATCATCGTATCCAGCCACGACCCCCAAGATACCGACGACAAGCGCCGCCCCTTCGCCGAGGCCACCGACGGCGCAGTGGGATTGGAGACGCTGCTGCCCGCCGCACTGCGCCTTTACCATTCTAACGAACTGGCTCTGTCAGCCATATTCCGGGCCCTGACGAGCAATCCGGCAAAGCTTCTCGGCTTGCAGGCCGGCCAACTTGTCAAAGGCGCAATCGCCGACATCATTCTCGTCGACCTAGGTCAGCCCTGGGTGGTCAATAAGGACGAACTGCATTCGCGCTCTAAGAACTCTCCCTTCGACGAAAGCAAGATGCAAGGCCGGGTGCTGCGCACTCTGGTTGCCGGAAATACCGTCTATCAGTACGGTGTGGCCGAGCGGACATAGTATCCGCGTTAGACAACCGTCATCGCCGGGACGTCATGGGCGAAGTCATCAGTCTCTATTCCATTATTGCATTTCTGTTCGGCTACCTGCTGGGCTCAATCCCATTCGGACTTCTATTGACACGCGCAGCCGGCCTTGGAGACGTGCGCGATATTGGTTCCGGCAACATTGGCGCAACGAATGTTTTGCGTACTGGTAACAAGGGGCTCGCAGCATTCACGCTTCTTCTCGATTTGCTTAAGGGTACGGCTGCGGTGCTCATTGGGCACTACATTGGCGCCTTGAGTGGAGGAACGATCGTTGCATCACTGGTTGCGGGGCTCGGTGCCTTCTTGGGACACACGTTTCCAGTTTGGCTCCGGTTCAAGGGCGGCAAGGGAGTTGCAACTTACATCGGTATATTGCTCGGCCTAAACTGGCCCGGCGCTCTAGCCTTCTGCTCGGTTTGGTTGTTCGTTGCTATCCTGTCGCGCTATTCGTCGCTTTCGGCGATCGTAGCCGCCGTCGTGACGCCAATCTGGCTTTTGACCGTTGGAGATTGCGCTACCGCCCTGCTGGCTGCGGCGCTCTCCGTTATTCTGATCTACAAACACCGCACCAACATTCACCGCTTAATCGCCGGGCAGGAGCCCAGGATCGGTGTCAAAGCGTAACCAGAAACCCGCTCGTTCGGCGTCTCTCCCTAAAAAGGTGCCTTTAGCCTGCCACCAGCGTCGTGGACGCGGGTTTTTTGACGGCTGCGCGCCGTTGAACCATGCGGGAAATGCGGCTGACGGGTTCAGATCCTCTTGTTTTAGTAGGCGACCCACACCTGCTATCGGCGGGCTCTGTCCCAGCCATCATCTATCCATTTACGATGATTCATATCGGCAACAGCCCGAGATACCAATCAACGATTGCCCGTATAAATAGCGGAAACTCTATCGGAGCAACCCTTGATTGCATTGGTTGCTCTGTTTGACACCGCCACATTCATCTCCCATGTTCGCCCGCCAAGCGACCAACCATGCTCTTTAGTCGAATGCTAGTACCGCGCCGAGAGGTAAGGTCCCCCGATCGCGCGCAGCCATCCTGAAAGTTTCAAATGAACGTCGTCATTGTTGAATCGGCTGCCAAGGCCAAGACAATCAATAAGTACTTGGGCAGCGGGTACAAGGTCATCCCGTCCTTCGGGCACGTGCGCGACCTACCCTCGAAGAACGGGTCAGTCGAGCCCGATAACGATTTTGAAATGCACTGGGACGTCGATAGTAAGTCCCAGAAAATCATCAGAGAAATCACCGCTGCTGTAAAAGGCGCCGACAAGCTGATCCTTGCCACCGACCCCGATCGGGAGGGCGAGGCCATCTCCTGGCATATCCTGCAGATCCTCGAAAAGAAGAGGGCCTTGACGAAGAACCTTGAGGTCGAGCGAGTTGCATTCAACGCGGTCACCAAACAGGCCGTAATCGCAGCCCTCAATGAACCACGCCAAATTGATGCGCCCCTCGTCTCCGCCTATCTCGCTCGCCGCGCGCTCGACTATCTCGTGGGGTTTACACTGTCGCCCGTTCTCTGGCGTAAGCTGCCGGGAGCACGTTCTGCCGGCCGGGTGCAGTCGGTTGCTTTACGTCTGATCTGTGACCGCGAAGCGGATATCGAGGCATTCAAGAGCGACGAGTACTGGACTATCGAAGCAGTTTTCGCGACTGAGACGGGCGAAGAATTTCCCGCCCGCCTTAATGCCATCGCCGGCACTACCTTGAAGAAGCTCGAGATCAAGGATGGGGAGTCGGCAACGGCCATCAAAGCAGCGATCGAAAAGGGTGAATTCCGCGTCGCCTCAGTGGAAAAGAAGGCGGTCAAGCGGAACCCATATGCTCCATTTGCAACCTCAACCTTGCAGATGGATGCCTCGCGCAAGCTCGGCTTTTCTGCCAAGCAAACAATGCAGGTCGCCCAGCGACTCTACGAAGGCGTCGACCTTGGTGGCGAAACAGTCGGCCTCATCACCTACATGCGAACTGATGGTGTGCAGATAGTACCTGAAGCGGTCAAAGACATTCGCAGCCAGGTAGGGAAGGTATACGGCAATTCCTACCTTCCGCCATTTATACGCGAGTACAAGACCAAGGCCAAAAACGCTCAGGAAGCCCACGAAGCAATCCGCCCCACGGACGTAACGCGCAAGCCGTCCGATGTGGCGCGCTACTTAGAAAAAGACCAGGCACGCCTTTATGAACTCATCTGGAAGCGTGCTGTCGCGAGCCAAATGGCGTCCGCCGAGCTTGAGCAAACCGCGGCCGACATCGAGGTCAGTGGCCGAGATGGTAAGACATACTCCCTTCGCGCAACCGGATCGGTGGTGAAATTCGACGGCTTCCTTAAAGTCTATGAGGAGGGGCGCGACGAACGCCAGCATGCCTCTAAAGGGAAAGATGACCAGGCCGATGCCGAGGATGCTGCCCGGCGCCTGCCTGCACTCGCCGAAGGCGACCACGTCAATGACAAGGCAATCGAGCCCGAGCAACATTTCACGCAGCCGCCGCCACGCTTCTCCGAGGCGACACTGGTCAAGAAACTGGAGGAGCTGGGCATCGGCCGCCCGTCGACATACGCTTCCACGCTTGCTGTGCTGCAAGAGCGGGATTACGTACGCATCGATAAGAAGCGCCTGATCCCTGAAGACAAAGGCCGCCTCGTCATCGCTTTTCTTGAAGGCTTCTTCAAACGCTATGTGGAGTACGACTTCACTGCTGACCTGGAGGAAAAGCTCGACCTCATCTCCGATGGCAAGCTGTTGTGGAAGGACGTACTACGTGACTTCTGGAGCGATTTCACCGGCGCCGTCGACGAGATCAAGGACCTGCGCGTTGGCGACGTCCTAGAAGCGCTCAATGAGATGCTCGGGGCCCACATCTTTCCAACGCGCGAGGACGGCACCGATCCGCGCGCTTGCCCCGCATGCGGGAATGGCCGTCTGAGCTTGAAAATTTCTGGCAAGTACGGTGCCTTCATCGGTTGCGAAAATTACCCAGAGTGCCGCTACACACGCCAGCTCGCAGATCACAATGGCGGCGATGCCGAGGCTGCGACACCGGACGGCAAAATCTTGGGCTACGACCCAGCCGGGCTTGCCGTGACCCTGCGCACCGGCCGCTTTGGCCCCTACGTGCAGCTTGGCGACGGCACCGAAGAGGAAAAGCCTAAGCGCGCCAGCGTACCCCGTGGCGTCGACGCGGCCACACTTGGGTTGGATCGCGCGCTCGAATTGCTGTCGTTGCCCCGCGAAGTGGGTTTGCACCCAGAAAGCGGCAAACCGATCGTTGCCGGCCTTGGTCGCTATGGGCCGTTCATCTTACACGATGGCATGTATGCTAATCTAGAGAGTGTCGAGGACGTGTTTACCGTCGGCCTCAACCGAGCCGTGGCGCTGATAGCAGAGAAGGCAGCGGGTGGTAAGGGTCGTTTCCAGCGGGCCAAGCCCACAGTGCTTAAGGAACTCGGCGAGCATCCCGACGGCGGGCCCATTCAAGTGCTGTCTGGCCGCTACGGCCCCTACGTTAAGCACGCAAGTACTAACGCCACCATCCCCAATGGTAAGGATCCAGCAACGATTACGGTTGTGGAAGCCATTGAACTGATCGCTGCGCGCGCCGCCAAGGCCGGCAAAAAGCCTACGAAGAAGGCAGCAAAAAAGACTAGCCGCAAGTCGCCCACCAAGACCGCTGCAAAATCGACGACCAAGACACCCCGTAAAAAAGCCGCCAAGTCGGCGAGGCCGGCATCAAAGCCTGGCAAGAGAAAAACAGGCAAAGTAAAAACAGAAGTCGCAGAAGTCTGAGACCAAATTCGAAGCGCTCTTTGTCATGAAACATTATCAGACTTGCTGACATGGCGCGCAAACGCAAGAGCGTTAAGAGCGGCGTCTCCAAGCCGCGCAGCTTGCCCAGCAAGCCTGAAATCCTTGAATTCATAAAGTCATCAACAGAGAAGGTTGGAAAGCGCGAAATTGCGCGCGCCTTTGGCATCCGAGGTGACGCGCGCCGGAATCTTAAAGACCTACTTGCTGAGATGAGCGAGGACGGAACGCTCACTGGAAGCCGCAAAGGGGGGGTGCGCAAGCGGGGCACGCTCCCTGCCGTTGCCGTTCTGGAGGTGACAGGCCGCGATAGCCAAGGCGATCTGATCGCCAAACCCACTGTCTGGGATACAGACGAAGGCGATCGCCCGTCCGTCTTGATCCTTTTGGGCCGGTCACGCGGGCCCAGCGCCGATATCCAAACCGATATAGGCATGGGCGACCAAGTATTGGCGCGCATCAACGAGCTCAGTGCGCCTGATGTCGAAGGCTTTCGCTTCGAGGCGAGCCCCATTAAGAGGCTACCGCGCGACAAGCAACGACTACTTGGTATCTTCCGCGCGCACCGCAATGGCGGCGGTACGATTGAGCCAATCGACCGCAAGATGCTACGTTCCTGGTCTATTAAGAAGGGCGATCAAGGGGAGGCCAAGGATGGTGACCTTGTCTGTTTTGACCTTGCGCGCAGCGGCCGAGCACATATTCCTCAAGCACGAATCCTTGAATCTATCGGCAATCCCGACGACCAACGCCAGACCAGCCTAATTGCAATCCACACCCATGGACTTCGCGACGACTTTCCCGAAAGCGTGCTGGCTGAGGTTAAAGATCTGGCCCCGCTGAAGCTTAAGGAGCGGACCGATTTACGCGGTCTGCCCCTCGTAACCATAGATCCACCCGACGCGCGCGATCACGACGACGCCGTCTACGCCGAAGCTGATGGCGATCCCAAAAACAAGGATGGATGGGTGGTGATCGTCGCCATTGCGGATGTCGCGCACTATGTACGCAGCGGCACCAAGCTCGATCGCGAAGCGCAAATTCGCGGCAACTCGGTCTACTTTCCCGATCGTGTCGTACCTATGCTCCCTGAGCGCATTTCAAATGACCTGTGCTCGCTGCGCGAGGGCGAGGATCGGCCCTGTCTGGCGGTCCGCATGGTGGTTGACGGACGTGGAAACAAACGCAGCCATACGTTCCTGCGCGGCATGATGCGTTCCGAAGCCAAGCTCAGCTATCAGGACGTCCAGGCCGCTTTCGACGGCAAGCCATCGCAGAAATGCAAGCCATTAATGGAGCCTGTACTAAAGCCGCTACGAGCCGCATATGCTGCGCTTGCGGAGGCCCGCGATCGCCGCGAGCCTTTGGACCTTGATCTGCCCGAACGCAAAATTGTGCTCGATAGCAGGGGGCAAGTCGAACGCGTCATCGTGCCGGAGCGCCTTACCGCGCATCGCCTGATTGAAGAATTTATGATCCAGGCAAACGTGGCGGCGGCTGAAACGCTGGAGCGCAAGGGCGCGCCTGTCGTCTATCGCATTCATGATCAGCCCTCGAAGGAGAAGCTAAAAAGTTTGCGCGACTTTTTGAATTCGCTCGACATGAAGCTCGCCCCACCGGGCAACCTCAAGCCCGCGCATTTTAATCGTATTCTGGCTCGCGCCAAGACCATGCCAGTTCCTGATCTGATCAATGAAGTGGTGCTACGCAGCCAATCACAGGCCGAGTACAATCCCGAAAACATCGGCCACTTTGGCCTCAATCTGCGCCGCTATGTCCACTTCACCTCACCCATTCGCCGTTATGCCGATCTTATTGGCCACCGGGCACTGGTGCGCGCCCTGCGTCTCGGGGCCGGCGGATTGGAGGACGGCGAGGCCGCGCGCCTTGCTGAAGTCTCCAAACAGATTTCGGACGCGGAACGCCGGGCCATGGCTGCTGAGCGCGCAACGGTTGATCGGCTGATCGCTGCACACCTTGCCGATCGCATTGGTGCGACGTTCACCGGCCGCATTGCCGGCGTCACGCGCTCTGGCCTCTTTGTGCGCTTGAAGGAGTGCGGTGCCGACGGATTTGTGCCCGTCTCATCACTTGTAGGCGATTTCTATCGCCACATCGAAGCGGTTCATGCCCTCGTCGGTCAGCGGTCCGGCACTACGTTCAGTCTGGGCGACCCAGTCGAGGTGCGACTGGTGGAAGCAATCCCCTCCGCCGGTGCCTTGCGGTTTGAGATGTTAACCGATGGCAAAAAGGGTAAGCCTTCCAGTGCGCGCTGGCATCAGGTGCGCGCACCCAAATACCGCAATCAATCTCGCAAGCGGCGCTAGCGCGGCCATTGGCCCCTTGACGTGAATGGAATGAGCCGCGAGGACTATGGCCTTATGAGCGTTACCTCAACATCGGGCAAGCAAAGCGTCGAGCACGATCGATCTTTGCCTCAATCACTCAAACGCGGCGCCATCCAGAGATGTCCGGCCTGCGGCAGCGGCGCGCTCTTTAAGCGCTACCTTAAGGTCGCCGACCAATGCCCTTCATGTTCAGAAGAATTGTACCATCACAGGGCTGACGATGCGCCGCCTTACTTCACAATTCTCATTCTCGGGCATTTCATCGTGGCCGGCGTCATGATGGTCGAGGACTATTTCCGCCCGAGCTACTGGCTCCACGCGCTCATGTGGGTCCCGCTAACGATCGGGCTCAGCCTGTGGCTTCTCCCGCGCGTCAAGGGGGCGCTTGTTGGCCTACAATGGGCTCTAAAGATGCATGGGTTTGGCGGTGCCGAAGTGGTCGAGGACTCAACATGCACTACACGCCCAAAGCCCGCTAAGGCACTGGAATAACAGGCCGGCACGGCCCGACGCCCTTGCTTGACAGCTTGGCGCCCGTGGCTATGTTGCCGCTCACTGCTGCCCTTAGAAGAGCAATTTAGGTGACAAATTATGGCGAAGCCCATCACGCAAAAGATTAAGCTGCTCTCGACAGCAGGCACCGGATTCTTCTATGTGACTAAGAAGAATCCACGCACGAGCACCGAAAAACTCGTGTTTAAGAAGTACGACCCGGTCGTCAGGAAACACGTCGAATTCAAAGAAACAAAGATTAAGTAGATTTGATGCACGTGAACCTGCAGCAGGCTTCCTCGCGACGATTTCCAATTCATCCTGCGAAGCAGTGAGTTTAGCGGTCCGGCGTATCGGTTGTTTTGTCCATAACCGTCTGGAGTGAGGGCTTGACCAGAGCCCGCAACTCAACCCGGCAGCGGGGTATTTAGTCCGAGAAAGTCACAGACCCTGGTCTAGTGACCAAGTGGTTTGTCAAAGAGGGCGTTGACTCCCCGCCTGGTGCCGTGGCTCGTCTGGTGCAGCTTCAACGAGGAGGCCACTCTAGCCGCTGAGACAGTGCCACGAATTTTCCGCTCTACCAGGAAATGCGGCGGACCTGATAATGCGGAAACTCAACTTCTATGCGCGGGATACCGCTGCAACCTCTGCTTTTACCCTTATGGAGTGTAATAACATTCACTTCATCAAAACGTAATCTGACAGAGGAATATCGTTATTGCAAGACGCGCATTGACTGTGTCGGTAGGGCATCGCTCCAATGGCAGCAATCTGAAAGCTCTGCGGCTTGCGCGTCATTTTCCTGCCCGCTGCGTTCACCAGGCCCTATCGATCCAATGAACAGTCTTTTTTGTCTACATCGCAAATGCGATCGGCCGCGGCGCAATTTAGTCGGTGGCACGTGGCCAAGATGGACGCATTATCCCGCCGGCAGAACACCGTCTCCAGTGCATCCTCCCTGCTCTATAGGATAGCGGCCATAGCGTTCTGAAGGGGTGGACGCGACGTCCTCGCCTAGTCCGAAAGGCATCCGAAATAATAGCCGCCCGCACTGGCGCGGACTTAGTATGCTGGTCAGGGCGTGCTGCACCGATTGGTGAGAATTATGTCTGGAAGCCACTGTCGTCGACGTCCTCACGCACTCGGGTCACCAATAAATTGGTGCACGGTACTCAGGAAGGCGCCGATCGAAATGGGCTTGGAGATATAGGCTTCACAGCCACCCGAACGAATACGCTCTTCATCGCCTTTCATTGCGAACGCCGTGACAGCGACAACCGGGATGTCACGAAGATCATCGTCCTCTTTGATCCACTTTGTGACCTCTAAGCCCGAAATCTCGGGAAGCTGGATGTCCATCAATATGAGCGCGGGGCGATGACGCCGAGCAAGCGCTAGTGCTTCCAGACCGTTACGGGTCTGAATGGTTGCATAGCCATGCGCAGCAAGTAGATCGTGGAAGAGCTTCATATTCAGCTCATTGTCCTCCACGATCAGAACTGTCTTGGCTGCAAGTTGCGCCTCTGGCATCCGCGGCCCGCTTTGACCTCTGGTATCCTGAAAGTTCATGGCTTGGCAGCTGCACTCCCTCACGGATCTCCTTTTGCACCGATTCTCGCAAGGGATCGGGTCAGAGTTTGAGCCGGAAGCTGTAACCAACAGTTAAAAGAGGGCTTTAGTTGCTCGCTCGCCGGCGCGTATCTCGCAAAATCAGAAAGTTAAGTGAATGGATACTGAGTCCGCCGAAATCATTGCAATCTCTGCACTGACCTTCCTCGCGGATGACGAGCAGCGGCTGGGCCGATTTCTTGCATTAACGGGGCTCGGACCCACCGAGCTGAAGGCCGAGGCGCACACACACCGCATGCTCGCTGCCGTCCTCGATTACCTGCTCCACCACGAGAGCCTGCTTTTGGTATTTACCACCTCAAATCGCATTGCGCCGGAGCTGATCACCCCAGCTCAGCAGCTTCTTGCCACGAGTGGAGAGGATTAAGCCAGCCATGAAAACTGGGCAGCCAACGAAAAAGCGATCCTCCGACCTCAGCGCTTCATAGGCGGGCAATTCTTTTGCTTCAGCAGTATCAGCTCTTTGAGTTCGCCACGGATAGCGAAGTCACCGTAATCGATAAACAGATCGGTCGACACGCCATTTTCATAAAACAGGAATGAGAGCTCGTAGGTCGGGAGCACCTCGGTCCGGCCAGGTCCTGGCTCGAAATAACTGATGGCGACCGGCCATGAAGTGAGCCCGTTGAGCTTGCCATCGTAAATTTGCGCCGCGGCGCTCCTCGTCATATCCGCCTTACGAGGCTGACCGATGACGGCATTTGTTTCATAGAATTTTTCGCCCTTGTCCGAGCCATCATAAAGATTGGCCGCAAAAATTGTTTTGCCAGAGTGCGCAGCTTCCAGAAGCGCCAGCGAATGCTGAATGGGAAAGTAAATATCTGAGGGCAACTTTACGATCTTTTTTGACGGTTTGGTTAGTTCAACCTTGGTGAAGGTTGCGCCGTTGCTGGGACCAGCACTGCCCTGCGAGGATTCAGAGAGCTTCTGGTTTTCGTACTGGCTGGAGTTGAAGCGCAGGTGATGCGTTGCCAGGTCCTCGAAACTTGAGGTTCTTAGGTCATTGATCTGTGCAATGCCTTCCTGGTTCGTCATGCGCGTCACGAAGCGCATCTTCTGCTCATAGCCCTTGCAGCGACTTCCGCTCATCTCGTAAACCATGCGGCCAGTCAGGTCAGCGACACCTGAGCCGGGCGAGGCACGGTCCATCGTAATCGCGTAAATGGCACGATGGGGTGCAATTGACGCCCTTGCCCAGCTCCCCTCCGCTGAGACCTGGGCAGCCAGTGCGAACAGAAGGGCTGCACCAATGGTGGCGATGGGAACAAGCCTCAACACTTCGGCCATACTTGTTTTCCTTGGCATCCGGTGACGATAGCCCATAAGTCGTTAAAGTATAGAAACACTAGGCCGCTATGGGGGCATTGCAAAGTGCCCGTTCACTGGTCAAATAGGCGCGTTGAGGAGCTCAATCGCCACCGAATAAGGGAAAGGAGAGGCTCATGGATGGCACGCCTGAGGCGCGGCTTCAGGACCTCGGCATTGTCCTTCCAGACGCGCCAAGTCCTGTCGCTAACTACGTTCCCTCCCTAGTAAGCGGAGATATCCTGTTCATCTCAGGACAGATATCTATGGACGCCGATGGCAAAATTATCACCGGCCAGATCGGCGACACGATGAGCGTCAACCAAGGACAAATGGCAGCAAAGCGTTGCGCCATTCTCATCCTTGCACAAGCCAAGGCAGCTCTCGGCAGCCTAGGTCGCGTTTCGCAGGTCGTGAAAATCACGGGCTTCGTCAACGCGACAGCGGACTTCGGTGATCATCCAAAAGTTATCAACGGCGCCTCGGATTTCATGGTGGAGGTGTTTGGCAACAAGGGCCGGCACACGCGCGCAGCCGTCGGCGTCTCTAGTTTGCCAATGAATTGCACCGTGGAAGTCGATGCCATTCTGCGCATTGAGCGATAGATCCGATGCGAGAGCGCGCAGCCTTCTTGAAACCGATTGCGCACCGCGGGCTGCACACCTCTGCAAACGGGCTAGTAGAGAATTCGGCCTCAGCCTTCGAGGCGGCAATCTCTAAAGGCTACGGGGTCGAAGCCGACGTGCGGCCATCGGCCTGCAGCACGCCTATGATTTTCCACGACGACACGCTGGAGCGGCTTATCGAAGGGCGCGATTCTGTGCGCGCGCACGACGCCGCAACCCTCAAAGCCTTCAAATATCGCGGCGATCGGTCTCCTATGATTGACCTTGCTGAGCTGCTTGACGTCGTTGATGGGCGCGAGCCGATATTGGCCGAGATCAAAAGCGATTGGGGGGCCCCAAACGTTCCCTTCCTGCAATGCGTAGCCAAGCTAGCTGCCAGCTATCGGGGACCGATCGCGCTCATGTCCTATGATCCAGATGTGATTGCCGTCTTTAAAGAACTGGTGCCGCAGATCCCTCGCGGGATCGTATCAGGATTGTATGATTTACTAGACGATTGGCAGGGACATCTTGAACGCGAGCGCGCGTTTCGCCTCAGCCATTTGCTTGAATCGCGCCCCGCTGCGCCTGATTTTTATGCCTATCACGTAGAGTCGCTACCCACACCAGTCACGCGGTTTGTACGCGAGATTTTGGGGTTACCCCTTTTTGCCTGGACGGTGAGAACACCGGAAGACCAAGAAATCGCTGCCCGCTGGGCCGATGCGCCAATCTTCGAGGACTACGAGCCCTGATGGCGACCAATGTCCTGTCTGCGTGTTTCAAACAAAATGATGCAGAGTTTTTCTATGAGTGCATACGTAAATGAGGAACCCAGAGCGGTCGCACGGGTCGTACCGCGCATTGGCGACATTCAGGCTTGCGCGTGGGATGCCTGCGCCAATCCCGATCCCGCCACCTATGACCCATTCGTTTCGCATGCCTTCCTAGGCGCACTAGAAGACTCCGGCACCGTGGGTGGGCGCGATACCGGCTGGCTGCCCCACCACATCACCCTGGAAGACAGTGCTCGGCAGATCAGCGCGTGCATGCCCTGCTACATCAAGCTGCACAGCACCGGCGAGTACGTGTTCGACTTTACGTGGGCAGAAGCCTATGAGCGTGCCGGTGGCCGGTATTATCCCAAATTACAGGCCGCTGTCCCCTTTACACCCGTACCCGGTCGCCGGCTCCTCGTGAAACCAGGAGAGAATGCGAAAAATAGAGAGGTTCTTCTTGCCGCTGCCGCCGTCGAGCTTTCCCAACGCCTTGGCGCCTCGTCGCTGCACGTGACCTTCCTCACCAAAAGCGAATGGCGGCGTCTGGCTGATCTGAGATTTCTGCGGCGCACTGATCAGCAGTTCCACTGGTACAATGAGCAGTACGCAACGTTTGACGACTTCCTCGCGCAATTGTCGTCGCGCAAGCGCAAGACTATTCGCAAGGAGCGCGCGGAAGCTTTGAGCGACGGCCTCTCAATTGAGAAGATTTCCGGCACTAATATCACCGAAGCGCATTGGGATGCATTCCATAAGTTTTACATGAATACGAGCAGCCGCAAGTGGGGGCGTCCCTACCTCAATCGCCACTTCTTTTCGCTACTGGGAGAGGCTATGGGCGAGCGTTGCCTTCTCATTCTAGCTAAACGCTCTGGTCGTTATGTTGCTGGCGCGCTTAACTTCCTGGGCGGCGACTGTCTTTACGGCCGTTACTGGGGCGCTATCGAGCATCACCCCTGCCTGCACTTCGAGATCTGCTACTATCAGGCGATAGATTACGCGATCGAGGCCGGTTTGCCCCGCGTGGAGGCAGGCGCCCAAGGCGAGCATAAACTCACACGTGGCTATAGACCGGTGACCACCTACTCTGCGCATTGGATCCAAGATGCCAACCTGCGCCGGGCAATTGCGAGCTACCTCGATGATGAGCGCCGTGAGGTAGCTGAGACCTCAGCCTTTCTTGCCGCGTGCGGGCCCTACCGGAAAGACGGCTCAGAAAATCGGCGCTAACGTCGATCGGTTGACGTGAACGTAGGCGCTCAGTTTAACAAGCGGCCTGGCTTCAGGAGACTAACCGCATGACGTACGATGCTGAGAACATCTTTGCCAAGATTCTGCGTCGCGAAATCCCATCCCACAAAGTTTATGAGGATGCCGATGCGCTCGTAATCATGGACGCCATGCCCCAATCGCGGGGTCACACGCTCATCATTCCCAAAGCCCACTCACGCAACCTGCTTGACGCCGATCCCGAGATACTGGCCCGCGTAGCGCCGCTCGTGCAAAAGATTGCCCGCGCAGTCAAGGAAGCATTTGCCGCCGATGGTGTAACGGTGATGCAGTTCAACGAGCCAGCCAGCGGCCAGACCGTTTTCCATCTCCACTTTCACGTAATTCCAAGGATCAACGGTGTGCCGCTCCAGTCACACACGGGGGCGATGGAAGAGCCTGAGGTCCTGGCCGCCAACGCAGAAAAGATACGCAAGGTGCTTGCATCGTGACAAAGGTCCTCGTCATTGGTGCAAGCCGTGGCATTGGGCTGGAAACTATCAAAGCACTGCTCGCCAAAGGCTACGATGTGCGCGCATTCGCACGTTCAGCCGCAACGATTCCAGTCAACGATCAGAGGTTGGAAAAAGTCGACGGCGACGCATTGGATCGGCGCGATATCGATCGCGCGCTACAAGGCGTTGATGCCGTCATCCAAAGCCTCGGAGTAGCGTTCCGAGCGGAATCGGTTCTCAATGGAACAACCATGTTCTCCAAGTCCGCACGCGTACTGGTGGATGCCATGGTCGATAAAGGCGTGAAGCGTCTGATCGTAGTGACGGGACTCGGCGCAGGCGACAGCCGCGGTCACGGCGGTTCACTCTATGAAGCGTTGCTTTTTTCTCTTCTGCTAAAGCGCATCTACGACGACAAGGATGTCGAGGAGCACATCGTGCGCGCTAGTGGCCTCGACTGGACGATTGTGCGCCCGGGGCTTCTGACGCGCGGCGCGGCCACGAGACGTTATCAAGTCCTTACCGACCCAAAGTCTTGGCACTCGGGTTCGATCTCCCGCAGCGACGTTGGTGACTTCCTCGCCCGCCAGGTGGAAGAAAGGGCCTACATTGGTCAAGCGCCGGTTTTGATCAATTAGTAAGAGCTTACGCCAAACAGCAAGTGCGACCGATGCAGCGCGATCAGCGGTCTTTCCTCCGTGGCACATTCGGCACCGCGCCAGAGTTGGAAGACTTCGAATTTCGCTCCTTTTTCTCTTTGGGTCCCGGCAACGCCTTGCGAGGCGCGGCTTCGACGAGCATCGGCTTGGACTTCATCTCCTCGTCGTCCTCATCCTCCTCGCTCCTGGCTTTGGTCCGCTTGGGATCGGCGGCCAGATACTCAAAAGCGAGTTCGCGATCTTTGCCCTCGCCCTTGACGACCACCTTCACCGTACCGCCACTTTCCAATTTTCCGAATAGGAGTTCATCGGCGAGCGGCCTTTTGATGTGCTCTTGAATCACCCGGGCGAGCGGGCGGGCGCCAAACTTTTCGTCGTAGCCCTTTTCAGCTAACCATTTGGTCGCGTCCTCTGACAGCTCGATCATCACGTTGCGATCAGCAAGCTGCGCTTCGAGCTGGAAGATGAACTTTTCAACTACTTTTTCGATGATCTCAGTTGGCAGACCAGAGAACGCAATAACCGAGTCAAGACGGTTGCGAAACTCTGGGCTAAACATCCGATTGATCGCTTCGCTGTCGTCCCCGTCGCGCTTGGAGCGTGCAAAGCCCATAGGTGGCTTGGCGAGATCGGCAGCGCCCGCATTCGTCGTCATAATGAGAACCACGTTGCGAAAATCCACCTGCTTGCCGTTGTGGTCGGTAAGCTTACCGTGGTCCATAACCTGCAACAGAATATTGAACAGGTCGGGGTGCGCCTTTTCGATTTCATCCAGCAGCAGCACGGAGTGCGGATGCTGATCAATACCGTCGGTCAGAAGACCACCTTGATCGAAGCCCACGTAGCCTGGAGGCGCACCGATGAGCCGGCTAACCGTGTGCTTCTCCATGTACTCCGACATATCGAAGCGCAAAAGTTCCACGCCCATCAAATCGGCGAGCTGCCTCGCGACCTCAGTTTTGCCGACACCAGTTGGGCCGGAAAACAGATAGCAGCCAATGGGCTTTTCCGGCTCGCGAAGGCCCGCACGCGAAAGCTTGATTGCCGAGGACAGGGCCTCGATCGCCTGGTCCTGACCAAACACGACACGCTTTAAGTCCTTGCCTAAGTTGTGAAGGACCTCTGCATCGCTCTTGGTCACGGTCTTGGGTGGGATGCGCGCCATGGTGGCGACCGTCGCCTCGATCTCTTTCACCGTGATCTTCTTCTTGCGCTTACCTTCCGCCAATAGCATCTGCGAGGCGCCTGTCTCGTCGATCACATCGATCGCCTTGTCGGGCAGCTTGCGGTCGTGGATGTACTTGGCCGATAGTTCCACCGCCGTCTTGATCGCTTCGTTTGTGTACTTCAGCTTATGGAAGTCCTCGAAGTAAGGCTTCAACCCTTTTAAGATCGCAACCGAGTCCTCAATCGAAGGCTCCTTCACGTCGATCTTCTGGAAGCGGCGTACGAGCGCTCGGTCCTTCTCAAAATGCTGCCTATACTCCTTGTAAGTGGTCGAACCGATACAGCGCACCGTACCGGACTGTAGCGCGGGCTTTAAAAGGTTGGAGGCATCCATAGCGCCGCCCGATGTCGCACCGGCGCCAATCACCGTATGGATCTCGTCGATGAATAAGATTGCACCAGGATAGTTTTCGATCTCCTTCATAACCGCTTTGAGGCGCTCCTCGAAGTCACCGCGATAGCGCGTGCCGGCCAGCAACGCACCCATGTCGAGGGCGAAGATAGTGGATCCCTTTAAGATCTCTGGCACGTCGGACTTGATTATCTTGCGTGCAAGACCTTCGGCAATCGCCGTCTTCCCCACGCCTGGTTCACCAACGAATAGCGGGTTGTTCTTTTGACGCCGGCATAAAACCTGGATTGTGCGCAGAACCTCCGGCTCTCGACCGATTAACGGATCGATCTTCCCCTCGCGCGCCTTTCTGTTGAGATTGACGCAATAGGTATTGAGCGCGTCCTGACTCGGTTTGCGCTCCTCACCTTCTGTCGCCTGATCCTCATCGACGCCGCGGACAGGCCGCGGGTCAGACATACCGGGGCGCTTGGCAATGCCGTGACTGATGTATTGAACCGCGTCGAAGCGCGTCATCTCCTGCTCTTGCAAAAAGTAAGCAGCATGGCTTTCACGCTCGGCAAAAATTGCGACGAGAACGTTGGCGCCGGTCACCTCTTCGCGTCCTGAGGACTGCACATGCACGACTGCGCGATGGATGACGCGTTGGAACCCGGTCGTAGGTTGAGCTTCGGCTGCATCCTTGGAAACCAGCGAGCCGAGATCGTTATCGAGATATCCCGTGACGCGCGTGCGTAATGCATCGACATCAACGGTACACGCCCGCATGACGGCGGCCGCATCCCGATCGTCGATCAACGCTAGCAGCAGGTGCTCCAGCGTGGCGTATTCATGGCTCCGCTCATTTGCTGCTTCGAGCGCGCGATGCAGCGCGGTTTCCAGGCTCTTTGAGAAGGACGGCAAGGGTGACCTACTCTTTCTCCATGGTGCACTGTAGAGGATGACCGTTCTGTCGTGAAAAATCCATGACCTGCGTCACCTTTGTCTCAGCTACCTCATAAGGGAATACTCCGCAGATACCGACGCCCTTTTGATGCACATGCAGCATGATGCGGGTTGCATCCTCCCTCCCCTTTGAGAAGTACTTCTCCAAAACGTGAATAACAAACTCCATCGGTGTGTAGTCATCGTTCAACAACAGTACCTTATATAGGCTCGGTTTCTTTGTCTTAGGCCGCGTTTTCGTGGCTAGACCCGTGCGATTGTCATCACCGCCGCCATCCCGGCCCGGACCTTTTTTTCCGGCCATCGCCCGAATGGGCAGCCTTGTCACTTTGGTCGTCGTTATCATCAATAGTAAAATTCCGTCGACGCTGTCTGAGCCGACCCCGCTGCCACGCACGCCCACATCGTACGTTTATTGATACTCAAGGGCGTGCGAACTCGCAATTGATCCTGCCTCAGGATCGATTGCCCGCCTCGGCGCCCATTTTGTCCCGGAAAGACTAAGCCGGAAAGACGATATGATGGGGCTGCAACGCGACACAAAAAAGGCCCAGCGCAAGCCGGGCCTCGCCTTCTTATCACGTGTGGGCGCCTGGTTGCTCGGGCTTAGCCGCCGTTGTGAAGGATTTTCTCTACAGGCTTGTAGGCTTCCTTAGCCATACTCGCGTACATGCCGCCGATCTTCGTCACCTGGTGCATGTAATCGTCATAGGCGCGCTTGGCATAGCTTGTCTGGATTTCCACGGCCTGCTCGACCGACTTCGATGCCATCAGCTTCTCAAGGGTTGCGCTACCCTCTTCGAACGACCGCTTGGTGTAATCGCCCATCTCCGCAGCGATCGCCTGCCAATTCTTGTTCCACTCGCCGAACATGCGCATAGCGCTGTCCACGTTGGTTTGCCCGAGCTTCTGCATGTCCTCGAAATTTTTGATCATGGTGTCATCCGTGTCCTTGACAAGCTCACCGACCTTAGAACGCTAAGCAATCCCCCGGGCCCTGTTTCGAGCCTCTCCACAGTTCTTTTTTATAGGCAACGCACAATTTTTCAAGCGAATTTCTGCGCCGCAGCATGGGTGTATGCGATTGAGCGTTAACCTCGTCTAAGCTCGCCGAATGCTATTGTATCCACTCATCGCTTGTTTCTGAGATATCGGGCCCTCGCGCCCAAAAGCGGCCCAATAACGGTGTTCCTCTTGTTCGCATGCTTCGCTTGCAGGACCCCAAGTCAGGGCAAGGAAGCGGCCCAACGACCTGTTCGGAAAGCTTTTTTTGTTAGAGCTTAGATCCCGCCAGAACCGTTTTGAACGACCTTTGAGAAGCGCGACGCGCGTGAGGACAGCCTTCCATTGACACGCTATACGGCTCTTCGCGCAGGGATCACAACCCTCATATTGGCTCTCGCAGTGAGCGCGCCAACATCGGCGCATGCCGCTCCACGCCAAGCTTCCATGGCAATCGATGCCAACACCGGTGCTGTGCTGCACAATAAATCGGGCGACACGGCCTGCTACCCCGCCTCGTTAACGAAGATGATGACGCTCTACATGACGTTTGAGCTGATCGAACTCGGACGGCTGAGTTACACGACCAAAATCAAAATGACACCGACCGCGGCCGCCGCCCCACCCTCCAAACTCAACCTGAAGCCCGGTGAGGAGCTAACCGTACTTAACGCTATCAAGGCGCTTGTCACCAAGTCGGCCAACGACGTTGCTGCCGCCTTGGCTGAACACATTGGGGGAAGCGAAGGGAACTTCGCGCGCTTGATGACGCGGAGAGCACGTCAACTTGGGATGAACTCCACGATCTTCAAGAACGCTTCCGGGCTGCCGAACGGCGAGCAAAAGACAACAGCTCGCGACATGCTGAAGCTGGCCTTGCACCTGCAGGACCACTTCCCGCAACACTACAAGCTATTTTCAACTCGGCACTTCACCTATCGTGGCCGACGGTACCGCAACCATAATGCGTTGCTTAGACGCTATAGAGGAACAGACGGTATCAAGACGGGCTATACACGCGCGTCCGGTTTCAATCTCGTTTCTTCTGTGCGCCGCGACGGTAAACACGTTGTTGCTGTCGTATTTGGAGGCAAGTCGTCGCGTGTACGAAATGCCAAAATGCGTTCGATACTGAATAAAGCACTTACTAAGGCGTCGCGGAGAAAAACACGCAAGCCAGTTCTGGTTTCCCGCGCCGCATCGCCCATGGCCCCGCGCCCCCGTCTTGCCGCTCGCAAAGCACCCCTGCGCCCTGCAGAGCGATTCCTCCCGCCACCAGCTGTCACGGCCGCGACGCCGCCGCAGAGCGCACCGCAACTTCGCAGGGCGACACAACCATCAATCCACGTAGCTAAGGTCCGGCCCCTTCCGCTACCACCCGGTGCGTTACGCGATACCATCCGGCCTGAAGAAGGCGACAATGGTCATGCCGAAGTGAAGACAGTGTATCGCCCGGCAAAAACTTCTAACCTCGATGTAAACGCGGTAATGCGGTTTGCACCGCCAAAGGGAGCTCTCAGCGGAGGGTTGCCTCCCTCAACGTCCCATGCCCAGGTAGGCGCTTCATCCGCGAGACCGCAACCACAAACAGAACCGGCCTGGAAAAATGCTGCGCGCGCGTCCGGTCCATTCCAGATCCAGATCGGAGCGTATATCGCACCAGCCGATGCCGAGTACCGAATGGCGCACGCACGCGAGCGATCAGGCGGCCTGCTCGATCCCTATCGGGCCATCGCCGTTCCCGTTCAGAACGGGCGGCGACAGCTCTACCGCGCCCGCTTTCAAGGATTCGAAAGAACAGCCGCATATTCAACATGTGCTAGCTTGCGCCGTTTACAAATCGATTGCTTCGTCCTGCGCATGCAGTAGATCTCAAGCACCGAGGGTGGACAGCGCTACATTTTTTGCTTCGTTAATCTTGGCGGCAAGATAAGTGGAACCGCCACGATCAGGATGCAGCTTTAGCATTAGGTCGCGGTGGGCACTGCGGATTTCGTCTTCGCTTGAACCGGGTGCCAACCCCAGAATCTCGAAGGCTTCTTGCGGCAACATACGCCCATCGGGGCCACGCCCCATCTTGGATTCGCCGCGCGCCACGTCCTCGCGCCAAGTTGGATGAATGCGATCAAGATAGACCTCGATGATCTGCGCCGACTGTGGATCGGTATTGCGGCAGTCTTGCCATAAGAGCGCCATGTCGGCTGGCGCCAGGCTTTCTATGTTTCGACCTGCAAATAGCCCTTTTAGAACGCTACCCCGCATCTCGCCTGTGTCGTGGTCAAGCTCCATTTCTAAATGGTCGGTCTCGACACGCGAGGTCTGTCCCGGCGATTTGCGTGCACTTCCCTTCACCCAGGGCCCGGAGGTGCTACCCCAGAGCAACCACGAGCCAAACATGGCGAGCGGTATGGCTATTGGGGCAAGCCCGCGCAAAGCCAATACACCTGCGACCAAGAAAGATACGATGCCGCCGCCAAGCTTTAGGCGACGCGCGACCTTGGACGGGTTGGCGCCAGCAAAGGCACGTAAAACGAGTAACCCAATAGCCAGAGCAGCAAGTCCTAATATGAGATATACCATCGCGCCTCAGCGACCTGGGGGCTTAAGTTGCGCCAAGAGCCGCCGAGCGCCCTCGCGCTTCGAGCTCAAAGCGAGCAACGCCTTGTGCCCACCAGCAGCATAGACTGCAACAGCAGTGAGAAGGTCACACAGCTGCCCCGCAGAACCGCGATCGAAACGGCAGAAGGCCCCGTTTGTAAGCCGGGCAACCTCGCGGAATGCGCGTTCAGCATTTGCATCTTTTCCTTCTTGGAAAAGAAAGACCGGGACGCCCAGAAGCGCTAACTCCCCAGCGCGCGCGCACAAATGATCGATGTCTTCCTCCATGCAATCGCCGACGTAGACGAGCGCATTGATCTTGCGGTCTCCACTTTCATCAATGGCGTGCTTTAATACTTTGCCGATTTGCGTCAGCCCGCCGTGACAAGCGACACTTGCCATCAAACTCGCGAGCGCACCCGGGTCGGATACCCACTTAGAGGCCCTGCATTCGCCCATGCCACGGAAATAGACGAGTTGCACATCGAGTCCACCCACCTGCTTCACGGCGTGGAACATGTCACCTTGAAGTTGTAGCGCCATGTCCCACGTAGGCGCGCGGCTCATAGTGGCATCCATCGCAAAAATCAGTCGCCCGCGGCCCACAGCGGCGACAGATCCCATCGTCTTCATCTTCGCGATAAACTCTGCGACATCTAAGTCAGACGGGCGCTCGTCGGGGACGCCTGCCTTGCTATCCGAAACCACAGGGCGCCCACCGCTCCCCATTTGCGTGGATGCGCCGATCCTTGACTTTGTGCTGGTCGGTTTACGCTTCGTCATTGAGGGGTCCGGGAAACGCGATCGTATCATCTTACATAGATGGCGCGATGCCTCGCACCCCACAACACTCAAGGTGCGGACTTAGTTATCTTCGACTGAGGCCGATAACAGTTCTAGATTGCCGCCTGTGGCCGTGATGTCGGTCGTGCGCATGCGCTCCACCGCGTAAGCCCTTAACGTATTGGGACCACCAGCCTTCGGTCCCGTTCCTGAAAGACCCTCGCCACCGAAAGGCTGCGCGCCCACGACTGCCCCAATCTGATTACGGTTCACATAAAGATTGCCCACGCGCGCGTGCTCAGCAACATAATCGGCCACCGCCTCGATGCGGCTGTGTAATCCCAGCGTGAGGCCATAGCCTGACGCATTGATGGCCTCAATCACCTTGTCGAGATGACCACGCTCGTACCGAATGACATGCAAGATGGGTCCAAAGACCTCACCCTCCAGCATGTCTAATCGGTCGATTTCGTAGACGGCGGGCGTCACGTACGTACCGACGCGGCAATTCTCGGGCAGAAGAAGGTCCACCAGCTGGCGGCCATCACGCTGCATTCGAATCTTGTGTCCCTCGAGGCGGTCCTGCGCAATTTCGTCGATCACTGGGCCGATGTCCGTCGCGTAGTCAAACGGATCGCCAATGTCCAAAACCTCGACCGCCCCGACCAACATGTCTGTCATATGTGGGGCCGCATCCTCCTGCAAGAACAGCACACGCGCCGCCGAGCACCGCTGTCCCGCACTGTCGAAGGCGGAACGCACGCAGTCGCTAACGACCTGCTCCGGCAACGCGGTAGAATCGACGATCATCGCATTGATACCGCCCGTTTCTGCGATAAACGGTACGATGGCGTTCCTTCGTTCGGCAAGCGCCTTTTGAATCTCCCAAGCCGTATCATTGGAGCCGGTAAACGCGATTCCGCGAATTCGCACGTCCCTGACGAGGGCCTTACCAACGTTGGGGCTACCGGTTAGTAGATGCAGCACTTCTGAGGGCACGCCCGCCTCATGTAGTAGTGTCGTTGCCAGATACGCGGTGATTGGCGTCTGCTCGGCCGGTTTAGCGAGCACTGTGTTGCCGGCCGCCAGAGCCGCCGCGACTTGACCTGTGAAAATAGCTAGTGGGAAATTCCAAGGCGAGATGCATGCGATGACACCGCGCCCGCGCAGTTCAAGCATGTTGAGCTCACCTGTCGGACCGGGCAACGTAAATGGCCCACCAAACAAGCGGCGAGCCTCGCTCGCGTAGTAACGTAGGTAATCGACAGCCTCACGCACATCCCCTTGCGCGCCCTCAAGCGTCTTTCCGGCTTCGCGCACGAGTACAGTCATGAGCCGCGCGCGTTTACGCTCAAAATGATCTGCGGCAGATTCCAGAATATCGGCACGGGCCGCACCACCTAGTCCGTCCCATGCGTGGTGGGAAGCTTTGGCACTTTCGATTGCCGTCTCCACCTGCGCGGGTGTTGCGATGCGCACGGTACCGATGCGTTCCCGGTTATCGTGAGGGCAGGTAACGAGACCAGCAGACTCACCACCTATCGTCGCCTCACCCTCGATAATCGGGCCAGCTTCGAATTCACCATCGAGAGCTGCGTCCATCTCCAAATAAAGCTGCGCACGCACGGACGGTTCACTCAACGCCAACCCGCTACTGGCGCGGCGTGTCGGCATAAAAATCTCGCCCGGGCGCGGCATAAGCCGCCCGCCCTCGCGGTCGCTTGTCCTTTCATGCTCGGCCATCTCCACGGGATCGCGGATGATATCGCCGACGGGGGCCTCGTCGTCCGATAAGCGGTTTACGAAAGACGTATTGGCACCGTTCTCCAAGAGACGACGTACGAGATACGCTAGTAGATCCTCATGACCTCCGACAGGTGCATAAATGCGACAGGGCCTTCCGAGTTTATTGCTACCCACCACTTCCTCGAAGAGGGCTTCGCCCATGCCATGCAGTCGCTGAAACTCGAACACGGTTGACCCAGCGGCCACGTGTGCTGCTGCGAGCGCGTGCGCGTTATGAGTCGCGAACTGCGGATAAAAGGCCTTAGCGTCGCTAAGCAAGAGCCGCATGCCGGCGAGGAACGATACGTCCGTGTGCAGCTTGCGCGTCAAGACCGGATAGTCGGCGAGACCGCGCTCCTGCGCCCATTTGATCTCGCTGTCCCAATAGGCGCCTTTAACAAGCCTGACTGGAATTCGCTTGCCCTGATACTCTGCCAGCCTGCGCAACCAGCGCAAAACCGGAATACTGCGCTTGCTATAAGCCTGCACTGCGATGCCAAGACCGTTCCAACCATCGAGCGCCGGATTGGTAAAGGTCGATGCGAAAAAATCTAGTGTGGGCTCCAGCCGGTCCTGCTCTTCTGCATCGATAGTGATGGCCAGACCACGTGCGCGCGCTGCGCGCGCTATGGTTAAGAGCCGGGGACCGAGTTCGACCGCAAGGCGTTCCTTCTTGCCTGGCTCGAAGCGCGGATGCAACGCTGATAGCTTCACCGACAAACCAGGTCGCGTGTAGAGCGCGTCAACGTGCTCACTGGTGAACGGCCCTGCAGTCATTCCTACAGAGTCAATCGCGCCCATGTAGCGTTCGAAATAGACGTCGGCATCCTTCTCCGTCTTCGCTGCCTCACCGAGCATATCGTAAGAGAACAGATAGCCCTCCTCCTGGTAATCCTGCGCTCGTGCTACCGCCTCCTGGATGGTGCGCCCCAGCACGAACTGATCGCCGAGAACTTTTACCGACTGGCGCACGGCCTGGCGAATGACCGGCTCGCCCGAACGGGCTACGAGCCGCTTAAGCGCATTGAGCGGGTTGGCGCCTTGAGCCTCGCGCAGCTTGACGATGCGCCCGGTTAGTAGAAGCGCCCATGTCGAGGCATTAACGAACAAGTTATCGGAGTGGCCGAGGTGGCGCTCCCAGTCGCCGCCGGCAATCTTATCCGCGATGAGTTCATCGGCCGTTTCGGTGTCGGGAATCCTGAGCAACGCCTCAGCGAGGCACATCAAGATTACACCTTCCTCACTCGTCAACCCATACTCGCGCATGAAGGCGTCGACGCCAGCGTGCTTGCCTTGGTTGGCGCGCGCAGAGTAGACGAGCCGGCGCGCGGTCTCGGCGGTGCGACGGCGCTCATCCTCACTGAACAACGCACGCTCAATCAACCGGTGGAGCAACCGCTTCTCGTCAATCAGGTGATGGGCCGCAATCTCGTCGCGCGGGGGCGCACCGGCTGGGTCGCGCACCGCGTCTCCTAAATCAGCCCTCTTCAAAGCAACCATATTGTCCTCGCCGAAGCCCGCCGCACACGATTCGACTAAATACAGTCTAGCAAATTGGTGCCGCGCGCGCTCATCCACCCTATTTGTTCCGCTCTTGACGTGCGCCAAAGCCTGGCAGAGCTTCGCGCCGGTTCTATTTGGGTAGAGCACGAGGCCGAAGTGACGGAGAATCAATTGAATAAGGTTCGGACAGTAGCCGAGCTGCGCCAAGTTACGGCTGGATGGCGCAAAGAGAACCTGACGGTGGCTCTCGTTCCCACCATGGGCGCGTTACACGTCGGCCACTTAGCGCTGGTGAAGCGGGCGACCGAGATCGCCGATCGCACGCTGGTTTCCATCTTCGTCAATCCCAGCCAATTCGCCCCAAACGAGGATCTTTCCCATTACCCGCGAGATGAGACCGGCGACTTTGCCAAGCTGACGGAGGCCGGGTGCGATCTCGCTTGGGTGCCGGCCCCACAAGAAATCTACCCAGAAGGTTTTGCCACGCGAATTATGCCCGCCGGGGCTGCCTTCGGGCTGGAATCAATTGCACGCCCACACTTTTTCGGCGCGGTTGCAACCGTGTGTTGCAAACTCTTTGCTGCAGCGACCCCCGACTTCGCGGTATTTGGTGAAAAGGACTACCAGCAACTTTGTGTTATTCAGCAAATAGTTCGCGACCTCAACCTGCCGCTCAAGATCGTCGCAGTGCCAACGGTGCGTGAGGGGGACGGTTTGGCCCTCTCCTCGCGCAACGCTTACCTTTTGGCGAAGGAACGAGCGATCGCACCTGTTCTCCACCGCGTCATTTGCGAGGTCGCAGCTCGGGCAAAGCGCGCTGTGGCGGAGCCAGATGGCGATGCTAACCGCCGCAGGGCCCCTCGCCCTTCCCCGCTTTTACCCGAGCCGGGACGGCCCAAAGACCGGCCTCAGTTATTCGAGCTCAACACAATTTGCGAGGACGCGGTGCAAGAGCTTGAGCGCGCCGGCTTCACTAAAGTCGATTATGTCGCGGTGCGCGAGGCCGGCACCCTCGAAATCATCAGCGTACCAACCGCTCGCCCAATGCGTGTCCTCGCCGCAGTCTACTTAGGGAAAACGCGGCTAATCGATAATGTTCCGGCAAATCACTGAGACCGTGACACCGCCGCCACAGGCTTGCCAAAGGGCCGATCTCCGTGCGACTTAACGCACCATAACCTCAAGAGATTCGCTTAAGCCGGCTTTCGTGCTCGCGTCTCGTGCTCGGCGGCAACCGTCTTGCCAACCTGGAACGCGACACATGGCCAGAGCCCAACGCGACCTTTTCTCGGCAGTCGAAACCTCCATGACTAAAAAGAAGGCCCGCACGCGCCAGACCGCGGACGCTTCCGACGCCTACACCGCCGCCGACATCGAGGTGCTGGAGGGCCTGGAGCCCGTGCGCCGCCGCCCTGGTATGTACATCGGCGGCACCGACGAAAAAGCACTACATCATCTTTTTGCGGAAGTGATCGATAATTCCATGGACGAGGCCGTTGCGGGGCACGCGACGTGGATCGAAGTCAGCCTCGGTGCGGACGGCTTTCTGACCGTTTCCGATAACGGCCGCGGCATCCCGGTCGACCAGCATCCCAAATATAATAAGAAGTCAGCGCTGGAAGTGATTATGACCACGCTTCACTCGGGCGGGAAGTTCGACGGCAAAGTCTACAATACGTCGGGCGGACTGCACGGCGTCGGCGTCTCTGTCGTCAATGCGCTGTCGGAAGAGCTGCAGGTCGAGGTCGCACGCGGCCAGCAGCTCTACCGCATGGTCTTTAGTCGCGGTGTACCGCAGACCAAGCTGGAGAAGCTTGGCTCAATCATGAACCGGCGCGGGACCAAAGTTCGCTTTAAACCCGACGCAAAGATCTTCGGGCGCGGGGCCGCGTTCAAGCCGGCGAAGCTATTCAAGATGGCACGCTCCAAAGCGTATCTCTTTGGTGGCGTCGAGATTCGCTGGACTTGTGATCCCACGCTCATTTCTGATGACACGCCCGCTGAAGCCGAGTTCCACTTCCCCGGGGGCCTTAAGGAGTATCTCCTCTCCGAAATCAACGGGCAGACACTCGTCACCAAGGAGGTCTTCTCGGGTAGTTCGGCGAAGACAAATGGTCACGGCTCGGTGGAATGGGCAATTGCTTGGGTCGGGGACAACGACGGCTTCGTACGCTCATACTGCAATACCGTCCCAACGCACGACGGCGGCACGCACGAGAACGGCCTGCGCCAGGCGCTTTCAAAGGGATTAAGAGCTTATGGCGAGTTGGTGAGCAACCGCCGCGCCAGCCAAATCACCGCTGATGATGTCATGGGCACCGCTGCGGCGATGCTGTCCGTATTCATCCGCGAACCCGAGTTCCAGGGGCAGACCAAAGACCGCCTCGCCACGCAGGAGGCGACCCGTATTGTCGAGGCCAGCTTGCGCGATGCCTTCGACCACTGGCTCGCGGATAGCCCCGCGCAA
>Ga0209013_10000567_pt1 | contig 33410 bp, 32 predicted proteins | sample Cruoilmetagenom2_FD_187291 | JGI IMG/M metagenome (GOLD analysis project Ga0209013, IMG submission 187291) | Oil polluted marine microbial communities from Coal Oil Point, Santa Barbara, California, USA - Sample 2 (SPAdes) (version 2) | ecosystem: Environmental > Aquatic > Marine > Oil seeps ...
GTGATCCGAGCACATCGTTCACTTTCATTCTGGTCATTCTTCTCTCACCCTTGGATCCAGCCATATATAGGTCATATCGGCGATGAAGTTTGCGATGACGACGGAAATCGCTATGATTAGGAACAGCCCCTGCAGGAGTGGGTAATCGCGACACATCACCGAATCGTAGAGCAGAAGTCCGATACCCGGGTATGTGAATACCTTTTCGACGAATATCGTTCCGGTGATCATGAATCCAACCATAAGCGCAGCCATCGTGACGATCGGTAGCAGCGCATTCTTGATCGCGTGTCTGTTCAGGATGTATCGCTCGCTCAAGCCTTTTGCCCGCGCTGAGAGGATGTAGTCAGCGCCCAGAACGCTCAACATAGAATTTCTCATCAGAAGGTATGTTCCACCGATATGGGCGATTACGAGGGTTGCAGCAGGAAGGACCAGGTGGTGTAGGATGTCGAGTACCCCCTCGAGCGGATTTGCGTATGAAGCACAGGTTGTCTTTGCGCCGTCGAGCGGAAATATATCCAGTTCCGCTCCGAAGAATATTTTGAGGAGTATTCCGAGAAAGAATACAGGGAGCGAACTCACTGTTAGAATGGAGATTAAGCTCCATGTGTCCTTCTTATTCCCTCTTGCCCACGCAGACTCCGCACCAAGGAAGATTCCAAGCAGCATGTAGATTACGGTTGAGGTTCCGGTGAGAAGCATTGTCCACTTCAATCTGACGAGTATCACCTCCAGAACAGGGGCACTGCGGTATATCGACCATCCGAGATCCCCTCTGCTGATTCCGACAAGGTAATCAAGATACTGCTCCGAAAGCGGCTTATCGAGTCCATAGTGTGCGAGCAGTACCTCCCTCTCCTCGTCAGTCATCCTTGTCGGCATATCCGGATTCTCCCCGATCAAGTATGCCAGCTGATCACCAGGCATCGCTCTTGGCAGGAAGAAATTTATGGATAGTATTATAAGTATTATAACAAGATAGTACGCGAGTTTGTTTATAAGATTCATTGTATAAAAATAGATGGCTGCATGAATCCCACGAGCCGAGATTCATGCCGCCGATCAAAACTCAACCAAACATGTCACTATTCGCAGCGAATCGGCGCTCTCCCGAGGATGGTCAACTCAACACAGGTCACATCCAGCATGTTGATATTCTCGTCCTTATTCGCATCCGCCATATCTGTCGGGTCGTCAAGCTCCATTATCATTCGCTCAATTGCGGTCACATCCTGCATGTTGATCTTGCCGTTCTCGTTTGCATCCCCGTACCGTGCAAGGAATATGAGTTTGTTCAACTCGATTGGAATTCCTATACATATCCCGTCTCTCGTGTAGAACCACGTGTCAAGGACCTCCGGGTTGAAGACGCACCAGATGTACGGGTGGTAGAGCGTGTAGACCGGAAGATCTTCTGCAACCAGCTCCTGAAGCTGGTTCACGAGGTCCTTCCGGTCGTCGATATCGAGTGTTACCTCCTGTTCTTTGAAGAGGGAGTTGTACTCCTCGCTATCATACGTGCTCGCGGGCCAATCAGGTAAGTTCATGATCTGGGGGTTTGCAATTCCCCCGTGACCGCTGATCGCCATGTCAAAGTCAGCAGCCTTGAGGTACGAGTCAATCGTCGTCCAGTCGCTCGGTGTAAGCTCTATTGCAATCCCGATCTTCTCCAGCTGAGCCTGGATGAGTTCTCCTTCCCTCAAGTACGTGCTTGTCGTGTAGAGCGTGAACTTGAGGTCTCCGCCTGCCGGATACTCTCGTATCCCATCGCTGTTCGTATCAATGAAGCCCAGTGAATCGAGCATCGCGTTAGCTGCAGTCACATCGTACTCGTAGCCCTCGCAATCAGGGTTGTACCAGATCGCATCCGGGTGGAGGATTCCGGTATTCGCAACCATCCCGCCGCCACCCAGCTTCTGCTCCACAATCTCCTCTCTGTCGATCCCATAAGCAACCGCACGCCTGAATGTTACGTTGTTCGTTGGATACCCTTTATCCGCATCACAGTTGAAGATTATCTGGAGCACCCAGAAGCTCGGTCCGGTTATGATCTCGAAGTCGTCGTCCCCAACGAAATCATTGACAGCGTCCACATCAGATCCCCAGAAGGTTGCCTCATCCACATCACCGTTCGTAAGTGAAGCTGCGGCATTGCTGACCGCCATTGTGATGAACTCGTCTACGATCGGCTTTCCGTTGTAGTAGTCGTAATTTGCCTCGTAATGGTAGGCGCCCTCAGCAGAGCTGTACTCCACGAGTTTCATCGGACCTGTTCCGATGACTGCATCGTCGTCTGTGAATTTGGATGGATCCGATACGCCGCTCCAGATATGCTCAGGTATTATCGGTATGTTTCCTGCGATATCCACCAGGAATGACGCCATCGGCTCGTTGAGTGATATGATGATCGTATAATCATCCACAATCTCCACACTCTCGATGTAATCGATTGACTCGAACCACTTGAACGCGCCTTCCTGCTCCTGCATATACTCGATTGTGAACTTCACATCACTTGCAGTGAACGGCTCTCCATCGTGCCATCTCGCATCCGTGTTGAGGTAGAATGTCCACGTCTTCCCGTCATCAGAGACCTTCCAGCCATTGGCGAGAGCAGGTATCACACCGTTTGCGTCCTTCCATGTCAGGGTGTCAAAGAGTAAGCTCATCCGGACGTAGCCCGGACCCCTTGGATAGAATGTGAATGGAGCTGGGAATCTCCAGTCGCTCTTTCCAGGCTCGCCACCAACGGACTTCACGATCTTGTCACTGTCTGTTGTGGCGACTCCGTCTTCCCCTGCAAGCGCGCTTGCAGAGAATGCCATGCATGCAGCGCAGATGAGCGCGGCAAAAACCAGTGTTGTCAGTGCTGTTTTGTGTGTCTTCATTTCAGTTGTCTCCTTTTCCTCTTTTGTGCGGGTTTAGCTTTTCACATCAGCTAAACACATACCAGATCTCAGAGATTTGCCTTTCCGGCTGCTACCTGTAGCAGGAGCATTGCATCGGCAGATGTGACCTCTCCGTCGCCATTGAAATCTCCACGCACCTCGGTTGACTCTGCAAGCCCGAGTTCGACGTACGGATCAACTCCCGCCATCTTCACCCGGTCGAGTTGTTGGGATGTTACATTGAACTCATCTGATGCCGTCGATACGAACATATCTGGCTGATTAAGGTACGGTAGCAGTCCTAAACTGCCCTTTATTCGGGTATTCCAGAATAGGGGATTTACTTTCCCTCCTGGCGGTTTGAAATCGATAGAATTGATGCCAGAAAGATTACAGGCGGTTCCCCAATCATAATGGAAAGCCACGCCCATCCCGGATTCTGCTGTGCTGTTCCAGACTATGAGAATTCCTGCAAGAGGTTTATCTTTTACGAAAAGCTCTCCGGAACGTTGTTTCACGATCATGCTCCCCTTTCCGGGGGTTAAATCCAAAAGAACCTGAATGGCATCCTCCTTGCACCAGTTCGGGCACCCGATCCATGTGTAGCTCTCGTCAGCACCCAGCGGGTAATTCTCACGGATGTATTCCGCGATCAGGTAGCCGGACGACAATCCCGGGCAGATGTGGTTGTGGAGTTCCGTACACTTCAACAGGTCATTGGGTGCTCCGTAACCCCACGCATTCGCAACGCCAGCGATCGTGAACGCGTCCGATCCGAGCGCTTTCTTTGTTGCATTCCAGCCGTTGCCGGTTGTTACGTTCTCTTCGGCGATATTGATCTCCGTTGCCGTGAATGCTCTATTCTTGTAGACTGTGTAAACGCAGTCTTTTGTCTCGTTATCAAAGATTGCGAACCAGAGCGGCTTATCTACCGATCTGTGGATCGGCAGCAGGTTTCCATCACTGATGGAACATCCTGTGTCCCGTTCGATCGTTCCGATGCAGCACTCTGTCGTGTTACCGTCCACCATCGCGTATCCGGCATCGGTCAACACGCAGAGACCCGGACTATCTCTCGATACTCCGAGCATAGCCATTGCATCTTGCAGTGCACCCGAGATATCAATTCCACATGGATCATCTGCAAGCCCGATCTCAACATAAGGATCGACTCCTGCCAGCTCAAGCCTCTTAAGCATATCCGAGGTCACATTAAACGTGTATATCGTCGATATGAACGTTTCCGGTTGATCCAGGTACGGCATCATCCCCCAGTCCATCTTGATCCTGCTCGCCATAGGGTACGTCTCAAAATCGCTCTCGGTCACATTCGAAACGTTACGTGCATGATCAAAGTCAAACGAGAGGACATGACCGGTTCCGTTATTGAGCGCGCTATCCCAGACGATGTATATCCCGGCAGCGTTCTCGATCTCGTCGTGTTTTGGCATGTTCTTTGCAAAGATGCCCCGTTTCCCGACGGTCGTATCCAGCATAACCTGCAATGCATCGTCCTTGCACCAGATCGGGCATGCAATCACCACGTACTTCTCACCAGCACCCAGCGGGTACTCTTCCAGCAGGTAATCTGCAAGCATGTAACCTGACGTCACCCCGGGGCAGAAGTGGTTATGGAATTCCACACACTTCAAGAAGTCGTACGGTGCACCATATCCGCACGCATTCGCAATCGTTACGATCGTGAACGCGTCTGATCCGAGAGCATCTTTCATCGCATTCCAGCCATCGCTGGTTGTTGCGTTCTCTCCGTCGATATTGACCTTTGTTGTGTTGAATGCTCCATTCACATATATGGCGTAAACGCAGTCCTTTGTCTCGTTATCGAAGATCACAAACCAGAGCGGCTTATTTACTGACCTGTGAATCGTCAGTAAGTTTCCATCTCCAATAGAACAGCCCGTTTCAGTCCGGAGTGTTGCGATACACCCCTGTGTCGTCTCTCCATTAACTTTCACGTATCCGGCATCGGTCAACACGCACAGACCCGGGGTCTCGCTTGTTGCCCCGAGCGCAGTCATTGCGTCCTGCACCGCACCGGTTATGTCAATCGAATCGTCTGCGGCTGCAATTCCGGTGAACCCGGAACAGAGCAGCACAAACATCAAACCAAGTACAGCTATTGTCTTCATATCAGTTATCTCCTGTAAACATTTCAGCATATTCGCGGTAGTCTCCAGTGCCCGATGGCACTGTGTAGTACATTCCAGTCTCGCCTGCCATCACCGAGAGGGGGCGTGTCTTCTCAAAATCCAGATCACCGTTTTCTGCGAGATATTTATCGTCAACCTCGAGATGTACGACCTTTCCGATGATGATTGAGTACTTTCCATCCTCTGTTACCTCGCGATCGAGCGTGCATTCCATCCATGCAATGCACCCCTCAATGGACGGCGCGATCACTTTCTGTGATGCTTTCACTCCCAGGTTTGCCTCTGCAAATTCATCCACGTCATTCGGGTAATTTCTCGAGCAGATCATAACCTCGTCCACGAGGTCCGCGGACGGGACATTGATCACAAACTCCTTTGTATCCCGGATGTTGTCGAGCGTGTCCCGCCTGAGCCATGATGCGATAGCTATCAGGTCAAGCGGTCTCAATATTGGCATCACATTTGCATAAGGCGCTATATTCCTATTCCCTTCTTTATCTGCCGTGGAAATCAATACCACTGGCATTGGAAGGAAGTGTTCTCTTTTATTCGGACTCAATATTATATCCATCACCTCTCGACGTATATTCCGTCTCCCTTCATCGCGTAGTGCTCATCACCGGAACACGGGATGCAGACCGGCTTGCCATCCGCAACCCTTGCACGAGTTTCCATCACGTTCTCTCCGCAGCGGGAACACCTGACAGATGCGAATATCGGGGCGTATTCCGGAAGCGTTATCGTTTTGCGCTCGATTATGAAGAGTTCAGAGTCATCCGCGTCGAGTAATTCGACCGCAATCTCGCAAGAAAGATGCATCAGCCTTGCACTCTCCTCAAGTGTTGGCTCTTCACGTCTCACAACAAGCTTTTCAAAGAGCGCGTTTGCTTCAGGATATCTCTCAGCGCGGGATTCCTCAAAAGTGGGGTTAAGGGCAATTCTTATTGCTGTACCATCTCTCTTTGCAACAGTTACCGCGGTTTTCCCGTAATCCCTATATATCAAGGAATTGTTTCCGAAACTACATCCGGTAACCATCTGAATGCCATCACTGAAGCAATTATTGGTCTCAACGATCGCTACAACCTCTTCCATCCCGGTGTTCACAATCTTAAGCTCGCGCATAGCGAAGTATGCCGCCTTGACCCCTAATGCTGAATGGCTGCAAAAATGTCCGTGTAATTCGCCGGTCTTTTTGAGGAGTCCTCGCAGGTCTCCTTTCGTTATCAGTTCCTCGATACTCTTCCGATAGGAATTTTTTTTCATCAGGTCACCTTATGTTGCCTGTTCAATCCGACTGAGTATGACTGCGCACAATATGGGCACGCTGAAATCGCAAATCTCGGTTATAGGAGGGGACACATATCTGATATTACTTAAAGCTTTCGTGGTATGTGCTATGTGTGACTGTTTACTATTGTGTATGTTGCTGTGTCTCGTCGCACGTATGCGTAACTTATCACAAATATTACTGCAATCAATAGAATTCTAACAATCATCGCTGTTATTTTTGATGTCATCAGAGATCTATTGCGAAAATGTATTTTTAATGAACTTTATGTATGCAGGATTATGGGATGATTAACTTTAAATATGACTTGCAACATCCGGATGTAATATGACTGACTGGGTCTTGATATTGGTTGTGGCAATGATATGCTACGTGCTTCTGGCACACCTGGAGCACAAGAAGAAGATTGACATGATAGACCGGGGACTCTGGAAACCAGAGGAAAAGACACAAAACCCCGAACACAGACTGATTACCGGAATCTTCTTTCTTATACTGGGACTAGCACTCCTGATGGGATCGTACTCCGTAAAAGCGGATCTGATAGACGGACTGAGGATCTCAGGTCTGCTGACGATTGCGGCAGGGATCGGACTGATGATCGCATACCTCGTTGGCAAAAGGACTGTGGCGCTGGTTTGATCTTGACTCTGGTATCTGAGAAAACCATTAATACAGGTGCAAGCAGTCAACAGTATAGATGACACACCGCCTCGCAATCATCTTCGATTCGTCCGGCACACTGATGCACATGTACCGGGTGGCAAAGGAGACTGAGACAGGAGAGATGCTCCGCAACGTAGCTTCCCTGCACCTCGTTCATGGATCGCAGGCGCTCGTTGCAATCGACATGCCCCCGGATACGTTGTTCAACTACTCCTCTGAGCAGACAATCTCGCACCTCCTTGCGGAGAATGACATCGGGATTAACATCGGCTGTGCTGGCGATGAGATCACAGCCAGTGATGTCAGGGATGTTCTGAATCGCATGCCAGACGCTGCTCGCGTCTCTGATCTCTGGGATGTGATATCAGCGGTGCAAGAAAAGTGCACCAGCGTTTTTTACACCGGAGCGGGTTTTGTCCTCGATGTACCCACGGGAACGATCCCGTATGTGGTCTGCACCGCGGGGAAACTCTTTGATGGTTCGAAGTCTGTTGTGACAGACCTCCTCGGATGCGCGGATATCTATATCGCATCAGGAGATAGTATGCGGAATCTGGCGGTTCTTGCCGAACACTTGAAGATACCGCAGGAAAACGTGGTTCCGGTCGCAACACCACTTATCAAGGAGCGGCTGGTCCAGAATCTGAAGACCACCCACGACCGCGTGGTCATGGTCGGAGACGAGCTCAATGATCTCCGTGCGATTCAGGCGGCAGATCTCGGTGTACTGACGCTGCAGCAGCGGCACGAAAAATCCAGGAAGTTGTACGATAGTGCGGACATGGTGATCGGGAGTATCTCAGAGCTTCCGGGGATTCTTGGGTGTGTTCTCATCAAAGAGTGATACGAAAGTTTTATGCGTTGAACCGTTGCATGTCATACTTACAAGTCGGATATTATCTGGTGGGGTAATAGATGATCGAACTCTTTGAGGAGTATGTGCGGTGGAAGATCCTGTCACATTTCCTTGCAAACTCTGGTACGGCTTTTCACGTAAAGGGGCTCGCAAGGCTGTTGAAAGTAAGTCCTGCAAGTGTGAGCAGTACGACAAAGTCTCTTCACTCAGACGGAATACTCCTGAAAGAGAAGAGAGGGATTGCTCACTTTTACAAACTGAATATGGATCATTATCTCACACCGACGCTAAAAAAAGCGTACGGAATTACTTTGATCACTGAATTAAAGCCAGAAGTGGTGTTTCTTGAAATCGACCCGGGCATCACAGCCATGGCTCTCTTTGGGAGTTATGCTGATGGCAGTTTTGACGGGAAGAGCGATGTGGACGTACTGCTCATAACCCCCAACAAAAAACGAGATCTCCTGGATGTTGCGGCGCGGTTCAGTGACGAACTCGGGCATAATGTGGGGCTGTATATCTTCAAGCCGTCTCAGTGGAGATCGATGGTGCACAGGTCTGATGAGTTTTACAGGTGGGTTATACGGGATTATCTGCTCTTGCACGGGAGCAAGCTGGAATGAAACCGTACAACCCAATGTTTTGGTTTTTTCACCTCAGCTAAACACATACGCGGTTCATACCATACAGTATTGCGCAGGTTCGTGAAACCGCCACTGAACACTGGAGAACGGTCATAAGATATTCTGATTTGGTTAAACATCCTTGAACTTACCTACAATATCAAATTCCACGAATCAGATCGTTCCGACGATACGCTCGAAATCCATACTTGTGTTGCGAACGACCACAACTTAAATTTGAGCGAGCATGTAGTAATGAAACAACGCACAGGAACGCACAAGAAACAGAGGAACACAGGAACCCAGAAGGAAGCAATATACTATGACGATGAAACCAATAACCGGCAAGGTGCTGCGGGTATTTCCGCAGGATACGAACACAGACGAAATGATCTCGGGAAAGTACAAGTACGACGAACTCGACCTGAACAAACTCGCAGTCCACACCTTTGAATCGATCGATCCGGATTTTTACACCGACAGCAAGCGCACTGAGAACCCGATCATCGTTGCGAAATCGAATTTTGGGTGCGGATCATCAAGAGAGCAGGCACCGCAGGTCATAGCGGCATGCGGCGCAGTATGCGTGATTGCAGAATCGTTCGCCCGCATATTCTACAGGAACGGCTTCAACATCGGACTGCCGTTGATCGAATGCGCGGGAATCGCAGAGAAGGTGCACAATGGCGATGAACTCAAAATCAATCTCGAGAACGGGCAGATCAAGAACGTTACGACCGGTGAACAGTACGATTCCAGCCCTATTCCGGAGTTCATGCAGGAACTGCTCGATTCAGGAGGATTGCTGAGATATCTCAAGGAGAAGGACGGATATGGTGCAGATCAGTGACCCGTACACGGTGCCCTATCAGGCGATATACGCGGTCGGAAATGAGGATTGCAGCCTTGTTGAGATAATCGAGTTCTCAAACTGCTATGGCGGCTCAGCGTGGGCGCGCTACCATTACAAAAAGAGCCCGCTGATTCGCGGAACCCGGGTAATCGGAAACACGACCAGATACCTGACCGAGGTTGGCGAATGTGATCTCGTGCTTGAGCCATCGTATGCCGCTGCAGGCATCCGATCCGTTGTGGTGCATGATGGTGTGGTTGCGGTTACGTATGCGGGTCTCGGCGGCGGCGGGGTCGGCGCGACCACCTGCCGTGCCGGGGCAAACGGCGTTCACAGGTACGATCTCAGCGAATCCGGCGGCGGAAAGGTCGGGAGCGGCACAATCGTCCTGCCACTGCGGAGTCGGTTGATCGTGGGAATCGATGACACTGACTCAAAGGAGGTCGGCGCGACATGGTGCCTTGCGCACAACATCGCATGCACTGTTGATTGCGATAGTGCGCGCTACCTCTCGCATTCAATCGTGCAGTTGCATCCGGTGCCGGAAAAGACGCAGAACTGCGTTTCAACAGTTCTCGAGTTCGCATGTCTTGGTGATGGTGGTGTAAACGACGTGCTCGTGCAGATTCGTGATCTTTTGACTGAGTATTCAGTATCCGCCGAGGTTGGTATGGTCTCGCTTACAGGTTTTGACGGATCGGCTCTTGTGGATTATGGAAGAGCATGCAAGAGCGGTGTTCTGACGCGAGAGTACGCGCTCGAATGCGCCCGGAATTGTGGTGTGGACGTCTGGCTCAATGGTAACGGGGTGATCGGAGCGCTCGGTGCGATTCCGTACGTTGCGACGCCTGATGAGTCGGTTATGCTATGAATTTGTGAAAAACGGCGAAAAAAGGTACTTACTCAATATTGTGTAGATATCCGCATATATAACCACGAGATTACGCAATATTAACACAGAAATATTGTGGAGATGGCTGCGCCGCTGTTTCGCAGACTGTGCAATCTCGTGGTTCCTAACATATATTATTAAGCATATTCAAAAAAGGGTTGCAATCATCCGGAATTTTCGGCATGGCATACAGCAATGGTGTTTTGGCTGGCAACGCATATTCGTGGGGGATTGTGGTGAAGACCATTGGGCATAGTCTATTAAAGCGGCATCAACGCCACAAGACCTGACAACTCCCCGCATCCGAAAGTTTTAAATATCTACAAACCTTTGCATGCATCATGGTTGTCACACTACTGCAAACACCAATCGAACTGTCCAATGCCCCGTTCCTACTCGGGTTTGTCATTCTCTTGTACGCTGTTCTGGCTATCAGATTCAGCAAGGTTTATATGGCGCTGCTATCGACACTGGCATTCTCTGTAATCTATGTGCTGTTACTTATGGCGGGCGTTCTGACGTAACGTCGCATGACGCTGATGCCCTGGCATCTACAGCTACGCAGTTTAGCGCAGGTCCTCTGTACTCAGGTTGATTGATATCTCTGCGATGTCTGCACCATATTCTGCGATCCGTCGCAGACTCTCGAGGATAAAGCTGACCTCGGTCATATCTCCTTCTCTTTTGATCTCTTTCTCGATTGCAATCCCCATCGCGACGACCTCTGCCGCATCCGTGATGACGCGGTTTGCATCCTTCATGTCATTCTTTGAAAGCGATGTTATCGCCCGCATGACAACACCATGTGCCAGACCCCCCATCTCGCAGATTAAATCGACTGATTCTGCCGCGTGATCCAGTTCGAGTATGTTTCTGGCAATATTTTCGGCGTGATCCCCAATTCGCTCCATGCTTTTTACGATCAGCCGATACCCGAGGCATTCCCGTGGATGAGTGATCCCTATCTTCTCTGAGAGCCCTGGATTCTCGATTGCAGCCTTGAGTTGTCTGACGATCAGCAGGTAGAAGCGATCGACCTCGTTGTCCCTCTGGATGATATCCTTCGCAAGCTCGGAATCATTGTTGCGGAGCGCGTGTATGGCATCCTCATGCATCGAGGAGATAAGTCCGGTCATGCTCTGCATCGCTTTTTTTAGCGGCAGGTCTTGGTAGTTTAGAAGACTCTGCAGGATCAACTCGTTCTGCGACTCCTCAACCACCTCAAGCCCGATCAGCCGCTGCCGCACAGCATCCTTGATCGATTTCCGTTCGGACGCGCCAAAACCCTTCTGCGAGATTAGCCGTATAATGTCGTACCCGACCAGATAGTGCGCAACCAGCAGTCTCAGGTTGTTCTCAGGGCTTTCGCCGGGAAATAGCTTGATCGTTGCCTCGTATATCTGCTCGTTTGCCTTTGGCTGCGTGGTCAGCAGAAGTGACCGGTCAGGCTGAGCTGTGAGAAATACCTCGTCTCCTGCCCCAAGCCCGACATCTCTTGCCCACCTGATCGGCAACGACACAATGAGCGTTGCGCCGCCTGTCAGCTGAACCTTCCTCTTCTCTGGTGGCATGTTCTATATAGTGCACCCATAATCTATATAAACGGGACTGTTATATGCCACACCGCCACAACTTGAGATTTTCAATAATGAAAAAACAATAGCCATAGAGACCGGGACCACGGAGGAGACCTATACTCCAATCACTCTGCGGTCAAATTCCCGCGTGGCTCATGTTGTGTTCCGGGTTACGCAGTGCCGGTATAGCAAGGTTGCATGATACTGTTTTATGTATCTGGGTGGTTGCGGTTGTGCGTTGTATTGACCGCCCCGCAACCACACCCCCTAATTCGTTCGCATAACTCCTCTTGCGGCAAGAACACCCGTTGCAGCGGCATCGACGATGTCTCTGGAGAGTCCTGCACCGTCGCCCGCAACAAAGAGATTACCTACGCTGGTCTCCATGTTCCGGTCGCAATCGATCGCCATCGCGTAAAATTTGATCTCCGGCGCATACAGAAGCGTTGAATCGGATGCAACCCCGGGTATGATCTTGTTTAACACCTCAAGCCCCTCGATTAGGTCCATCACGATTCTATGCGGAAGCGCCATCGAGATATCCCCGGGTGTCACGTCCTTGAGTGTGTTTGAGACCTGATTTCGCCAGATCCGCTCCTCTGTTGATCGCCGCCCCCTCCTGAGATCACCCATGCGCTGGAGAACCGGCTTTCCACCACCAATTGTGGCTGCGAGCTTCGCAATCGACGTCCCGTATCTGGTCGTGTTCTCGATTGGATGTGTGAGATCGATTCTGACAAGGAACGCAAAGTTTGTATTCTCTGATCCCTTTGCTTCAGCCTCCAGGGAGTGCCCGTTCGTTGCCACGAACCCGGAATATTCTTCCTTTACGACGAAACCGTGTGCGTTTGTGCAGAACGTCCGGACAAAGTCGTCGTAGCGTTTGGTATGGATGTGGAACTTCGGATCACGGTTGATGCATGTGATCGGATCCATGATAATTGCAGGAACCTCGACTCGTACGCCGACGTCGATTCCGCCGTGTCTGGCAGCGATATCATGCTTATCAACGACCTCATCCACCCAGCCCGCACCGATCCTGCCCGGCGCAGCGATCACGCATCCGGATGTTATCATTCTGCCACTATCAAGTATCACTCCGCCACATTCGTTGTCGTCGATTTTTAAATCCGAAACATTCGAGTCCAGCAGAAACTCAATCCCGCGCTCTACAAGGTCCTCCTTGAAGTTTTTGATTACGGTTGGCGCGTTATCCGATCCGATATGTCGCTGCGGTATATCGATGAATCGTGCCCCAACCGATGCCGCACGCCGCTTCAGATTCTCCACAACCTCTTTTGCGGGGGTGATGAGAACATCGGGCGCACCATATCTCAGGAAAACCTCGTCCACATGCCGCACAACGTCCCACGCAGTCTCGTTGCTGCCTGTCAAAAGAGCGATGTCACCCCCTATGTCGGGGCGCAGATTCAGCGTGCCATCCGAGAATGTTCCTGCGCCGCCGACCCCGGACATGATGCCGCACGGCGTGCAGTGCTCGCATGTACTGGTTCTGCCCATTGGACAGGAACGTTCATTGATATCATGCCCGCGGTCGATGATCAGCACACGAAGACCAGAGCCTGCAAGCTCGTCCGCTGCGAACATGCCTGCCGGACCCGAGCCGACAATGATCACGTCATAATCCTTTGTCATCGTGTATCATATAAGAGAGGGGGCTATATATCTGTGGCGGTGTGTCGCTTCAGGCAGGAGTGGCAGAGGATATTGTTTATCATTGGCTGCTTATATTTCTCCTATCGGCGCCGATAGAAGATAGAACTTTTAATGCATCATCTGCTTCCATTGGGTCTTTCCACGCGTTTAACATGATTTCTTTTGTATTCAGTGTTTCTTTGAAAAGATCCGACTTCAGGTTGCGAATGCTCAATTCTTCCAGATAATACCGGACTGCTTTTTTGACAAAATTCTCTCTACTCCTTAGTGATCTTGATTGAATCACTCTATCGATCTTATGTGCCAAAAATTCACCTATGTTAACTTCTGCAATAGTTTCTGACATCAACATCACCGATTAACAGTTGGATATCACCTTTTATAAATATTCACACCGGGCGCTTGCAATCAGTGCTTGCAAAACCAACGTCTCAGAAAAAAACACAAGCTCCGTCACCCACTTATCCAGCACCCCCATTACCAGAACCGTTTCGAAAAGCCACTTCTCAACCTCGATTGTAACAAACCCCTGTAGGTCAAGCCGGATACTCCGGCAAAACTTCCTGCACTTAAGAAGTGGTGTAAAGAGCATCTATGAGCCCCCGGATGTTATCACCGGCAGGATAGAACCAGCCGCCTCCTGCCTGCTCCAAGTGCCCATACGCCCGACGTCCTGCTGCCCCCTGCTTTCGAGCGTCTCCCGGGCGCACGCCCGCATGGGGGTCGGTTGGTCGCGTGGCTGGCATGTTTTTGGGATACCAGAGAACGATATTTACATACATCGCTTTTGGGGCTGAACGTCTGAAAACTCCGGGTTTTGATCCCACACATCAGCGTCAGGTCGACGTGCCTCGTTTCGCAAGCCACTTCTCAACCTCGATCACAACGAACCCGGGCAGCGCAAGCAGTATCATCAGCCCCCACCATTCCAGCGGCAGCGGTGCCGTTCCGAGAATAGCATTCCCGATCGGATGGTAGACGATTGTAAGCTGCGTCACAATGGTGAGCGCCATCCCACCAAGCAGCCATCGGTTCGAGAAAGGACTGAATGTGAATGCCGATTCTGTAATCGATCGTGCGGTCACGACGTAGCAGAGGTGCACCAGCACAACGGTTGTGAATGCAGCAGTCTGCGCCTGTGTGAGGAGCTCTTTGTTAACAACGAGGGGTCCATCGATCGCAGGCAGCCCATAGTGGTAGTACATCGCAAACCCTGAGATCGCCATCACGATTGAGACCAGTCCCACCTTCCTAAAAAATGGAGGATCGGTGATTCGTTCGTCAGGATTCCTCGGGGGCTTCTTGAGCAGATCCTTCTCCATCGGTTCCATGATGATGGGGAGTGCGAGCGCCACTGCGTCGAAGAGGTTGATCCAGAGTATCTGCACAGGTGAAAGCGGAAGCTGGTCACGGAAGAGTGTTAGAAACGGTGCGAGAAGTATTGCGCCCATAACCAGCAGCGCCTGCCCGCCGTTCGTCGGGAGCGTGTACAGAATTACCTTTTTGATGTTGTTGTAGACATATCTGCCCTCTTCCACAGCAGAGACGATCGTTGCGAAGTTGTCGTCGGCAAGAATCATGTCTGACGCTTCCTTGCTCACCTCAGTCCCGGTTATACCCATGGCAATACCGATGTCAGCAGCAGAGAGCGCTGGCGCATCATTGACGCCGTCACCGGTCATTGCGACGACCTCCCCGTGCTTTTGAAGAGCCCTTGTGATCCTAAACTTGTCATCAGGCGCAACCCGTGCGTAGACCGGCACATCCGCAACGACATCGTAGAGTTCATCATCACTCATCTTCGAGAGTTCCTCTCCGGTGACCGCCTTCTCTGTGTCAATTCCGATTCCGAGTTTTCGGGCGACTGCCTTTGCTGTTCTCGCATGATCCCCTGTTGCCATCACAACCCGGATACCCGCGCTTCTGCACTTTGCAACCCCATCTATCGCCTCTTCTCTTGCCGGATCGATCATACCCTGAATGCCAAGAAATGTCATGCCCAAAAGATCATTCTCATCGATTGAACCACGCTCTGGCGTAATTTCCCTGTACGCCATTGCAAGTAACCTGAGCGCATCTCCTGCCATCTCATCCACCTTTGCAAGTATCTCAACTCTCTCCGCCTGATCTATCGGCTCTATCTCGCCGTCCACCATTCTGGTCTGGCACATCCCGAGAACCCGCTCTGGCGACCCCTTCACAAAGATTACGTGCTTTCCGTCGCCCTCGTGCAGCGTAGCCATGTACTGCTGCTCTGAGTCAAACGGTATCTCATCCAACCGCTGTAACGGATCATTTGGCACTCCAATGCCCGCTTTCACCGCTTTCATCGCAGAGACGAGCAGTGCCCCCTCTGTTGGGTCTCCGATGACGCTGTAACCATTTTCTCGTGCGATTCTCGCATCGTTGCAGAAATGACCCACTTGTAAGGTAAGTTTCAGCTCTTCACCCCTCTCAGCAGGGGTAAACTCCCCTGATGGTTCGTACCCGACCCCGCTCACCGTGTAGTCTCTTCTCCCGGCGTATATCCGCGACACCGTCATCTGGTTCTTTGTGAGCGTCCCGGTCTTGTCCGAGCAGATAACAGTGGTGCATCCGAGGGTCTCTGCGGCAGGCAGCCGCTTTATGATTGCGTTTCTCCGCGCCATCGCTGTAACACCGATCGCCAGCGCCATTGTCACGACCGCGGGCAGTCCTTCCGGGATTGCTGCGACCGCCATGGACACCGATGCGAGAAACGCTGTTTCTATCTCGATACCGAACCATACCGCCAGCACAAAGTTGATAACTGTGATTGCAAGGATTACGATGACAAGGATCCTGGTGAACTCTGCCATCTTCCTCGTAAGCGGCGTCGTGATCTTCTCTGTTTCTGTTATCAGCTTTGCGATTCTTCCAATCTCTGTTCGCTCCCCGGTCCCGACGACGACCCCATGTCCCATTCCTTTTGTAACAAACGTGCCGTTGAACAGGATGCAGCTCTGATCCGCAATTATTCGTTCTCCTGCGATCGCATCGGTCTTTTTGAAAGTGGGCACTGATTCCCCGGTGATCGCTGATTCATCTGCGCTCAGGTTCTTCGCCTGAAAAAGCCGCAGGTCGGCAGGAACCCTATCCCCGCCCTCCATGACCACAACGTCCCCTGGAACCAGTTTTCGTGCGGGCATCATAACCTTCTTGCCACCCCGAACCACCGTGCACCCGGGCACGATCATCTTCTCAAGTGCATCAACCGATGCCTCGGCTTTTCCCTCCTGGATGAACCCGATAATCGTGTTTGCAATAACCACAGCAAGAATGACCACCGTATCCATCCACAGATCCTCACCCTTCCAGATGCAAAGAGCACTTGTGATTGCGGAACAGACGAGCAGAATGATGATTAGCGGACTGTTGAACTGCGCAAGAAACCGAATGAGTGCGCTGCGCTTCTTGAACTTGATTTCGTTGTAACCGTAGCGCTCAAGTCTTGCGTTAGCCTCCTCTGCCGATAGTCCTGATTGTTCCGAGTGCAGGATCCCAAACGTATCTTCGGCGGTCAACTGGTACCACAAGGTTTCGTCTGGTTGTGCGGACTGTTTCATCTCGGTTACCTGATATCTTTTGAATGTACGTGTTTAGCTAACTTCAAGATTACGCAGATTTCTACAAGAAGGTGTGTGGGGGCAAGATGCAAAACCAACCAATATCTTGTATATATCACCATCTTCTTGTGTTAATCTCGTGAAATCCCGTGGTTTTTCACCGTAAACACATTCATTCGGATTAATCACATCCTCACGCCCCCACTGTGTGGCATAAGGCTTTCTGCAGATATCTTGCCCGGCGTTCCAACCTCTTCATCTTATGCTCGCCCAGATCTCTTTTATCGCGTCCGATACTTCCCCATCTGAGAATTCAACAACTGGCATGGCTGCGACCATCGCCTCGGTTACCACTGGGTCATACGGGATATTCCTGACAATCATGACTTCACGCTCCTGACAAAATTCAGTAATCTTCCGGCTGTTCGCTTCATTGATATCGTATTTGTTGATGCAGACAACTGATGCAATCCCGAAATGCCTGGTCACATTCAGGATTCGCTCAAGATCGTGCAGTCCTGACATCGTGGGTTCGGTTATGACCAGTGCCATGTCCACGCCGGTTAAGGATGCAATCACAGGGCAGCCGATGCCGGGCGACCCGTCGATCAGGATGAGGTCGGACCCTTCCTCTTCTGCAACTCGCTGTGCGTTGTTTCTGACAACAGTTACCAGTTTTCCGGACGCTTCTTCGGCGATATTTAACTGCGCATGCGCCATTGTTCCGTATTTCGTTTTTGAGATAAATGCATACCCTGAGACGCGTTCTGCAAGGGTGATCGCATCCGAACCGCACACAAATACACATACGCCACAGCCCTCGCAGCGTGTCGGATCGACCGCATAGCCGGATGCCGTATCAGATATTGCCTTGAATCTGCATGATGCTTCGCATATTCCGCATTCTATGCATTTCTCTTTATCCATTGCTGCAACGTTTAATCCTTTGAACTCCTCTCTTGTCACAATCTCCGGATGCAGCAGCAGATGAAGATCGGGCGCATCCACATCACAGTCAGCAATGACAATGTTTTCTGCGAGGGCTGCAAACGATGCGACGAGCGTCGTCTTCCCTGTGCCGCCTTTTCCACTTATGATTGTTATCTGCTTCATAATTCACCCCCGATTTCATCGATCATTCCGGAAAATCGGTTCTTCCACGCAGGGATCGCATTCACGAATGGTATGCCTTCCGAATAATACTCTGCGATCTTCTTATCATAAGGAATCTCAAGCAGGATCGGAATTCCTTCTTCTTTGCAGTAGTCGTAGACCTTCCGATCCCCGATCCCCGCTTTATTTATGACCACGCCAGAAGGAATCTTTAGTGCTTTTAGCACCTCTACTATCAGTTTCAGGTCGTATAATCCAAACGGCGTTGGTTCTGTCACAAGAATACAGTAATCGCTGCCCGATATCGCCGCAATCACTGGACATGCCGTTCCAGGGGGTGCATCAATAATCACGGTCTTTTCCGGATCGATCTCTTCTTTGACATGGTCTATCAGGGGTGCTGCCATGATCTCACCGATATTCAGCAGCCCATACACGAGTTCGATGGTGTCGCCGCTCCGCCCCTTCTTGACAACGCCGATCTCTCTTGTCGCCTCGCTAATTGCATCCCGCGGGCAGACCATTGCGCATAGACCGCAGCCATGGCAGAGTTCGGAAAAGACCATGACCTGTGTCGGGAGCACGACGATTGCGTTATATTCACATGCAGCCGCACATTTCCCACAGTAATCGCATAACTCATAATCGACCTCGGGTACAAGTGTACATGCTGACTTTACAGCATCTATCTCCGGTTTGAGGAAGATGTGCGAATTCGGTTCTTCGACATCGCAATCCAGTAATTGTACATTTGAAAGCGACAATGCGAGATTTACAGCCACTGTAGTCTTCCCTGTGCCGCCCTTTCCGCTTGCTATTGATATGATCATTGTTGTGTCATCCCTGATTCTTGTTGGTTTGGTGGATGTTATTCCGGCATTAAAGTTGCGCCGCCGAGTTCGTTCCTATGATTCTCACTCCAGGTCCGCTTCAAAGTACGTGGTAACCAGGACGCTCTGAACGCATATATACTCCACACCGCCACTACTTGGGATTTTTAATGATGAAAAACAATAGCCACAGAGTGTACAGAGACCACAGAGGAGACTCACCTCATGCTCTCTGTGGCTGTATGGGGGATATACCCCATGAAAATCGCAGTTTATGCCGATCGCTGAGCAGACCATGTCAGGCATGCGACTGAAAGCATATCCAAAGCAACAAATCCTGTCAAATGAATCGAACACACAGCACATCCTGCCGACAATTTTTAGATGGTGGCAACCAAACTATCCTATGAAGCCTTCTGGAGCGGAGACATGAAGACAATCGCAGAGATCAACAAAAAAATAGAGAACGGCGACGCAATCGTCATGACTGCACAGGAACTCTGCGGAATCGTGCGATCCGGAGAATCCGTAAGTGTCAATGATGTCGATGTCGTAACCACTGCAACGAGAGGCATCATGAGCGGAACTCTTGCCATTCTATCAGTTCCAGTTGCAGGTCCTGGCGTCTTCTCCCGTGCAGAACGAGTCTCCTTAAACGGCGTGCCTGCGCACGCGGGTCCATGCCCGAACGAAAGGCTTGGTCTCGTTGACATGATAGTTTACGGGACCGCACAGAGGGACGCCAGATACGGGGGCGGGCACCTCTTCCACGATCTGGTCAGTGGCAATGAAATCGAGGTTGTGGTGGAAGCACCGGTGGGGGAGGGCGCGGGCGAGATTGTCACAACCGTTACTATCGATGAGATCCCGTTCGCGCGTATGCTCACAACCCGCAGCGTATATCGAAATTATTCGGCATTCGTAAACCCGGGCGAGGCGATCCCCTCGATCTTCTCTGTTGCTGACTTTGCAGGAAACTGTAGCGGAGCGACGTTTGCCGGGTGTGGTGAGTTGAATCCGCTCGAAAAAGACGCAGGCACCATCGGAATCGGTACGAGAGTCCTTGTGAACGGCGCTACCGGGCACGTGATCGGAGAGGGTACGAGAAGTACCCCCGAGCGCCGGAATCTCTCCCTTGCTGCGGATATGCACACGATGGATGGGTCGTATATCGGAGGATTTGCAACCTCCGCGGGTGTTGATATCATCAACTCGGTAGCTGTGCCGATACCGGTTCTGAACGAAGACGTCCTGCGTAGTACATGCCGGCTGGACAGTGAGATTGCGCTTCCGGTGATGGACATCAGGACGAGAAGTGAGATCGGGAGGACGGATTATTCACAGGTCTGGCGGTCGGATTCGCCTGTTTCGTCCGGTTCGTCCGGTTTGCAGGCAACGTTCGATGAATCGAGATGTGTTCACTGCAAAATCTGTGAGGTGCGCATGCAATGCCCGACCGGCGCATTTGACGGTGGTGAGATCGCCAGTCGTCTCTGCTGCAACTGCGGACACTGTGTCTCCGCATGCAACGCCGGAGCGTTCACCGCCGGGGTGGGCACAATCCCGCTGAACGGCAAGAAAATTCCGGTCATTCTGCGCCACTCCGACCGGAAAGGGGCGATCAGACTGGCAGATGAACTGAAGAGAATGATTGAGGACGGATCATTCCTTCTAACAGAACCTGTGGGGCGGCTGGCTGAACTATGAACCAAAAAACGGTCATCGGAATTGTACTTCTGTTGCTGGTCATATTCGCCCTCATCATCCCTTCGGCGCAAGCTTACCACTCTGATGATTGCAAAATCGAGTTTTTCTACGAGATCGGCTGCAATAAATGTGATAAAGCAAGACCGGTCGTAGAAACATTTGCTGAGGAGAACAATCTCTCGGTTATGGATTATGAGATCAGTAATCTGGTCAGTATCAAAAAAACGAGCGAATATGAAATTTACGTTGTTCCGGCAGTCGTTGTCTGCGGTCAGGTGATCTGTTATTCGGATTACGGTGGAGATCTTGGTATGCTTATAGATATGCTCAATCAGAGCATGCAGAATATCTCGATCATGCAAAATCAAACGCAGATCATGGGGTCGACGAATCAGACGAATCAGACGAATCATACGGATCAGACCGATCCGGAAAACCAGACAAACCAGACAAACCAAACTGGGATGCATCAGCCGCTGATCAAGCTATCGATCCCCACAGTCTTTGTTGCCGGGCTGATCGCTGGATTCAACCCGTGTCTCCTCGCAATACTCGCATTCATCGCATCAATCACACTATCCAGCGGTGAAAGCGGGAGAAACGGGAGTCACAGGATGTTCTGGCTGGTGCTGGTCTTCTGCGCAGGCATATTCATCACGTATCTCGTCGCAGGCTTCGGGCTACTCCAAGCAATCGGACATACAGAAAGTACGCAGGAGATAATCGAGAATGTATTGATCCTAATCATCATATTGCTTGGAATATGGCACATATATGATGCATACCATGTCAAGAAGTATGACCGATCATCATTTAGGACCTCCGGATATGCAATGCGTTTTATAGAGAATATGGTCAAAAAGGAGAGTTTGCCTGCAATATTCGTGCTCGGAGTTCTCTTTTCCCTTGCCAAAGCTCCGTGTGTTGGTGCACTGTACCTGTCGATACTGCAGATGCTGCTTGGAGAGGACACAACCAGCGGTGCGCTCTATCTTGGCGTGTACAATATGGGGGTGGTCTTTCCCGTGCTCGTTCTCGGGCTTGCAATCACGTTTGGGATGCAGCCTGAATCTGTGAACCGGTACAAGGACGAGCACAGATCTGCAATCAGGTTCGTGACCGGGGTGCTGCTTCTGGCAATCGCAGTCTTGATGAGTTTGGGAGTGGTGTGATCGGTGGGTCAAATGGCGTGGGGTTTGGTCAAGTGGCTCTGACTCGCATTCACGCGCGCAGCCGTTCCACCACATCATCGATGTGTGCCATGTAATCCCGCAGATTTTGCTCGATTCTGTTCAGTTCGTCGGTTGAGAGTGTCACGTCGTCGCCAAACTGCGCAAGCGAAATATCACCATCAGTTGCGTTCAGTTCGAGCAATTCCTTGAAGAGCAGATACTTTTCAAATGATTCCGGAACCAGTTTGTTGAGTTTGAAGCCACCGAGTAGCAGAAGCACGTCAAACGTCTCTAGGTCCTCTTCGACGAACGTAACAGTCGAATAACGCAATTTTCCGATGATGTGATCTTCTATCCATCCCTTGAACGTGTGATCAAGCGCTCGCTGCTCGAACTGCCCGCGGTTGAAGTACTTCTTCGGCACGCGTACGATCAGCCAGACCATCGTTGCAGTCTCCGGGTCAAGCGGGAAGAACGCGTTCTCAACCGCATCATCGAACGCGGATTCGAGGCTGATTAAGTCAACATCGTTTCCAAGGGACATGCATGGCGTGGCATGGTACACGCCGATATGGGATGGGAATACGATATAATCGTTGACATCAATCACGCGATTCGTGTTTTTCCGTCCCGGCGCCATTATCAGGTCGACCGCCTGTGCAATCATCCTGTTGATCTCAAAATAATAGTTGGATTCGCCCTCATCGAGCTCGATTCGTTTTCCGAGGGTCGTGTTGTCGGCGAGGAGCACGATATCGGCATTCTGGTGATTATCCTTGCCGTATCTTAGCAGTCTGGAGAGTCCGCAGATCGCGTTGAAGTGCCTGTGATCTGCCTCGATTGTGTCTGGCCACACGCAGAGCGCAAAATGCTTGTGTCCTGCAGCCGTTCGCCCTGATCCGTGCTTTAGCTGGTCGATTAAGTAGGGAATGCTGCCGTTTCCAGTGCCGCCACCGAGCGTCATGATATCAAACATCGCATCGCCGCTGGTCAACCCAAGGCTCTCGACCCTTCTCCGTATGATCTCATCAAAATCGATCCGTGCCTCGTTCTCCCCGACCTTCCAGAAGTTCCCGGTCCCGGTGCTCTGCCTGCCAAAGAGCTGTACGCGCTCTCTCCGGATCGTTTCAAGTATCTCTGTCTCTTTATCCCCGAGATTCTCCGCAATCTCGTCGAGTACTTTCTTCAAATCCGCTCTTGCGCTGTTAAGGAGCAAAATTCTATCGGCTATCGCCTCATTTTTCATGCTCGCGAAGTACAGGGCCGCAATCCTGCCTGCACCCTCCCCGGACGCGATCAAACTCCATTTCGTGTAATCATCTGAACTTGCTGGAACCGACATCATTAAATCATTCCACCTGACTATACTTGAATATATGGAATAAAAACAACAAGGTTTAAGTAGATTGTTATGATTCATCATCTAATTCCAGGAGGCGTATGATGGCAGACGAATTTCCATTCGAGCTATCCCCTATGTTTGAGGGGGAACGGATCAGAAAAGACGACATGTATATCGAACTCGCAGGACCCAAGGACAAGGGCTTTGAACTGGTGCGTGCTGCGGATATGGACGAGGTCGAGGACGACGGATTCACACTGATAGGTCCCGACTTATCCGAGATGAAAGAGGGCGAGAGGTATCCGTTTGCGATGATATACAAAATCGCAGGAGCAGCGATTGAACCGGACCTCGAGGCGATTGTTGAGCGTAGAAATCACGATTTTCAGAACTATATCAGCGGGATCATGCACCTCAATCAGCGATACGACATCTGGCTTCGTGTCGGAAAAGATGCGATCGCGAAAGGGCTCAACTCCTTTGAACCGATCGCAAAAGCGACGATGATGCTCTTCAAAAACGAGATGCCGTTCATCGAGAAGATGGAGGCGCTCTATATTACAGGGATCGATGAGATTGAGAAACGACTGCCAGAGGTGCAGGCGATCTACGAAACAAGAGATGCGAGAACGCGCGATCTGCATGACGAGGATGTGGACACATTCTATGGGTGCACACTCTGCCAGTCGTTTGCTCCGACCAACGTCTGTGTCGTGACCCCTGACCGGGTCTCGCTCTGCGGCGCGATCAACTGGTTCGATGGAAGAGCTGCTGCCAAGGTCGATCCGGAGGGTCCGCAGTTCGCAATCGAGAAAGGAGAGTGTATTGACGAGCTGGGCGGTGAATATGACGGGGTCAACGAGGCAGCGGCGTCGCTCTCGCAGGGAGAATACGCCAGAATCAAGCTGCACTCATTCTTCGAATACCCCCACACGTCCTGCGGCTGCTTCGAGGTTGTGGGATATTACATCCCTGAACTCGACGTCATCGGATGGGTGGATCGTGATTATGCCGCTGCCGCTCCAAACGGGCTCACATTCGCAAATATGGCTGGACAGACCGGCGGCGGTAAGCAGATCGTCGGATTCCTCGGAATCGGGATCAACTACTTCAGGTCTCCGAAGTTCATCGTTGCAGATGGTGGCTGGAATCGGGTTGGCTGGATGCCGAAGCATCTCAAGGACCGGGTGCTTGATGATATTCCCAAAGATATCGTGGATGCAATCGCAACCGAGGAGGATGCGACCGATCTCGACTCACTGAAGGCGTTTATGACTGAGAAGAATCATCCGGCAATTGCGGAACTCCTGAAGAAAGAAGAAGCGAAGGAAGCAAAGAAAAAGAAGGAGGAAGCCATCTCTGCTGCGGCTGTTCCGGAAGTGGTGGCAGGTATGCCGATTGGTGTGGGTATGCCAATGCCAGCGCCGGTTGCTGGTATGTTGTCCGGTTTTGGAAGTGGTGGTGGAATCAAGATAGTTCTGAAGAACGCGAAGATTACAATCGATCAGGTGATCGTGAAGCACGAAGAAGAGTGATCGGGCGATCCCCTGGACTTTTGTTGTGACCGCAAGCGTACAATTCGTGGCATGCATCCTCCATTCGTGGTTTTTAACACGAATAACACGTTTGTACGCACCCCATTGATTCCAGAGAGCCTGTATGGCGTACATGCTCAATAACTCGTGGTAGGAACCACAAGATTACACAGTCTGCGAAGCAGCGGCGCAGCCATCTCCACAAGATTTCTGTTGTTGATCTTGTGCGATCTCGTGGTTTTATGTGTAGATACCCACACAATATTGAGTAAGTGCGCAGAGTTTTGAGACCGTTTTCAACCCTCTGCACTCTTCTGCGCACTCTATGGTATAATTTAAGGGCATGGCGAGCTCACTGGAAAAATCGACAGTGCCCTACGCAGATTACACTGATTTCATCAATTTAATCGTTTTCACGTTCAGTTTTGATTTACCACAGCCCAACTGAGCATGTTCTGAATGACTACTCAATGAACTTCACGAATGGTGACGCAACCGCCGAACACAACGACGGTTGCATCAATCGTGCCACAGTTGTACTGTTCAATCCGAAACCGGCGGGCTTTCGGCGGTTACACCCGATTCAGCGAGTGCTGTGAGGTCAACGACCTCTATGCCGCTCGGAATCTCGAATGTACTATCCGATATATCCTTGTTCAGGTCGAACTCGGTAACTTCATAATGCGTGCTCTCGGTCTTGCCGTCAGACGACGATAATTTCCAGTCGAGAAGCAGCGTGAATCCGGTCTCCTTGTCCACGATTAAGTCGGCTTTTTCAGGATGCATCTCTTCAGGGGCGAGCGCTTTGTGTAACATCCACAGTTTGCTGTAGTCCAGTTTAATCGCTTTTCGACCCAGGAATGTTACATCCTTGTCCACTATCCAGTCATCCTCCCATGCGGAGTCGTCAGCATAGTATCCGTAAGCCCAGAACGGATTCATGAGTCCAATATTGTCATTGGAGCATTCTCCGTATTTGATCGCATTTCCATCAGCTTCGCTGATCATGTACATGCCGTTGAGGTTCTGCATAATGGTCAAACTCGAATTGGCATCATCTGCTTCGTACATCACGAGTTTGAAGAGATAGACATCTTCGGATTTCTTGCGCCATTCCTCAAAGACGGTTTCGTCAGCCTCATCGCTGGACACGGTTGCTTTGTAATGCAACGAGTCCACATCGATCAGGTCGAGATAATTGCCAACTGATCCTCCATCGCCTAGCAAGTTCGTTGCGGGTTTCTCAGAAACTGAATCTGAACCCGAGTCTGGACTCGAGTCTGAATCCGAATCCACGCATCCGCTGAACGCAATTCCCAGTGCAAGGATTAGCACGATCGCAAATATTCGTATCTGTTTCATGTTTCCTCCTTCTATTTTCGTATTCTCTCAGGTTTGGGTGATGCGCTCCGGCGTCACCCATGCCCAATAGCCACTCATGTTCTGTTACACAATATAAAGAGGTAGGTTCCAGGGGACCGTTGGCTTGTGCGGTGTTGCAACGACATCACTCCTGCCGGTTTATAACGAATGCACACAAAGAACCACTAACATGCTCGAAGAGATCCTGAGATTGAAACAGGAAAGAAATGCAATCATTCTTGCTCACAACTACCAGCGCCCGGAGATTCAGGATATCGCAGATTTCGTTGGCGATTCGCTCGCTCTGGCGATACAGGCGTCCCACACCGATTGTGACGTGATTTTGTTCTGCGGCGTCGATTTCATGGCGGAATCGGCAGCCATTCTGAGCCCCAACAAAACGGTTTTGATCCCGGATGCGGATGCCAGATGCCCGATGGCTGCAATGATCACAAGAGATGCGTTAATTGAGATGAAACGAGAATATCCGGATGCGATGGTGGTCTGCTACGTGAATACGAGCGCGTCAGTGAAAGCAGAGAGTGATATCTGCTGTACCTCTGCAAATGCTGTTGCGGTCACAAACTCGCTTGACTGCGACGAGGTGATCTTTGTGCCCGACAGGAACCTCGCGCTCTATGCCGCACGGTTCACAGAGATGAAAGTGATCCCGTGGGATGGGTACTGCGCAACGCACAACCAGTTGCTTGCGTGCGATGTCCTGGATGCGAAAGAGCGAAACCCCGATTCTGAGGTGCTCGTGCATCCCGAATGCAGACCCGAGGTGATCGATCTTGCAGACGGTGCATACGGAACCGAGGGGATGGTTAGGCGTGTCAGGGACTCGAATTCGGATGCGTTCATCATCGGAACCGAATCAGGGATGATCCATCGATTACAGAAGGAATTTCCAGAGAGGACGTTTCATGCGGTCTCTGATTACATGGTATGCCCGCCAATGAAGATGGTTACACTATCCACAGTGGTTCGTTCGCTTGAGAACCTTGAACATGTCGTAACCGTACCCGAGGATGTCCGGAAACCGGCGAAAGATGCGCTCGACCGGATGATCGCAATCAAGAGGGAACATTGATTGATCGGGCTCCTCAGAATCGGAAACTGTGTGATGGCTGGCTTCGCAGCGGTCATAGGTGCAGGAATTGTCTGTGGAATGACCAGACTTCCGATTCCGGGGATGTTTCTTCTTTTTTCGTCGGTTTTCCTGATAACGGGGGCGGGAAATGCGATCAACGACTTTTTTGATGCGGATATTGACGCGATCAATAAACCGACGCGCCCGATCCCGTCAGGACGCGTGAGCAGGAACGCTGCGCTCTATCTTTCGCTTCTGCTCTTTGGAAGCGGGATTCTGCTATCGTTTACTATCGGCACGATCTGCCTTGCAATCGCCATCGCAAACTCGGTACTGCTGATCGCCTATGCGCACAGCCTGAAGCGCACAGTACTCGCTGGAAATCTCTGTATCGGATATCTGACCGGCTCAACGTTCCTCTTCGGAGGTGCGCTCTTCGGATTTCCTGGAATTATCAGAACATCGGGACTCTTCGCACTTGCTGTGCTTGCAACGGTCGCGCGTGAGATCGCAAAGGACATTGAGGATGTGGATGGCGATTCTGCGCTGGGATTGGTTACGTTTCCGATCAGCGTTGGAATAGAACGGGCAGGACTGGTTGCATCCATTTTTGGCATGATCGCCATTCTGCTGAGCCCGCTCCCATACTTTGCCGGATTTTCGGTCTGGTATCTGATCGTTGTTCTCTTCGCTGATATCTCGTTTCTGGTTGCGATACTGCGGTTGAGACGGGGTGACGTTGCAGGCTCATCAAAGCTCTTCAAGGCGGGCATGGCTATCGCGCTCGCTGCGTTTGTGGCGGGGGCAGGGGCGGGGGCTGGGACGGTGAGCGGCACGACGATTGCGATGCTGTAATGATAAGATTGGGTGCGGCGATGTTTCAATCTGGTTTAGGATTCTGTTGTGAAGTTCCACATCTTGTCATAGTGTCATTCGATTGATCGAAAGATTTAAGTAATAAGAGTTACACACATACAATCAGACAAGTCTATTAATCGACAAATCTGAATAAAAGTATGTGAAAAGCATGAACGACCACAACGAACCTCTGGCAGTCGAGATCGACGACGTCAGACAGAGCTACTACATCGGAAAGATGGAGGTTCCGACACTCCATGAAATCGACCTCCCGGTTAAGCGCGGCGAGTTCATCGCGATCATGAGACCGTCTGGCTCGGGCAAGAGCACGCCCATGAACCGGATCGGATGCCTCGACCGCCCGACCGGAGGCGAGATTCGCGTCTCAGGAACGGATATATGTAGACTCCTGAAGCCGAGCTTGCGCATATCAGGAGCTATGAGGTCGGATTCTTGTTCCAGACATTCAACCTTGTCGCCAGAATGAGCGTCTTTGCGAAGGTCATGCCTACGTAATATTGTGTGGATATCCACACATACAACCACGAGATTGCACAGGATCAACACAGAAATCTTGTGGAAATCGGTGTAATCCTGTGGTTCCTACCACAAGTTATTGAGCAGGTATCGAATGTCGAACTCCTGACGCTTACGAATCAGAAACCCAGGATCGTTCAGGGAAAACAGTCGTAATAGAACAGAGACCACCTGAAAAGGATGTGATTGAAAGATGATGGAAGAAAAAACGGATGAAATGGATCAGTTGTTTGTCTACGAACATGATGCGAAACGGCTGGAACTTGTTGTTAGAATCGTGTACTCGTTTGTTATTGGGCTGGTGATGGCGGTGTACGGATTTATCGCAGAGATATGTATGCTTATCCAATGGATCGTGATATTAGTACTTGGACGCAGGAGCGAAGGGTTAAGCAACATTATTAAAGGATATCTCGAATATTCCGTGCACGTGATGAGCTATGTTAACTGGATGACAGATGACAGACCTGGAATATTGCCAACATCGGTTGGGATATACGAGAAAAGTAAAAGAGAGGTATAATTAACATATACACAGCAGATATTTCAAAATGATCCGTCTGAAAGTGCCACCGCACGGTATATGTCCGGACGGTTTCTTTGACCATCTGATCTGCTGTGGAAAAGTGGTGGTGACGTATCATGGCTGCATACGAGCAGTTCAAGAGTATGAGCATGGAAGGGCATACGGAACAGGGAGCGCCAGCGATGAAATCAGGTTGTGAATCCTGCAAATGGCACAGTTACGCGGAAAGAAAGTCAAATTCACTGATCAGCAAGCTCTGGCGGTGGCATACGAAGTGGTGTCCCGGATGGACGGCGTATCAGAAAGAACTGGCTAAATGCGGGGAAGAGTCAAGGGACTTTTAAGTCCGGGATTGCAGGTACGCGTGGCTGTCAAACCAGGTATGCCTCGACGTTGGTGTTCAAGTGTCAGACCACACACCGTGAATCCGATAATCTATTTTACGGTGTAATGTACTGTCGCCCCGACCACTCCACCTTATGTTGGATTGCGAGGCACAATCGTTGTTGATAGGGTGTTATACTGAAAACTGCGGATTAATCTTTATCATCTCCTTTTAATCCGGCCAAGAATATCCGCCCTGTCTTTGATAGCAATACTGTAACCTTGAACTTTAAAGGTTGATGAGGTTCCCGAATTTCTTCTTCTACAATCTCAACGTTTTCTTTGTTTAACAGACTTCTAATTTCCTTTATCGTTAGAAATAATACAATCAAATTTTTATGTATTAAAAAAAATCTACTGCTTAAATTAAGTTTTGATAAAATTAATAAAATATAGAATGTAATAGAAGAGTATATTTTATATTTATTATATATATCTTCAATTAAAATATATCCACCGTTTCTTGTAACCCGGATCAGTTCGTCTACCACTCTTTGGGCATTCGTTATTGATCCTGTTATCGATGAACCGACCAAATGGTGTAACAGCAACCTGATGACAACAACATCGAAACTACCATCCTTAAACGGTAAATTCAAAGCCGAACCATTTATAAATACAATGTTGTCATTAACCTGGTATTTGGAAAATATTGGTGTCAATTCAAGATTATAGCCTTCTTCAATCGGAGTATATTTGAATATATTGTCTATCACATTGCCATTATTCCCTCCAACTTCAAGCACCTTTTGATGTATGCCTCCACGGTTCTTGATAAATTTAATTATAGAATTATCTTCAAAATCATACGTGTGCGTATAATATTCCAAAAAATCTTCAAAAAGACCAGTTACTTCATTTGTTAGTTGTTTATGAGATTTATTGATAGATATATATTCAAAGATCAACATCTTATCACTTCAATTTTTCCACAGTCGCCCAAACCCCACAACTATACGTGCAGAGCCAGTACAATCGCACCTCTCACATCCCGCAGCAAACACACGCATCGATCGTGATAGATCTCGTCTCGTTCCATATCCAACAACTTAAAACGCACCCCATATAAAACTCCCGTTTGTGCGACTTATCAAAACTATTGTGGTGCAACCATCCCATTCAACCGGTAATGAATCGTTCATTGTGTCTTTTAGAATAATTCGATGTTTCCTAATAGTCTGAGCTATCCACGCTTATTTTCTGGAGCATCAAAGTAGGACCAGTTATCAAGAAACGCGATTCTCGGATTTCATTCATCCATCTCTCTGCGCCCCCTGATCCCGAAATGAAACGTCGCATCCTTCCCGAGGTGCAACTCCTTTCGCATCTTGAAATTGACAAGGCTCTTCGCTGTTATATGTGGGTCATGACTTTCGGTGAATTGAAATGAGGTGTCCTTTTATCGTCACAGAAAACATGCAGAAGTACCAATGATAACAACGCGATTGAAGAATGAACGTTTGAGAATGGTGAAACATCAGATATTCGTGCAAGGGTCAGTCGGATGTTCAACAGCACGAAAGACGTGGGTCAACAGAGGACATGAATAACACGCACCCCGTTCGGATCATCCAACCACACCCCCTCTTGCTACCCCGAATCCTCCACGATTTGCCCGTCCACGATCCGGATCACGCGATCGGTCTTTGCAGCCATCGCCTCATCATGTGTAACCAGGATGAATGTCTGCTCATGCTCCCGATTAAGCCTCCGCAGCAGTTCATAGATGGCATCGCTCGCCCTGGAGTCGAGGTTGCCTGTGAGCTCATCCCCTATAACGATCTCCGGGCTGTTCACAAGAGCCCGTGCAATTGCAACCCTCTGGTTCTGTCCACCTGATAGCTGATTCGGTCTGTGATCCATCCTGTCAAACAGTCCGACTTCCTCAAGCATCCTGCTTGCTATCTTCCTTGCTTTCGAGCGTTTGACGCCGTTTATCAGAAGCGGCATCATCACGTTCTCAATTGCGTTGAAATCGGGGAGCAGGTGGTGATACTGGAAGATGAATCCGAGTTTCCGGTTTCTCAGTCTGGAGCGCTCTTTTTCAGAGGATTTCGTGATATCGACCCCATCCAGGAGGATTCTCCCGCTCGTGGGCGTGTCAAGAATTCCAATCTGGTTTAAGAGTGTGCTCTTCCCGGATCCGGACGGACCGATGATTGCAAGGAACTCTCCACGCCCGATGTCGAGGTTCACGCCGTCAAGAGCCCTCACCTCTGCGCCGTCGCCATAAATTCGTGTCAGGTCTCGTATCTCGATCATCTTCGTCATATTTCCTCTATTCCTTCTATCCCCTCTATTGTACGTATTTTCCGTGTTCTCCATCATCTCTTCAGACCTCGTGGATCGCCTCCACCGGGTCCATCTTCGAAGCCCTGCGGGCAGGGTATGCACCTGCTATGATGTTGATTGCCATGGCAAAGACGCCGGCTATTATGAAATTTTTAGGGGTTATCAAGAATGGCAGGTGGTCCAGCCCGAAATACATCTCCGGGGGCACCGGGATCGTGTAGGATGCGAGCATGACGGATGATACGTACCCGAGCACCGATCCGATGATTACGCCCATCATTCCGAGTATACATGCCTCAAAGAGGAATATGAGGAGTATGCTTCTTCTGGAGGTTCCCATTGCCATTAACATACCGATCTCGCCCACCTTGTCCATTACGACCATGATCAGAATGTTTGCAATGCCAAATCCCGATATGGCAAAGATCAGGAGATAGAAGATGTAAGCGAACCCGGCTTGCTGGTCAATGAGGTCCAGAATCTCCCGGTTTCCTTCCATCCAGCTTGTGGCATCGTAGCCTGTCTCATAATCGATCTTCTCAGCAAGTGTGTCCGCTGCATAGATATCCAAGACCCGCACCCCAATTCCGGTGATTATGTCTCCTTTGTCGTAGAAGCCCTGGACTTGCCCAAGATTCGCATAAGCAAGCGTCTCATCAGCCTGTGTTCCGGTCCGGATGATGCCAGTCACCGTAAAATCGGTCGGCTTTGATCCCGGGAACTTAGCCGTCACCGCATCACCGATCTCCGCCTCAAGGTTCTCCGCGAGTTTTGATCCCATGATTATGCGGTTTCCAGGTCCCGTGAGGGACATGAAATCTCCTGCGACGATGTCTTTCTCCACGTTTAAGATTTTGGTCTCATCTCCGGGATTTATGCCGTATAAGACCACTCCTTCCACATTGTGTTGGTACTGAAGCGCGCAATCGCCCTGATAGCGGGGTGAGGCTGCAATAACGCATTCCTGCCGCCGTATGTAGTTCAAAAGTCCGTGATAGAGGTATATGTAGTCCTCGTCCTCTTCTGGCGAGACTGTGACATGTGGCTGGTTTTCCACTGTTGCGTCCACGATGTAGCTCGTAAATCCGCTGAGCATCGACATGGAGATCGTTATTATCGCAACCGCCAGTGCAACGGCTATTACCGAAAAGATGGTCTGGCGCTGCCGTGATCTGATATGCCTGATCGCAATATTCATCTCAAACATGCCAATGTCTTCCTGTTCTCATGCTCTTTAGTCTCGTTGTGATGGCTCATTGACTGACTGTCAATCAGTTATTGGGCAGGGGCATATAAAAAGTTTGTTGCTGGCTGGAGCAATTGGGTTTTTGGTGCGGTAAAGATCAGCACAGATCAAAAGGATCTATCCGGTTCGTTTCTTTAACCATATCAAAATGCCTAATCCACGCTGACAATCTTCCCGATGCCGCTGTTGAGCATCGTCGCAACATGGATCACGCCCCCCGGACTTACGCCCGACAGCAATTCTCATTTTGAAAAATTGAGTGAACTGCCCCGTAAAGCAAATACATTTATATAACATCATCTCAAAAAGGCACTTCATAAATCCACAGAGAT
>Ga0209013_10000568_pt1 | contig 33401 bp, 36 predicted proteins | sample Cruoilmetagenom2_FD_187291 | JGI IMG/M metagenome (GOLD analysis project Ga0209013, IMG submission 187291) | Oil polluted marine microbial communities from Coal Oil Point, Santa Barbara, California, USA - Sample 2 (SPAdes) (version 2) | ecosystem: Environmental > Aquatic > Marine > Oil seeps ...
ATTGGCAACGTGATTGCGGGCGCCGTGGGTGGTGGCATCATGGGACAGCTCATCGGCAATTTCGCTGGGCAGATGATCGAGGGTTGGGTCGGCGATATCGCCGGCGGTGCCGTCGGTGGTATCATCCTCACGCTTATCGCCGGCGTCATCAAGAACATGACGGCAAAATAGAGTAATGCGGCGCGGCAGGTCTGGAGCTTGCCGCGCCGGCACGTTTTGTGGCGCCACAGCTTCGGCGTCACGTTATCGACAATGGTCTCCCGTATTTCACCGTCTTGCCGTCCGGCAAATGTCTCGCAAAGAGCACGCTGCCGCGCGGGTTCTGCGGCCGTCAGCTGTGGGATAGGAGGGGCTTTTACAGCGGCACCGAACCGGCTAGTAAAGACGGCCGGATAAGGGGAGACTGAATAATGTCGCGTCTATTGAGGGTCTGCGCGCTGCTTCTTTGCGGCTTTGCGACGGTGATTCTGCCCAACGTGTTGTTCGATGCAGCGGGCGCTGCGGCCCAAGAGGCAACACAGGCCGCCGACAGCGAGGGTCCCAGCCTGCCGAGCAAGCTGCTCCAACCGAATATTGATATCAAAGAGCTCGAATACCGTGTTGTGCCCCTGACCAAGGCAGAGCTCAAGGGGCTCGCCGGCGAATGGCTGCTGATCGTCAAAGCCAAGACCGAAGAGGTCATGGAGGCGCAAGTCACCGTGGCGCAGACTGACGGTGCGGTCGAGGATGCGGTACGCGAGAAGCTCACGGCGATCCACGGCGAGCGCAGTAAGCTGTTCGACAAATACAGCGCCGTCCTCGACGCCTGGGAGAAGAAGGGTGGCGACCCCGCGGCCATCGCCGAATACAGGGGCTATCAAAGCGCCATCGCTCTCGAGGAGACGCAGAAGGCGGACTACAAAACCCTGGCGGCGCGGGCGTTGGCTTGGCTGACAGACGAGGACGGCGGAATAGAACTCGTCAAGGACGTCGCCATTGTCGTGATCTCGTTTCTAGGCCTTTTGTTCGTCGCACGAATGGTTCGAAAGTTCGTTCGGCGCTGGATCGGTCACGTGCCCAACCTTTCGAGCTTGCTCCAGGCCTTCATCATCGGGATCGTCTACTGGCTGGTTCTCGCCTTTGGCCTAATGATCGTCCTGTCTGCGCTCGGCGTCGACATCACGCCGCTCTTCGCCCTGATCGGTGGTGCGTCGATCATCGCCGCCTTTGCCATGCAGGACACGCTGAGCAATTTGGCGAGCGGGTTGCTGATCATGATCTACCGGCCTTTCGACGAGGGCGACTATGTCGACACCGGCGGCGTCAATGGCACGGTCAAGTCCGTCAATATTGTCGCGACCACCGTGGTGACCCCCGACAACAAGGTCATCGTGATCCCGAACAAGAATGTCTGGGGCAATATCATCACCAACGTCACGGCGAGCGACACGCGGCGCGTCGATCTCATCTTCGGCATTTCATACGATGACTCCATCCCACAAGCGCTCCATATCCTGGAGGAGGCCGTCACGGCACACCCGCTCGTTCTGAAGGACCCGGAGCCGACAATTCGGGTGAACGAGTTGGCGGACAGCTCGGTCAACCTCATCTGCCGGCCGTGGGTCAAAACCGAAGACTACTGGACGGTCTATTGGGATCTCATGCGCTACGTGAAAGAACTCTTCGACGCGGCGGGAATTTCGATCCCATACCCGCAGCAAGACGTGCATTACATTGATAGCAAGGCGGCGCCGAAGCCGACCGCAGGATCTGTGTTGGCGAAAGAAAAGAAGTCGACGACTGCTACTACATCCATTGCGGAGGGCGACGAAGGCACCTCGTAGGAGACGTTCTAATGTTCAAAAACGCCATCAAATCTGCTGCCGCGACAATTGCCCTGTCGATGGCATTGGCAATTTCGGTGAATACGGGGCTCAAGGCGCAAGTGACCGTCGACGTGGCGAAGGTCACATGTAACCAGTTCGCTCTCTACAAGGTTGCCAGCCCCGACACGCTGGCGATTTGGCTGCATGGGTATTACAGCGGCAAACGCGGCAATACGGTTGTGGATGTTGAGGCCTTGAAGGCCAATATGCGAAAGCTCCGGAACTATTGCGTGCAGAACCCTGATATGAATTTGATTGAGGCGGTCGAGCAGCTCCTTAAACCGTAAAGTCGCGGGCCGAGGGATCAAGACCTAGCGCAAGGTGAGGGGGCGTTCTCGAAAGCGGAATCGATACCAGGTGCCGAAGGGCAGACGGTGCCGTGGTGGACGCCGCCAGGCGAGACCGACACCACGGCCTATGCGGCGCTCATCCTTCTCTTCCTCCTGGTCTTTGCCGTGTTCCATTTCTCTGCCCGCTTCGATCTCTACGCGGAGCGGCACAACGAAGGCACGCCGCTGAAGACGACGATCCCAATGCTCCTTTTGATTGCATTTGCGTATGAGATCTTCCCGCCGTTAAGCCATTTCAGCATTCTGCTGCCGCTAGCGCTGATCGCGACGGCACTCGCGCGTGACCACAGGCTCGGCATCATCAAAGCCTGGGGGCTTCGGATCAAAGTCTGGGTCGCGCTCGCGACCGGGATCGGCCTCGCAGGCGGCGGCGCGCACTAGCCCGCATTCGGACGCCAGACCGTGTCAGGTTTCGCCCATGAGCGCCGCACGTTGCTTTAAGAGCGCGTCGAGCTTGTCTTGTTGATCGGAAATGCGCTGGGCGTTGCGCTCTTCGTCGGCCGCGCCGGAATAGGCGGCGGCGTTCTCCACGAGCTCGCGCAGATTGTCCTCGACGATTTGAATGCGCCGCTCGACTTCCTCTAACGATGGTTGGACGGTCATGGATGCTCCTGTTTGCCTAGTTGGATTTTCGTCAATCGATATTCGCGTCAACACCAGCTCGCTTCGCCTGCGGGCGTGCGCAGCAATTCTTGGACATTCGCTTCGAGCAGCCGGTAGCCGACATTGCCGAACAATTTCTGCCGGCCGTCGTTCATGACGAAGGTCGGGCTACCCTCGATGCGGTTCTTTTGACAGAGGTCGTAATCGACCGCGAGCTGGGCGACCGCTTCGGAGGAGCGAATGCGCCGGTCCACCTCGTCGTAGTCGAGTCCGACGCGCACAGCGATGTCGCGGTGTACATGCCAGTCGGCAATATCCTTCGCCTCGGCGAAGAAGGCAACGCGCATCTCGTGCGCCGCGCGGGTCGAGAGCCGTTCGAGATAGGGCAGGGGTTTGCCACCCTCAAGCTTCGCGGTCTCGATCAGCTCGACGGCCTTGAGAAACAGATGCGCGCTGGCCGAGGTGCGGGGCCGGGCCGTGAGCCACACATCGTCATTCACGCTGACATGCGGAAAGCGCGTGGCGACGTCGCGCACATGCGCGTTGAAGGCCTCGAATCCGCCCTTCGTCTCGATCTTGCTCCAGGCATCCGGGAACACCGAGCAATAGCGCGTCCTGATCTCGACCTCGTCGCCGAACGCCGCAATGAGCTCCTCCAGGCGCCGCTCGGCCACGTATGCCCAGATACACAAGACGTCGGAATAATAGGCGATCTCGATTTTCGGCATGGATGGTCTTTTCCTATCGGCCCTTGACTGTAGCAATCGATACGCCAGATGCGGCGCGCCACTTTGCGCTAGCGCAAATCTAAGGTGTCATGGATGCAAGTCCCGCTTTGCAGGCGCCGAAACGCTGGAGCGCCTCGCCCACCGAGATACTGACTTGCGCAACCGCCTCGTCGATCAGCGCGGCCCGCGCATCGCCGAGCCGCTTCACACCGCCTTCCAGCGCCGCCAGCCGCTCGCTCAGCCGCGCGACGGCCGGTTCGAGAGAAGCGGCGGCTTCGGCCCGCGTCACCTTGAGTTCAGCCGTCAGGGTCCGAACATCGGCAGAGACGCCCTCCAGCGTAGACCGCAATTGGCGCGGCTTGACGTCGACGCGGGACAGCACCGTATCGGTCATGGTCGTGGCGACGTTGTGGGCCAGATTGTTGACTTTGGCAGTTGCAACAAGCGCCAGAACCGACGCGAAGATCACCAGGACCGCGGTGCCGTTGAGCAGCGCCAGAAGCGCCTGGCCGGGCAGGCGCCGCAGCCGGGCGGTAAGCGCCGTGTCGTCTTTGTGTGGTTCGGACATGTCTGGTTCAGGCAATGGGTCCTCCTATCGGAGCGGCGAGGGATCTCCCCGCCGCGCAAAGTCTAGCCTTTGGCCCCGGCCACCGGTACTGCCCCAAAAGGATATCTTCGATACGCGGAAAACCCGACGCGCTCGCGCATTGCGCCGTTAACGCATTTCGTGAGAGGCTGGGTGCACAGGACAGCCCGTAATCGCAACAGACCGATGAGGACCCGATGATTGGCAACATGATTGGCAACCGGATCCGCGGCCTTGCAGCGCTGGCCGCTCTCGCAACGCTTCTGTTCGCCGTGCCCGCCACTGTCGTGCCCGCCATTGCCGCGCCCTTCGACGGCGCCTGGAAGATGTCCATGGTGACCACCGACGGCCATTGCGGCGTCATTAGTGTGGGCCTCGCCATTCGCGGCGGCAAGATCAGCTCGACCAGTGGCAAGTTCGTGATGCGTCCGATCCAGATCAACGGCGTCGTGTCGGGCTCAGGCAGCGCCAAGATGAACGGCGTCGCCGGCCCGCGCAAGGCAGCAGGCAACGGGCGCTTCACGCGCACCAAGGGCAAAGGCAGCTGGAACGGCGTCGGTCCGTCGGGCGTGTGCTCCGGCTATTGGATCGCCGTCCCGGTCCGCAGCTGAGGCCTAAGGCGCAGGCTCGATTCGCAATAGCGTCCCCTCGGCGCCGTCGGTGATTGCATAAAGCGTGCCGTCGGTACCGATCTCCAAGTCGCGCATGCGCGTCGTGCCAACGGGAATACGCGTCTCGCCGACGACCTTGCCGTCCTCGATCTCGATGCGGCGGATGTCGCGTGAGGCGAGACCGGTCGACAGCAAGTTGCCCTTCCAGTCTGGAAACGCGGAACCTGAATAGAGCAGAAGCCCGCTCGGCGCGTGCGTGTCGACCCAGGCAAGCGCGGGCGCCTCGAAGTTCAACCCGGCAATGTTCGGCGTGATAACCGAACCGTCCCGATAGTCTCGCCCAAACGTCACCCTTGGCCAGCCGTAGTTTGCACCCTTCTCGACCCGGTTCAGCTCGTCCCCGCCAAGCGGCCCATGCTCGGAGACCCACACCGCTCCGCTCTTAGGATCGACAACAATGCCTTGCGCATTACGATGACCGAAACTCCAGACCTCAGGCTTCGCACCGGCAAGCTCGGCGAACGGGTTGCCCGTCGCCGATCGTGGCGAGCAGGGTGTCGTCGCCCATGAAGGCGAGCCGTGAACCGAAATGCTGCCCGTCGCGCTTGGCTTTGGAGACCTGGAAGATCTGCTTGAAGTCGTCAAGGCCGTCGCCCGTCCACACGGCCCGGCCGATCGCCGTGCGGTTGGCGTCGAGCTTGCCCGTCGCATAGGTGAAGAACAGAAGCTTGTCGTCGGCGAAGTTCGGGCTCGCGGCAATATCGAGCAACCCGCCTTGGCCGCGCACGATGTTGCCGTCGGGGCCGGAGCGCTCGGTCATGACCTCGACAGGGAAGGAGATCTCGGTGTCCGACAGCGTGCCGTCCTTGACGATGCGAATGGCGCCGTCCCTCTGGGTGATGAGGAGCGTCCCGTCAGGCAGTGCCGTCAGCCCCCAGGGAAATTCAAGACCGCCAAGAACCTCGGTGATCTCGACGCCCTCTTGCACCGGCACGAACCCGCGGCTGGGGCGCGTGTCCGCCGTTGCCGCGGTACTGGCGGCGAAACTCACGGCGGCGGCAACAATGACAGTCAGCTTGTGACCCATAACGAACGCTCCTCTGCCTCAAAATCGGTTCCCATCTCAATCCTTGCGAAGGTAGGGAGCGACGGTGCCGGTTTGAAGACTGTCGCGACCAGTTGTATTTGCCGTGAGTCAAACGCGAGCGTTGTTTTTGTCGGCCGCATCCTCCGTGCTCTCGACCACACGCAGGCGCTTCACCGTCAGGTCCTCGATCTCGACCTGCCCGAGATGAAGCTTCTGCGCCTCGGCCCGGCGGATGCGCAAACGGCCAATGGCCAGCGCGCCAATCGCAAGTGCCCCAATGGCGAGGGCGCCAATGGCCAGCGCGCCCGATGCCATGGCGCCCGAGGCAATGGCCGGCACGCGCATCGGCGGCAAGTCAAGATCGCGTCTTCTGCTCCGCCGCCGCGCCATCGCTCAGAGCCTCCCAAAGGACAGAGCCACCTAAGGAATGGCCCGGCCTGTTAGAACCGGCAAGCCGGACCGGATTGCTCACCTCAAGCGTCGCCTGAAACGGCACGCCTATGACACCCCTCGAAGGGGCATGATCGCTTTGATGCGGACCAAGTGCAAGCGCGCCCCGCAACGCCACCCCCGCTTTCAGGGAGACGGCATCGTCTCGCCCTGCCTCAAGTCCAAAGCGCGACCAGCGCCATAATGGCGATCCCGAGCAGCACCATGGCGAATTTCAGGGCGACGTCTTGGGGTTTGGAGAACTCGTCCTCCACGAGATCGACGACCGCAATGTAGAGGAAAGTGCCGGCCGCGAGCGCATCAAACGTGCCTTCGAACGATTGCGCGCTTTCATTTGAGAGCGCCGCGCCGAGACTGGCGCCAACGGCAACGCCCAATGGTGTCATCGCGGCAAACAGCGCAACGATGCTAATGGACCGCCCGCGGGCGACATGGGCGCGGTGAAGGTTCACGCCGAGCGCGAAGGCGGCCACCCCCTTATGCGCGACAATGGCGATGAACAGCGCGATGGTGGTGGCCACGGAGCTTTCGGCGCCGAGCGCCACGCCGGCGATCACCGAGTGGACGGACAGCACCAGGGCCAAGACGTAAGGCGTGAACGCCGATCCGCTGTCGCTGGCCGCCTCGGCGAGCTGCGCTTCGTCGCCGCGCAACAGAACCTTCTCGATCAGCAGGACCAGCAAGAACCCGGCCGCGCAGACGAGCGAGGCCAGCGGGTAATCGAGATCCGGACCCAGCACCGCGCGGTAGCTGTCGATGGCATCAGGGAGGAGGTGAATTAGGCCTGCACCGAGGAACACGCCGCCGGCCAGCGCGTTGCCCAGCGAGAAGAAGCGGTCGTGCGGCGTGCGGGCCCCGATCAGCACGGGCCAAAGCCCGGCGACGAGGCCGATCAGCCAAATGACGACGATGGCGAGAAGCTTCTGCGCGGCGATGTCCATGAAACCACCCGTTGAATGCGCCAGTGGGCCCGGCCTGACAGAGGTCTGTCAAGTGAACGCACGTCATCGTCCCGCGCCCGTATAGCTCTGCGAAATCTTCGCCACCTGTTCGGGCGTACCAATCGCCACGACCTTTCCGCCGGCGTCACCGCCCTCGGGGCCGAGGAGCTGGCTTAGCTTTGGGCAGCCCAGGGTCGTCTCGAGGGCGGCGATCAGCTCCTCGGTCGTCTCGGGCGCGAGATAGAGCCCGCCGTTATGCTCCGCCAGGCATCGCGTGCCGACGAGACGGTCCTCGTCGCTCCGGGACAAGCCTTTCGCCTTGAGACCGATCACGTGGACGGTGAGCTGCGCGGCGGCGGCGTGAAGCTCTTGGCCGACGCGGCAGGGCGATCCCCCGCACGTATCCCAGCCGTCCGTCAGGACAACGATCAGGCCGGGCTTGCGGCGAAAGTCGAGCACGTCGGCGCTCTGCTGCACGGCGCGCGTCAGCGGCGTGCCGCCAACCGGCACCAGGCTTTGCACCGACGCCATGATCGGGGCAGCGGCGTTCGGCGCCGGTCGAAGATTGAGCGCGATGTTGTCGCATTGATTGAAGAGGCTGGGGACGGGGGTGGGCCCGAAGGTCATCAGCCCGACGCGGCGAAAGCGCGTGACGTTTGGCAGGATCGTCTGAAGCGCGTCGCGCACGAGGTCGATGCGGCTGTTGGCGGCGTTCTCGTGCGCGTGTCCCCAGTCACCGCTGGACATCGAGCCGGACGCATCGAACACGATCATGGCATCTTCGGTGCAAGGCGCGGGGTCCGGCTCTTGCGCGGTGGCGGGAAGGATATGACAGGCGAGGACAAAGGCCGAGGCTGTCGCGGCGATCCGAGCCTTGTTCCTTCGGTTGACGCCTAGATCGGAATCCATCTCGACGACTCCTTTCGGCGCTTGCTACTCCGCGGCTTCGGCCTTCGCGGCCCGACCACGCGTGGCTTTGCCTGACTTCGCCGCGCTGCCACGCTTCGCCAGAAGCTGCTTGAGGTAGTGGCCGGTATAGCTCTCTGAAATCTGCGCCACCTCTTCGGGCGTGCCGGTGGCGACCACGCGGCCGCCAGCGTCGCCGCCTTCGGGGCCCAAATCCACAATGTAATCCGCCGTCTTGATCACTTCCAGATTGTGCTCGATTACGATCACGGTGTTGCCTTGGTCGACCAGCTCGTGCAGCACGTCGAGCAGCTTCGCGACATCATGAAAGTGGAGCCCCGTGGTCGGCTCGTCGAGGATATAGAGCGTGCGGCCCGTGGCGCGCTTCGACAGCTCCTTGGAGAGCTTGATGCGCTGCGCCTCGCCGCCGGACAGGGTCGTCGCCTGCTGGCCCACATGGATATAGCTTAAGCCGACGCGCTTCAGCGTCTCGAGCTTGTCGCGCACGGCGGGCACGGCCTTGAACAGCTCGGCCGCTTCCTCGACGGTCATGTCGAGCACGTCGGCGATGGACTTGCCCTTGAACTTGATCTCGAGGGTTTCGCGGTCGTAGCGCTTGCCCTTGCACACATCGCAGGTGACGTAGATGTCGGGGAGAAAGTGCATCTCGATTTTGATGACGCCGTCGCCCTGGCAGGCCTCGCAGCGCCCGCCCTTGACGTTGAACGAGAAGCGCCCGGGCTTGTAGCCGCGCGTCTTGGCCTCGGGCAGCTCGGCGAACCATTCGCGGATGGGCGTGAAGGCGCCGGTGTAGGTCGCGGGGTTCGAGCGCGGCGTGCGGCCGATGGGGGATTGGTCGATGTCGATGACCTTGTCGAGATGCTCCAGGCCTTCAATGCGCTCGTGCTCGCCGGGCAGTTCGCGCGCGCGCGCCGATGTCAGCTTGCGGGCGACGGCGCGGTAGAGCGTCTCCACGAGGAACGTGGACTTGCCGCCGCCGGAGACGCCGGTGACGCAGGTAAAGAGGCCGAGCGGAATCGTGACGTCGATGTCTTTGAGATTGTTCCCCGACGCGCCGATGACTTTGATGTTGCGGCCGCGCTTTGCTTTTCGGCGTTCCTTCGGGATCGGGATCTGCTTTAGCCCCACGAGATATTGGCCGGTGAGGCTATCCGTGTTGGCCATGACTTGTTGCGGCGTGCCTTCGGCGACGACGGTGCCGCCATGCACGCCCGCGCCGGGGCCCATGTCCACGACGTGATCGCTTTCCAGGATCGCGTCCTCGTCATGCTCGACGACGATCACCGAGTTGCCGAGATCGCGCAGGTGCTTCAGCGTGTCGAGTAGCCTCGCGTTGTCGCGCTGATGCAGGCCGATCGACGGCTCGTCAAGCACGTAGAGCACGCCGGTGAGGCCGGAGCCGATTTGGCTGGCGAGCCGGATGCGCTGGCTCTCGCCGCCGGACAGTGTCCCGGACGCGCGCGACAGCGTGAGATATTCAAGGCCGACATCGTTGAGGAAGGTCAGCCGCTCGCGGATCTCTTTGAGGATGCGCGCGGCGATCTCGTTCTGCTTGTCCGTGAGCTGAGCGGGCAGGGCTTCGAACCACGCGCCCGCTTCGCGGATCGACAGTTCGGTGACTTGGCCAATATGCAGCCCGGCGATCTTCACCGCGAGCGCTTGCGGCTTCAGACGATAGCCGGCGCAAGCTTCGCATGGCTGGTCGGACTGGTAGCGTTCTAGCTCCTCGCGCACCCAGTTGCTCTCGGTCTCGCGCCAACGCCGCTCAATGTTGGTAATGACGCCCTCGAAAGGCTTCTCGGTGGAGTAATGCCGCACGCCGTCATCATAGACGAAATTGACGTCATCCAGGGAGCCATACAGCACGATCTGGCGGAAGTCCTCCGACAGGTCCTTCCACGGCTTCGTCATGGTCTGCTTGTAGTGCTTGGCGAGCGACTCCAAGGTCTGCTGGTAATAGGGCGACGTGGCAGACGTGCGCGTCCACGGCGCGATGGCTCCGCGATTGAGCGATAGCGTTTCGTCCGGCACGACAAGCTCCGGCTCGAAGAACAGTTCGGTGCCGAGCCCGTCGCATTCCGGGCAGGCGCCATAGGGGTTGTTGAACGAGAACAGGCGCGGCTCGATCTCCTCGATGGTGAAACCGGAGACGGGGCAGGCAAACTTTGCCGAGAAGATCAGGCGCTTGTCGGGTTCGTCGGCAAATTCGGCGGCGGCGATGCCGTCGGAAATCGACAGCGCGGTCTCCAGCGAGTCCGCAAGCCGGGCGGTCACATCGTTCCGCACCACGACGCGGTCCACGACAACGTCGATGTCGTGCTTGAGTTTCTTGTTGAGGGCAGGGGCCTCGGCGATCTCGTAGAATTCGTTGTCGATCTTGACCCGCTGGAAGCCCTTCTTCTGGAGCTCGGCGAGTTCCTTTTTGTATTCGCCCTTGCGGCCGCGGGCGATCGGCGCCAGCAGATAAAGCCGCGTGCCTTCGGGGAGCTCCAGCACCCGGTCCACCATCTGGCTCACGGTCTGGCTCTCGATGGGCAGCCCCGTGGCGGGCGAATAGGGGATGCCGACCCGCGCCCAGAGGAGCCGCATATAGTCGTAGATCTCCGTGACCGTGCCGACAGTGGAGCGCGGGTTCTTCGACGTGGTCTTCTGCTCGATGGAGATGGCCGGCGACAGGCCCTCGATATGGTCCACGTCCGGCTTCTGCATCATGTCGAGGAACTGCCGGGCGTAGGCGGACAGGCTCTCCACATAGCGCCGCTGGCCCTCGGCATAGATCGTGTCGAAAGCGAGCGAGGACTTGCCCGAGCCGGACAGCCCCGTGATCACCACGAGCTTCTCGCGGGGCAGGTCGAGGCTGACGGTCTTGAGATTGTGCTCCCGGGCGCCGCGGATGGAGATGAACTTGGAGGTCATGCTGTCAGCAATGTCGGAGGATGGGGTCCGTCCTGCAAGGCTTAGTGGCCAAAGGGGCGGTGGACAAGGGTGCGCGGAGGGGTGGCGGCACTCAAGGGATCAGGGCCAGCTTCTTCAGCCGCGACCTTATGGCGCCGGGCTTGCGCCCCAATCGCTCGGCGATGGCCCCCACGCTCTCGCCCGCCTGGTGGCGGCGGCGCAAGTCCTGCTCTTCCGTCTCGGTCCAGGGGGCATAGGCCTTGCCGTGGGCTTTCCGCAGCGACGCCACATCGTAGCTTTTGGGCGCGGCTTCGGTCCCGCTTGCGCCGCAATCCTCGAGAAACGCCGCGTGCCGCTGGGCCAATTCGTCCGGCCCGAGGCGTTCGAGGACCTGAAGCGCGTCGTGGGACGCGCGCCGAAATTCGGCATCCGTGTCGATGGCCGCGGGATGCACAAGCAACGCCCGCTCGTTGAGCCCCAAAAGGTGCAGACCGGACAGGCTGCGCAAGCGGGACAAGGCCACATAGCCCTGGCCGTATTCGAAGGCGCGGGACAGGTCGATCACCGCGGCGTCGAGCGACATGCCCTGGCTCTTGTGCACAGTGATGGCCCAAGCGAGCCGCAAGGGAATTTGCGTCACGCTCGCGCGCTCTTTGCCGTTCTCTTCGATCTTCCACGTCACAGGCTCGGCGAAGATGCGTTTGCCGCTGCGCGTGCGCACGATGGGCGAGCCTGTTTCGGAATCGAAATCCTCCACGGTCCCGAGCGTGCCGTTGACGTAGCGACCGGCCGGATCGTTCTTGGTGAACATCACCACGGCATTCTTCTTTACGGCGAATTCGTCCGGAGACAGGCAGCCACGCTTCAGCGCATCGATCGAGGGCTTCGCGCCCTTAGCGGTCATGGCGAAGGTATGAGTCTCACCGTCGAGCTTTGCGAGTTGCTGCTGGTTGATCTCGTCCACGGCGGCATTATGCGTAAACAGCCGCGTGCGGCTCGGCGGTAGCTGATCGCGGTCGACCATGCGTGCGGCCAGACGCTCCCGGTGAATGCCCGTGCAGGCATTCGAGCGGATGGCGTCGAGAATATCCAGAAAGGGCTGATCGTCTTGCCGATGTTGCTCCGACAAATAGCAAACCATGGGATCGAGATCGCGCCATGCGGCAGAGGCATGCGCGAAGGCCGAACTGGAGTCTGCGTCTTCTTCCGCCAACGGCAATGCGCTGGAATCGAAGCGTCGGCGCATGACCGGTGGCAACTGGAAGAAGTCGCCGACCAACACTACTTGCATGCCGCCGAACGGCGCGTTCGTCGCCCGGATGTGACGGCAGACTGTATCCGCCAGCGTCAAGGCGCGCGGCGGCAGCATGGAGACTTCGTCGATAATCAGAACGCTCGTCTTCTCAATGCGCGCAGCGAGACGGCGATTGCTCGCCAGCACATCCAAGTCCCGCCGCGTCAGCGCCTCGCGCACACCGATCCCGCTCCAGGCATGGATCGTGACGCCATGCCCGTGGGTGGCGGCGATGCCGGTCGAGGCGGTATAGGCGACATCGACTCCGGCTTGCGCCAAGTCGCGGAGATAGCGGTTCACGGTGTGGGTCTTGCCGCTGCCGGGCTGGCCGGTGAGGAAGATGCTGGCGCCTGTCTTGAGCAGCGCCAGCGCCTCGTCTTGCGTCATTCCTGTCTCCTACCGAGCCCTAGGCGCGAGCGCGCCAATCCAGCATAACGGATTGGACCGGCGCGAATCGCGCCCCCACAGCCGCCAATAGAGACACATATGAGCATGACGCGTACGCAGATCGCCATCATCGCCGGTATCGTCCTTGTTGCCGGTGCCGCCCTCTACGCCATGGGCCACCCGCTCATCTGCAAATGCGGGGGTGTGCAGCTCTGGCATTTCGATGTCATGAGCTCGGAGAACTCCCAGCACATTTTCGACTGGTACACGCCGTCCCACGTCATCCACGGCTTCCTGTTCTAGTTTTTCTTCTGGCTCATCGCGCCGAAGAGCTCGTTTGGCACCCGGCTCATTCTGGCCGTGCTGCTCGAGGCAAGTTGGGAGATGATCGAGAACACCGACTACGTGATCAACCACTATCGAAAGGTGACGGTCTCGCTCGATTACTACGGCGACAGCGTGCTCAACTCCGTGAGCGACATCCTGTTCATGATCGTGGGCTTCGTCCTGGCCGCATGGCTGCCGGTCTGGGTGACCGTGCTGCTTGCAATCGCGCTCGAACTGTTCGTCGGCATGATGATCCGCGACGGCCTCACTCTCAACGTCATTATGCTTTTGTGGCCGAGTGAGGCGATCCTGCAATGGCAGAATGGCAGGTAAGCCCTAAAGCGGCACGCGAATGCCGAACACCATGATCAACACCAGCCAAGTATAGGCCACCACAGTCGGGTAGAAGGTGATGCCGAAGCCGAAGGCGCGCAAATATGGGTTCGTGTGGTAGCCGACCCAGAACAGGATGCGGCCAAGCACGAACAGCACCGTCAGGATCGGTAGCGTACGCGCCTCCTCGATCGGGCAGTACATGGCCAGGCCCGCCATGGCGATGAACCAAGCCGTGAACTGCTCGAACGTGTTGAGGATGAACTTCGTATTGATGTCCACCGGCGAGTTGGGCTTCGGCACCTGGCCGACGAACATGGACGGGTCGAGCCGCTGCGCGGCGACGATGCAGATGGCAATCACGCCCGGGATGATGGCGATCACCGCGTCCTTGATGACGAGGGCCAGGCGGTCGGCAATGCCCCAGGCCTCCGGCGTCCAATGCCAAAAGGTCTTTGCAAGCGCGAAGAACGCAGCCGCAAATATCCAATTGCCCACCAGCGTGGCGATGAACGGCCACTGCCTCGCGGTGAACCCAAAGGATTTGGTGCGCGGGTCGCGCCGCTTGGTCTTCTTGCGGCGCACGGGCGACCGTCGTTTAGCAACAGAACGCTGCATGATTCCCTTCGTAATGCTTATGCGCGCTGACGATCAGGCCCCTCACGCCGCCAGCAGCCGCTTTCAACCCGTTCTCTTAGCCATAGGGCCCGTGTTTTGAAACCCTCAAGAGCGCGACATGGTAGACGAAGGAGAACAAAAGAGGTACATTCGGTATCCGGCGTTGGAAATTGTGGAGTTTGTGGACAGGTTCGGCGCCGGGATGATGTTCGCTGGCAGGCCAAGGCCGACCTGCCTAGAGTGCAAGATTGCCTACGAGGTGCTGTCCCGCCTGGTCAAGGCATCTAAGGCGGCGTAGCTGCGGGGAGGTTCAAAACATGGCCGGATCGGTCAACAAAGTCATTCTCATCGGCAATCTCGGTGCCGATCCCGAAGTCCGGCATACCCAAGACGGTCGGCCCATTGTCAATCTTCGCGTGGCGACCTCCGATAGCTGGCGTGACAAGAACACTGGCGAGCGTCGGGAGAAGACCGAGTGGCACCGCGTGGTGATCTTCTCGGAAGGCCTGGCGAAGATTGCCGAGCAGTACTTGAAGAAGGGCTCCAAGGTCTACCTGGAGGGCGCGTTGCAGACGCGCAAATGGGAAGATCAGTCCGGCCAGGAGCGCTACACCACGGAGGTCGTCCTCCAGGGCTTCAACTCCACGCTCACGATGCTCGACGGACGGCGCGACGGCGGCGGCATGGGCGAGAGCGCCGGAGGCGGTGGCGGCGACTTCGGCCGCACCAAGCCGCTTAGCAGCAGCGGTGGCGGCGGGTCCTTCAACAAGGAACTCGACGACGAGATTCCGTTCTAGCGATCGTCGTTTCAGCAAGACAGGATTGAGGTTCGCGGCGTCTCGCAAGCGCGTGATGGCGCCTGATGTGGGTCTGTTTTCGGGGCCTTTGAGGGCGGAAAATTCCGGTCGCCGAAAGGGTCCGCGGCGGCCTCTTTGTTGCAGGCATAAAGTCCTGAAAAGCAAGGGAAAATCATCCGCGTAGCGGGCGCATTCGATGTTGCGGTAAGACGCCTAAATCAGCTATAGAAAACTACTCCTGAAAGCGCATCCGACTCGCGATCGAAGGTTCTCATTTCCTCTCGCGGCAGGCGGCGTTGGTCAGGAACCCACACTTTCTGAGAAGGCTTCTTTCCTTCCTTGGCTGACGAAGAAGACACCGGCGTCGAGGGCCCAACTCCCTCTGACATAAGACCCGTATCGCTCATCGATGAGATGAAGCGGTCTTATCTCGATTACGCGATGAGCGTGATCGTGTCCCGTGCGCTGCCTGATGTGCGCGACGGCCTCAAGCCGGTGCATCGGCGCATCCTCTATGCGATGCGCGAGAACAACTACACGCCGGACCGGCCGTACAACAAATCGGCGCGCGTCACCGGCGAGACCATGGGTAAATATCACCCCCATGGAAACCAGGCGATTTACGACGCGCTCGTGCGGCTTGCGCAGGACTTCTCCATGCGCCTGCCACTCATCGACGGGCAGGGGAACTTCGGCTCCGTCGACGGCGACCCGCCCGCGGCGGAACGCTACACCGAAGTGCGCCTGGCAAAACCGGCCATGGCGCTGCTCGACGATCTGGAAAACGACACGGTCGACTTCCAGCCGAACTACGACGGCCGGGAGCAAGAGCCCGTCGTGTTGCCGGCGAAGTTCCCGAACCTGCTCGTCAACGGCGCCGGCGGTATTGCGGTCGGCATGGCCACAAACATACCGCCGCACAATCTCGGCGAGGTGATCGACGCCTGTACCGCCTATCTCGACAACCCGGAGATCGAAATCGCCGAGCTGAACGAGATTGTGCCAGGCCCCGACTTTCCGACCGGCGGATTGATTCTCGGCCGTCAGGGCATCCGCTCCGCCTATCACAAGGGTCGTGGGTCGGTGACCATGCGGGGCCGCGTTGCGGTCGAGGAAATTCGCAAAGACCGCGACGCGCTGATCATTACCGAGATTCCGTATCAAGTGAACAAGGCGGCGATGATCGAGAAGATTGCCGAGCTTGTGCGCGACAAGAAGATCGAAGGCATCGCCGACATTCGCGACGAGTCCGACCGGCAAGGCATGCGCGTGGTGATCGAGCTGAAGCGCGACGCTGTTGCGGACGTTGTGCGGAACCAGGTCTTCCGGTTCTCGCCGCTGCAATCGACGTTCGGATGCAACATGGTGGCGCTGAACGGCGGCCGCCCCGAGCTGCTCAATCTGAAGGACATGATCCGCGCTTTCACCGAGTTCCGCGAGGAGGTCGTCGGACGCCGCATCAAGTTCCTGCTGCGCAAAGCGCGTGACCGTGCGCACGTACTGGTCGGGCTTGCTATCGCGGTTGCCAATATCGACGAGGTGATCGCGCTGATTCGAAAAGCACCGGATCCCTCGACGGCGCGCGAGCAATTGATGGGGCGCGATTGGCCGGCGAAAGACGTTGTGGCGCTGGTCGAGTTGATTGCCGATCCCCGGCACACGGTCTCCGCGAAAGGGACCTATCGCCTATCGGAGGAACAGGCTCGCGCCATTCTCGACCTGCGCCTGCAACGCCTGACGGCGCTTGGCCGCGATGAGATCGGCGACGAACTGAAGGGGCTCGGCGACCAGATCGCCGATTACCTGGAAATATTGCGGTCGCGCGCGCGGATCGTCGGCATCGTCAAGGACGAGTTGACCGAACTGAAAGAGCAGTTCGGCACGCCACGCCGTACCGAAATCGTCGACATGGTGGGCGAGGTCGAGGACGAGGACCTGATCCAGCGCGAGGACATGGTCGTGACCGTGTCCCACAAGGGTTACATCAAGCGCGTCCCGCTTTCGGCCTATCGCGCGCAACGCCGCGGCGGCAAGGGCCGTGCCGGCATGGCAACGCGCGACGAGGATTTCGTCAGCCGCATTTTCATCGCCAATACCCACACGCCGGTGCTGTTCTTTTCTTCCGGCGGCATGGTTTACAAAATGAAAGTGTGGCGTCTGCCCGCGGCCGCACCGCAGGCACGCGGCAAGGCGTTGGTCAATCTGTTGCCGCTGAGCAAGCACGAGACCATAACCACCATTTTGCCGCTACCGGAAGACGAGTCGTCTTGGGCGGAACTCGACGTGATGTTCGCGACAAACTACGGCAGCGTCCGCCGCAACAAGCTCTCCGACTTCATCGAGGTGCGCCAGAACGGCAAGATCGCCATGAAGCTCGACGAAAAGGACCACATCGTCGGCGTGGAGATCTGCAATCCGCAGCAGGACGTGCTGCTCACCTCGCGGGACGGTCAGGCGATCCGGTTCCCCACCACCGACGTGCGCGTGTTCAAAGGACGGGACTCGGCCGGTGTGCGCGGCATCAAGCTCGGCAAAGATGACGAGCTCATCTCTTTGACGATCCTCAACCATATCGAGGCGGAGGCGTCCGAACGGGCCGCCTATGTGCGGCAAGCCAATATGGTACGCCGTGGCGGCGCGGATTATGAGCCCGACATCGAGCCCGAGGAGGGCGATGCGGAGGCCGTGGCGCTCAGCACCGAGCGCTACGCGGAGCTCAGCGCGCACGAGGAATTCGTATTGACGGTTTCGGAGAACGGCTACGGCAAACGGTCGAGCGCTTACGAGTACCGCGTCTCGGGCCGCGGCGGCAAAGGCATTATCGGCATGGTCGTCAATCCGCGTAACGGCAAACTGGTGGCGTCCTTCCCGGCGCAGGACAGCGACCAGATCATGCTCGTCACCAATCGTGGCCAGCTGATCCGCATTCCCGTGGAAGGCATCTCCATCATGGGCCGGTCGACCCAAGGCGTCATCGTGTTCGATACCGCTGAAGACGAGCGCGTGGTGTCGGTCGAGCACATTCCCGACGAGAACGGCGAAGATGGTGTCGAGGAGCTCGAGGACGATGTACCCGGGAGCGAGTAGCCAGGACCTAAACCCTGGAACCTAGGGCGTCAGGCTGGTGGCTGGCCTCCGCCGTTGAGCCCCATCAGCGCCCGTGCCGCCGGCGTCAGCGCCGCCAGCGCGGCCACGTCGCGCACGAGACCCCGATTGCGCTCCGGATGGCTCAGGAGCCCTGAGGCGCGCAAGCGCGACATGGTCCGGGACAGGGTGTCGGCGTTGAGCCCTAGATAATCGGCGATGTCGGTGCGGTTGAGCGGAATCTCGAAGTCGAGCCCGCCGCATGGCGCCCGTACGCCGGTCCGTAAGGCAAGTTCCAGGAGGAAGGTCGCGACCCGTTGCCGGCAGTCGAAGCGACCCACCGCGGCCGTATGGATGGCGGCCCTGGCGGTCTGCCTGGCCACGGCATCGTTATAGAAGCGCTCGATCTCTGGGTTCGTCGCCGCCAGATCGGAGAAGACGGGCCAGCGGAACCGTAAGGCTTCGCCCGCGCCAACGGATGAAAGCCTGGCCGAAGCGGCCGGCGGCGCGAAGGCGGCGCGGAACACCTCGCCAGGATACAGAAGCGCCACCACCTGGCGCATTTCGTCCGGGAAGGCCACCCGCAGCATCAGCGCGCCGGAGCGGACCACATAGACCATTTCCGCGCCGTCCAAGGCAAGCGACAGCGATTGTCCCCGCCGGGTCCGCACCACGGCGCCATGCGTGGCAAGTTTGCCAGGAATGGATTGCGAGACGTCGATCGTGCGTTCTGAGGGCCGGGCGTTCGTGTTTCCGAACACCTCCCTCTCTTTCAGGCTGGTTGTTGCTACCAAGGGTTCTCCCCACGGCGGGCCTTCCGCCATCGAAGAGCAAGCTGTCCGTCTTCGACGCGAGTCGCGCTTTGATATCGATCAAGCCCCGAAGGCCCGTGGCTCCGCGACCCCGCGTGCCAGGCTCCCGAATGCCCGCAAAGGTTTGACGCAGATCAAGAAAAACCGTTGCACGCGGGCAACAGTGAACCCCCGATATGACCGGGGCTGACTTCCGTCAGGCGGCGACGCCGATCTATACTGGAGGTCCGCCCTCCTTCATTTCAACAATGCGACAGAACAAGGGTGAGGGGCCGGATCGCGGCCACGACTGGGGGACGTTGATATGAATAAATTCACAACTGGTTTTTTGGCCGCCGCCGCTCTGCTGGCGTCCGCTGCGTGGGATGTGTCTCCCGTCATGGCCGGGGACAGCCACGGGAACTTCATGATCCGCGGTCTGGTCACCGGGGTTCTGCCTGATACCGATGCCTCCGTCACGGCGGGCGGTGCGCGCATTGGCGGTGCCAACGCCGATGTCAGCGACGAGATCATCCCGGCCACGACGCTGACCTACTTCTTCAATGACAATATCGCGGTTGAGCTGTTCTGCTGCTTCGCCAAACACGACGTGACGGGCACCGGCTCGATCGCGGGCCTCGGCGAGATCGCCGACACCTGGATCTTCCCGCCGGCCCTGACGGCGCAGTACCACTTCAACACCGAAGGCACGATCAAGCCTTATGTGGGCGCGGGCCTGCAATACATCGCCTTCTTCAATGAGGGCACGGGCCAAAACCGGCTCGGCGCAACGAAGGTCAACATTGACGATGGGCTTGGCTTCACTCTTCAGGCGGGTCTCGATATTTCCGTGGGCGACGGCTGGTACCTCAATGCCGACGTGAAGAAGACCTGGCTCAACACCGACGTCAATTGGAACGGCACCGGCGTACGCGCGGACGTGGATCTCGATCCGCTGATCATCTCCGCCGGTTTCGGCTACCGCTTCAACCTTGGCGATCTGTTCGGCCACGGCGCGCAGGTCTACGAGACAACGCTGAAGTAGACCAAAAAACCACGAAACTCAGCGTGAAGGGTCCGGCCTCGCCGGGCCCTTTTTGCTTGTGCGCCACTTGAGCGCCGGGCGGATGTCCCCTTGCCGGGCCTGCGCCCGCACGGCTAGAAGGGGGCAGGCGCTTTTCGGCAATGCTCGCCCGCTGCGGGATGACGCTGTGAAGCGCAAGGAGCCCTCAAAGGAGCCTTGGCGGCATGCGCGTTGGTCTTTATCCCGGGAGTTTCGATCCCGTCACCTTCGGCCACATGGATATCGTGCGCCGGGCGGCCCAGCTCGTGGATCGCCTGGTGATCGCGGTCGGCACCCATCACGACAAGCATCCGCTGTTTTCCGCCGAAGAGCGGGTAGCCCTGGCCAAGACGGTGCTCTCGCCGATCGCCGAGGAGCGCGGGCTTGGTCTCGACGTCACCACCTATGACAGCCTGACGGTGGATGCGGCGAGGAGCGCAGACGCCGCAATCGTCATTCGCGGCCTGAGGGACTCCGGCGATTTCGACTATGAGATGCAGATGGCGGGCATGAACGCCTCGCTCGCGCCGGATATCGAGACCGTGTTCCTTGCCTCATCTCCCGGCACACGCCATATCGCGGCAAGCCTGGTTCGTCAGATCGCCGCAATGGGTGGCGATGTTTCGACCTTCGTCCCGCCCATCGTCGCTTCAACGCTTCAGAAGAAATTCAACACTTAAACAACCCCCGCGAGGAGACCTCATGACTATCAGGGCTACAGTCCTTTTCACCGCTGCTTTGCTGTTCACCGCGTTCAGCGCAACAGTTCCCGCCAGCGCCGCCAATCTCGGCAATCCGGCCTCGCTCAACGAGAAGGCGCCGAATGTCTACAAAGCGAAGTTCGACACGTCGAAAGGCACGTTCGTCATCGAAGTGCACCGCGAGTGGGCGCCCAACGGTGCCGACCGGTTCTACAACCTGGTGAAGAGCGGCTTCTACAACGACGCGCGCTTCTTCCGCGTCATCGACGGCTTCATGGTGCAGTTCGGCATCAGCGGCAATCCGGACCTGTCGGCCGTGTGGCGCGAAGCGCGCATTCCCGACGATCAGGTGAAGCAGAGCAATACGCGCGGCACGGTGACGTTTGCCACCGCCGGGCCCAACACGCGCACTACGCAGGTGTTCATCAACTTCGGCGACAATGCCGGTCTCGATGGCCAGGGTTTCTCGCCCTTCGGCAAAGTCGTCTCCGGCATGGATGTGGTCGACGCGTTCTTTAAGGGCTACGGCGAAGGCGCGCCGCGCGGCCGCGGTCCAAACCAGGGGCTCGTTCAGCAGCAAGGCAACGCCTATCTGATCACCCAGTTTCCAAAGCTCGACTACATCAAGAAGGCCACCATCGAGCAGTAACCGAAATCCGCCAACCAAGGAGGCATCGTGGCAAATCCGGAAGACACACTCATCCTGGAGACGAGCAAGGGCAACGTCGTGGTCGAGATGCGGCCAGACCTTGCGCCGGGCCATGTGGCACGCATCAAGGAGCTGGCACGTCAGGGCTTCTATGACGGCGTGCCGTTCCATCGCGTGATCGAGGGCTTCATGGCCCAGACCGGCGATCCGACCGGCACGGGCACGGGCGGATCCGGGCAGAAGCTCAGCGCTGAATTCAACGCTGAGCCGCACACCCGCGGCGCGGTATCCATGGCGCGCGCGCAATCGCCGGACTCCGCGGACAGCCAGTTCTTCATCTGCTTCGACGACGCGAGTTTTCTCGACCGCAAATACACGGTCTGGGGCCGCGTGGTCGAAGGCATGGAGAATGTCGATCAGATCAATCGCGGCGAGCCGCCGTCCAACCCCGACAAGATCGTGTCGGCGAAGATCGCGGCGGATGCCTAAAGGCTGATCATGCAACAAAGGGGAATGCCCATGTGGGTGCCAGGTCTTCTGTTCACGCTGGTTGCGCTTGTGGCCGGTGGGATGATCGCTTTGCAGGCGCCCATCAACGCCGAGGTCGCGACGCGGCTTGGGCATCCCATTTCCGCCGCAACCATGTCGTTCGTCGTCGGCACGATCATGCTTCTTGCGCTGGCGCTTCTGTTCGCGCGCGGCAGCACCAATCTCGGCGCGTTGCAGACCATGCCGCTCTATATGCTACTTGGCGGGGGCCTGCTGGGTGCAATCTATGTCACGGTCAACCTCATGCTCGCGCCCAAGATTGGCATTGCCGCCATCATGGCGCTTGGCATCGCCGGGCAACTGTTCACAGCGCTTTTTCTGGACCGCTTCGGCATGTTCGAGCTGACGGTGCGGGAGCTGAGCCTGGGCCGCGTGAGCGGGGCCATTCTCGTCCTGGTCGGCGCGCTCATGGTGCGGGTGCTTTAGGTCTCCATTGCGCACAGATCTCTTCGACTTTGATTTACCCGAGGCGTTGATCGCTCTTCGCCCGGTGCATCCGCGCGACGCGGCGCGGCTTTTGGTGGTCAGGCCCGGCGCTCGCGGCGGGCGTTCCGATCGCACGGTCACCGACTTGCCCACGCTGCTGTCGCCCGGCGATGTGCTGGTATTTAACGACACACGCGTGATCCCAGCGGCGCTGAAGGGCACCCGCGTGCGTGGAGAGGCCGTGGCGCAGATCTCAGTCAACCTGACCGAACGGCTCGATGGGCAACGTTGGCTGGCACTGGCGCGGCCGGCGAAGCGATTGGAGCCGGGCGACCGCATCCAGTTCGGCGGGGACGGCAATGCATGTCTTTTGGACGCGCTGGACGCCACCGTCGAGGGGCGGGGCGAGGACGGCGAAGTGACGCTTCGTTTCGATCTGAGCGGACCTGCGCTTCACGACGCCATCGATGCGCAAGGCGCCATGCCGTTGCCGCCTTACATCGCCGCCAAGCGGCCCGCGGACGAGCAGGACCGCGTGGATTATCAAACGACCTTCGCGCGGGAGGAGGGCGCCGTCGCCGCCCCCACCGCAGGCCTGCATTTTACGCCCGCGCTGATCGACGCCCTCGAGCAATCTGGCATCGTCTCCCATTTCGTGACGCTGCATGTGGGACCAGGCACGTTTTTACCGGTGCGCGGCGAGGACACCGATGAGCACAAGATGCATGCGGAGTACGGATCGGTCAGCACGGACACGGCTTTTGCCTTGAATGCGATCAAGGCGCGCGGCAACAAGATCGTCGCCGTCGGCACCACGGCTTTGCGACTTTTGGAGAGCGCGGCGGACGAGTTCGGCACCTTGAAGCCGTTTGCCGGCGAGACGGATATCTTCATCACGCCCGGCTATCGCTTCTGCTTCGTGGATCGCCTGTTGACCAATTTTCATTTGCCGCGCTCGACCCTGTTCATGCTGGTTTCGGCGTTCTCGGGCCTCGACACCATGAAACTCGCCTATGCGCATGCGATCAAAGAGCGCTACCGTTTCTACTCCTATGGCGATGCTTGCCTGCTCAGCCCGGAGGAGCGGCTATGAGCGCGTTGTTCACGTTTGCGGTGAGCGCGCAGGACGGCGCGGCGCGAACCGGCGCCATCACCAGCCCACGCGGGGTGATCCGTACGCCGGCCTTCATGCCGGTCGGTACCGCGGCCACGGTCAAGGCGATGTTCCCGGAGGACGTGGCGTCCACGGGTGCCGACATCATCCTCGGCAACACCTATCACTTGATGTTGCGGCCCGGCGCGGAACGCGTCGCCAAGCTCGGCGGGCTGCACACATTCATGCATTGGGACAAGCCCATCCTCACCGACAGCGGCGGCTACCAGGTCATGTCACTGGCGAAGCTGCGGCGGATCACGGAGGAGGGCGTGACTTTCCAGTCGCATCTGGACGGGGCCACGGTGTCCCTGACGCCGGAGCGGGCCATCGAGGTGCAGTGTCTCCTCGGCAGCGACATTCAGATGGTGCTTGATGAGTGTACGCCGCATCCTGCAACGCGCGATGAGGCGAAGGCATCGTTGGATCTCTCCATGCGCTGGGCCGAACGCTCCAAGGCGGCGTTCGGGAAGATGGCGGCACCCGGCCAAGCGCTGTTTGGCATCGTCCAAGGCAGCGTCTATGCGGACTTACGCGAGGAGAGCGCCCGCGCGCTGATGGATATCGGCTTTCCGGGCTATGCCGTCGGCGGGCTGGCGGTGGGCGAGGGGCAAGAGGCCATGTTCGACATGGTCGAGGTCAGCACCGCGCTCCTGCCGCAAGACCGTCCGCGCTATCTCATGGGCGTCGGCACGCCGCAGGACATGCTGGGCGCCATTGCCCGGGGCATCGACATGTTCGATTGCGTCATGCCGACCCGCTCCGGGCGCCACGGCCAAGCCTTCACCTGGGGCGGACGGGTGAACTTGCGCAATGCCCGCTTTGCGGAGGACCCAAGTCCGCTCGATCCGGAAAGCGCCTGTCCCGCCGCGCAATATGAACGCGCCTATCTGCATCACCTGGTGAAGTCGGGCGAGATGCTCGGGTCGATGCTCGTGTCTTACGCGAACGTGCAGTTCTATCAGGAGCTCATGGCGCACGCGCGCCAAGCGATCGCGGACAAGACCTTCGCCGCCTTTGCCGAAGACGTCGCTCAACGCTATGCGGGCAGCGAAGCGGACTAAAGGCTTACTGCGGATCCACCTGCGCGGCCGGGCCTTCTTTCTGCGCCTTGCGTTCGCGCGCCAACAGATAAAGCCCGGCAAGGATGACGATGGCGCCGCCGGCGAGCGTCCACAGTGTGGGAATGTCGTCGAACAGGAGGAATCCGGCCGCCGACATCCAGATCAAGCCGAGATAGATATACGGCGCGAGCACACCGGCCGGCGCAATGCGGTGGGCCAGGATCAAAAACCAGTGGCCAAGACCGCCCCAGAAGCCCAGCGTGGCGAACAGAACCCACACGCTCCATTCCTCCGGGCTCTGCCAGGCCGCGAGGCCGAACGGCGTCATCACGGCGACGCCCACGAGCGGCGTATAGGTCTGCGTGACCGAAGGCGGGTCGAACGCCGCAAGGTAGCGTGTGGCGACGTTATACAGCGCATAGCCGATGGTCGCGCCTAAGGTGAACAACATGGCCCATTGGAATGTGCCGATCCCCGGATGCATGACGACGAGAACGCCGATGAAGCCGGCGACGATGGCGACCAGACGGTGCCAGCCGACCCACTCACCAAGCAGCGGACCGGCGAGCGCGGCCACCAGCAAGGGCGTGATGAAGAAGATCGTGATGTTTTGATCGAGCTGGAGATATTTCAGCGCGACGAAGTTGAGCGCGGTGGTCGCGATCATGAGCCCCGAGCGGACGATCTGAACGAACGGCTTGGCGGACCGTAGCGACGGGGCAAGCGCTAACGGCCACAACACGACGGCGCTGAACACCACATGCCCAGCAAAGCGCAGCCAGGTGATCTGAGCAACGGGCACATCCTTCGTGTCCGCTAGATACTTCGCCGTGGTGTCGAGCGCGGTGAAGCACATCGTGGCCAACACCATCAGGCCAATGGCCTTGAAGACCTGGGATTGGTCGGCTTGTGGGGCGGAAGGGGGTAAGGTCATTTAAGGCGGCTCATGGAGACGCCTTGTGTGCACCAAACTGTGCCAAAGCGCCATCCGCCGATAAAAGAAGTGGCCGCTTCGATGGAGGACAACATTGGCTGACGTTCGCGCGATCTGCGCCATAGGCATGCGAGGGCAGCTCGGCCTGGATGGCCGGCTCCCCTGGGAAGGCAACAAGGGGCGGGAATTTGTCGCCGACGTTGCCAGGTTCTTCGACGTGACACGGGGTCACGTTATCATCGCAGGTCCCAAAACGGCCGGCTCGATCCCGGCCTTTGCCTACGAAGACCGCACCATTGTCGAGATCCGTTCGATCCATCATCCCGAGGAGGTCCTCGGCTGGTTTCCCGACCGGGTCGTCTATGTGGGCGGAGGGCCGCCAGTGTGGGACGTCTATGCGCCGTTTATTCGCCACTGGGACATCAACCGTTTGCCGTATGACGGCGAGGCGGATCGCTGGTTCGATCCGGCCTGGCTAGTCGCGGTTGAAGACACAGCCTGAAATCGCCGCATTTCGCCGGTACCCGGCCTCCGCGAAAAGATGTTCCGTGCTGCGAGGGTCAAGGCTAACATTTGTTGGCGGCGCGTAAGGAGATCGGCATAGCTTCCACCGAACCAGAGTTCACCGCCGAACAGATCGGCTGGCGGTTCACCGTCGGCACGATCGTCTTGGTGGGGGCCTATATCGCCTGGCCGATGATTCCGGTGGTCATGGCAACCGATCTCGAGCCCGGATTGAAGGCGGCGATTTCGGGCGTGCTTGGCGCCACGCCCTTTCTGTCGAAGTTCGTGGCCGCCGCCATCATGGGCAAGCCCGCCTATTACTTCTTGAAGCGCACGGTTTACCAGCGGTTGCGCCGCCGCTTCGCCGGAACCCCGGCCGAATAAGCGCGCCCCACGCTCGATCCAACTCTTTCGCTCCAGTCCATGGCGCGTGGCGATCACGCGCCCGTCATCGATGCGTCACGACAGGTGCCGCGGGAGTGAGAAAAGCGTGTCGAAACTTGCCGGAGTGTTGAGTTTTACGTGATTGGGAAGAGTGGTCTCTTCACGTGCGTGACGGCAATCATGCCGCACACATTTGAGGAGAAACCCCCATGAAGAGACTCGTTCTCGCAGCAACCTTGGTCGCAACCTTCGCGGCTCCGGCCCTGGCCATGAACTCCTTCTACGTCATGTTCGATAACAAGACGAAGACGTGCTCCGTCACCAAGACGCCGCTGAGCGACACGGCCAAGTTCGCCATGATGGGCGAATACGGCAGCGAAGCCGACGCGCGCATGGCCATGAAGGGCATGATGTCCTGCAAGTAGCCGGTCTTTGAGCAGGCCGGCCTCTTTAGGTCGAAACTTCAGCTGCACAGCCGCTCCTTCGGGGGGCGGCCGTGTTGCGTTCCGGCGGGGTCCTGCCGTTCACGCCAGGAGCGTCCACGCAATGAAAAACCCCGGCCGGGGAGAGCCCGACCGGGGTTTTTGGCATTTGCCGGAGAGATAGATCTTGAAGGGCTATCTCGTCGTCAATTTAGCCGAGCTTCAACGGCTCAACGATAACGGCTTTCTCGTGATGGCCAAAGCAACCGCCGAGGCCGATGGTTGCAGAGATGATAAGAGCAGCAGCTATGAACAGACGCATGGTTGGTCCCCCGTTTGTTTTGTGTAATCGATTCTGGCTTCACTATAACGGTCCTTGCCCTGAAATGCTGTGACACATAAGTCACGCTCCACCCCAAAATGTTTCCGCGCCCGAAAGGGCTGGAAGTACCTGAAATAGTGGAGGTTTTGGGATGCGGCGGCGCCCAGACCCGGGCGCGCTAGGCCTCGGGCGGCCCGCTAGGGGGCCTGGAATGGCCCCGTGCTGCCGTGTTCTCACACCCAAAGTGCCAGGCTGGGAGATGGCCGGGTCGTGATTATCGGCCTAATGGGCGCTAAGCTTCGATGCGGCATCGCTGGCAATGCAGGGGAGGTAACCCACTATGGCAATTGGGGTTTTGGTCGATTTGCCCGGGTTTATGCAGGAGCAATACGATCTTATTGCGCCACGCCCAGGTGCGGATTGAGGGCAACCAAAAACGAAGGCCCGACGGTCAGGCGCGATGATTGGCGGGTCCTTCAGGCGCCTTTAGTGCTGCTTCCGTGGTCCAAGGGAAAAACATGGGGCAAGGCTTCGTGATGTCGGGCACGATGAGGTCAAGCCCTGGATGGCTCAGTTCCTCATTCATGAGGAGAAGCGAGAGCCAAAGCGCACAGCCCCCATAGTGGACACAATCCGAGCAACGGCTTGTGTCCCGGAATTCGTTGAGTTCGGCGACTGTGTAACGGCCCATAGTCCATTGACCAGCAAGGGGCGTCATCTCGAACCAAGAGACCCTACCATGGGCAACGCCCGATTTTGTGGTGCATTGGCCCCACGTTGTTGAAATAGGGAATGAGTGGCGACCTGATCCGAGGGCAGGGGGCCTGCGTATTTATAGGTAAGCAACGTGGCCCTAGATGGTGTTCCCCGACACCAGGCTCTCCCCCGTCACGATGTGGTTCCCAGTAGCCCCGGCGCGCCCCTTCCTTTGGCGTCGGGGCTTTTTTGTATGCAGAGGCTGCCTGTAGGCCCCGCCGGGTGCCTTAGGGGGTGCCTTAGAGCTTCTCGGGATTGGAGGGAGTGATCTAAGTCATCGATTTTAATGGTGAGCCCGGCAGGTCTCGAACCTGCGACCCTCTGATTAAAAGTCAAATACGAGGGCATTTCAGAGCCTAACAAATCAAAAAAATTTTTGGGATCAGAAGCCGGCACTTCCGCCCTTGATTTTTTCGAAGGCCTCAGCAGCCCTTCTTGCATAAGTCTTTGGCCAATTTTCAAAATAGACGAGAGATGTAGCGCTGTTGAAACAGTATGTCTTGTTGTCGTCCGGATCTGTGTAGTTGATCGAGCAATCGGTGTGTATGAGAGCGCCGCTAATAAGCCCGATCGGATCATAGTTATCAAATTCGCCACGCAAGTCCTTCGGCGCATAGGACTTCCAGATACCGACGTCTGTAGCGTCAGATCGGGATCCCATGCTCGTCTCTTCCGCCGCACCCAAAGTCGGCAACACCGTGATAAGTGCGAGAATGCAAAGTCCAAAGCATCTATAAGCCACTGCGGCCCTCCTTTGGAACTGCTACAGTGTTGTATGATACTGACAACAGCCAGCATTTGCCAGCTGGCGGCGGAGGATCATTAGCGAAGCTGTCTGCCGGATTACGAGGTCCAGTTTACGCCCCTAAGCCCACATCCCCGGCCTCCCGATTGAGGTCTGCTACGTGCTATAAGCGGACCTCACTCTGCGACCTGAAGAGCAGCTTGACGATGCATCAGTACCCCGGGAAGTTAGACAAACCATGGCAAGCCAAAAAGCCGTCGTCGTAAGGGCTCCAGGAGGACTAGACCAACTCGAGCGACGTGATGTCTCCGATCCCGGCCAGCCCGGGGCGGGCCAGATCCGTGTCGAATTGCATGCGTCCTCGCTGAACTTCCACGACCTGCTGGTCGCCAATGGTGGCATTCCTGCGGCCGACGGCCGAGTACTTATGGCAGACGCCGCTGGCAAAGTTGAAGCCGTCGGCGAAGGCGTCACTGAATTTGAGGTCGGCGACAATGTCGTGTCGGTCTTCTTCCCGCAATGGCAGGACGGCCTTCCATTCGATGAGGTGGGCAACTTTCGTGGCACTCCAGGCGATGGCATCGACGGGTATGCCACAGAGTATGCAGTACGTGCCGCCACAGACTTCACCCTCGCCCCGCGAGGTTGGAGTCATGCGGAGGCGGCAACAATCACCACCGCCGGTCTGACCGCCTGGCGCGCCCTCATTGCCGACGGTCAGCTCAAGGCAGGCACAAGCGTTCTGGTATTGGGCACAGGCGGCGTGTCGATCGCTGCGCTGCAAATCGCTAAGGCTATGGGCGCCTCAGTTATCGCCACATCGTCCTCGGAGCAGAAGCTAGAGCATCTTCGGGCGCTCGGTGCCGACAATGTTATCAACTACCGGCTGACTCCGGACTGGGGCCGCGAAGTCCTCGCGCTGACTGGCGGGCATGGTGTCGACCATGTCATCGAGGTGGGCGGACCCGGCACGCTAGAACAGTCGATCAAAGCTGTGCGTGTCGGAGGTCACATCGCCTTGATCGGCATCCTGACGGGACGCCAGGGGAATGTCCCTACCATGACACTAATGGCGAAACAGGCCCGACTCCAGGGACTTATTGTTGGGAACCGCCGTCAGCAGCAGGACTACGTGACCGCGCTGGAGCAGACCGGTATACGCCCGGTGATCGATCGCAGCTTTCCGCTCGAAGAGCTGGCCGATGCATTCCGCTTCCAGGAAAGCGGGGGTCATTTCGGAAAAATTGCGATTGAGTGGTGAGGGGGGTACCCGCGGCCAACCTGAGTTGGACAATCTCAAGGGTAAGACGACTACACAAGCGTGCTGAACATGGGTCAACAGCAGACCGGACGCATGCCGGGCGTTGCGCCTTGTCGATCTTCCGATTCTTACAAGCAATCGTCCCAGAATCGTGAAAGCGCTAAAACAAACACTAAACCAACGCCTGAGCCGTTAGCGCTACGCGCTTAGTTTGGCCCAGCATCTGCCGCAATGATTTGCTCAATCACACTCACCATATTGGTCGACTGAATCCTGGGGCGACGGTATAGAGGGTGGTAAGGCGCACCGGAGCGGTCGATGTAGGCCGCGCTCATACCTGCGACCATCGCGCCATGAGTATCCCAATCATGGGCTGCTATGAGCCGCAAATCGCGGATGGGCCGGTCGAGACGTGCGGCGGCAAATTTGTAGACTTTGCTATCAGGTTTGAAGCCTCCGGCCTCCTCGACCGAGATCACTATGTCAAAATTCTCCGCCAGCCCAGAGTTGGCGATCTGTTTAGTCACCAAACTCGAAGATGAATTGGAAAAAGCAACGGTACGATAGCCGCTTGATTGCAAGCGCTGTAAGGTCGGCTGCACGTCAGCATGTGGTCTCAGGCTCGCAAAGTCGCCGAGGATTTGTCCTCGATCCTCATCGGAGATTGTCCGATCGTGTAGCGTAGCGATCTTGTCCAACATCACGCTGGCTAATTCAGCAAAACCCGTTTTGACTCCGGTCAGCGCGCATACGGTAGAAGTATGAAGCAACATGACAAACCATGTACGCGCCAGAGCTTGATCGCCAAGTGCCGTAGCAAATCTCGGCATCAGGGATGCAAGATCGAGAACGGTTTCATTTATATCGAACAACACAGTGTCGCGCGGCAAGTGCAGACTCCAGCTCGTTTCGTCTATACCTTCCGTGAGGTTCAGACTGCCGCCACTTGGCTTGCTTCCGCTAGCCGCCGTATCCGAGACCCCTCACCGCGGCTCGGATCTCTTCGAGGACTGTTGGATCATCGATCGTGGCAGGCATTCTGAACTTTTCGCTATCGGTGATCTTCGCCATGGTGCCACGCAAAATCTTGCCCGAGCGGGTCTTCGGGAGGCGCTCAACCACGCAGGCGAGCTTGAATGCTGCAACGGGGCCTATTTGGCTGCGTACCTGGGCAATGGCTTCCTCGACGATCTCCTCTTGGGGTCGATCTACTCCGCTATTGAGGCAAAGAAACCCCATAGGCAACTGCCCCTTAAGTTCGTCGGCAACCCCAATCACGGCACATTCCGCCACGTCTGGAAGAGCTGACAGCACCTCCTCGATCGCACCGGTCGACAGCCTGTGTCCCGCGACGTTTATGACGTCATCGGTACGAGCCATAACGTACACATAGCCGTCCTCATCGATTATCCCCGCATCACTCGTATCGTAGTAGCCCGGGAATCTTTTGAGATAACTGTCCCGATACCGCTCCTCTGCCTGCCACAGCGTCTGCAGGCACCCTGGCGGCATCGGCAGCTTGATCGCAATGGCCCCGAGCTGGCCCCGAGGTACTTCGTGCGCGTCTTCTCCGAGGACCTTCACATCATACCCTGGCATCGGCACGCAGGACGAGCCAACCTTCACCGGCAACGGCTCCAGCCCCATTGGGTTGCCTGCGATCGTCCAGCCGGTCTCGGTCTGCCACCAGTGGTCGATAACCGGTACGCCGAGCATATCCTGCGCCCAATGAATCGTGTCGGGATCAGCTCTCTCTCCGGCAAGGAACAGATATTTCAGGCAATTTAGATCGTGCTTACGGATGAACCCACCCTTGGGGTCCACTCTCTTGATCGCCCGTAATGCGGTTGGCGCAGTGAAGAGAACCTTGACCCCGTGCTCCGAAATCACGCGCCAGAAGGTCCCCGCATCGGGCGTACCTACCGGTTTACCTTCGAAGAGCACTGTCGTTGCGCCATGTATCAGCGGCGCATAGCAGATATAGGAATGACCCACGACCCAACCGACGTCAGAAGCGGTCCAACAAACGTCGCCCGGATCGATGTCGTAGATGTTCTTCATCGTCCAGCTTAGCGCCACGGCGTGGCCAGCGCTCGGCCGCGGCACACCCTTGGGCCGGCCCGTCGTGCCCGAGGTATAAAGAATGTAGAGCGGCTCGTCTCCCAAGACTGGAACGCACTCGGCCGGCTCCGCCCCGCGCTGGAAGGCGAACCACTCGACATCCCGCTCCCCCAATTCGGCGGGCCGCTGCTCGCGCTGAAAGATCACGCAGAATTCGGGCTTATGGCCAGCTTGCTGGATTGCGCCATCTAGAAGCGGCTTGTAGGGCACGACCCGCCCGGGCTCTATTCCACAGGACCCGGCGATGATAGCCTTCGGCTTCGCGTCATCGATCCGGACCGCGAGTTCGTGAGCTGCGAACCCCCCAAACACAACAGAGTGCACAGCACCGATTCGCGCGCAGGCGAGCATCGCGATGAGCGCTTCTGGCACCATCGGCATGTAAATGACGACTCGATCGCCTTTTTCTACACCGCGCGACCGCAGAGCGCCGCCCAACCGCGCTACCTCCGTCTGAAGCTCGGCATAGGTGATCGTCCGCTTTGTGGCTGTGACTGGGCTGTCATAGATGATTGCCGCCTGCTGCCCACGACCCGCCTCAACATTGCGGTCTACCGCGTTCCAGCAGGTGTTCATCACGCCATCGGGATACCAAGCAAAGATCGGCGCTCTGCTATCGTCTAGCACCGTTCGAGGCGGCTTAATCCAGTCCAACGCCTCGGCGGCAGTCGCCCAGAACCTACATGGATCAGCGGCCCAGGCTTCATAGGCTTCCTTATATCCCATGTCCTGTTTCTATCGAGTCCGGCCACTTTGTGCCAGATAGGAAGCCCGATCTTCTTCGTTCAGCCTTTCCGTCTTGAGGAGGCTCCCGATCGACTGAGATGTCCGCATTGGGTCGTTAGGCGACATCAGAACGCGACCTGGTCACGTCCGCTTTGCATGCGAAAGCAGACATACTCAGCTTCGTCACTGAGGTCCGTTAAGTGCCAGAAGCGGACAACGAAATTTGATAGAAGCCACCTTAGCGCCGCTCTTCTTCCACTACCACTGCACTGATTTCAGCCTCGGCGACACGGGTGCCGTTGACGACAGCTTGGGCCCTGAAACGCCAGATAGCGCCGCGGCCGCGCATCTTCTCTAGATGATAGAAAATGATGTCGCCCGGGAACACCGGGCGTCGGAAGCGAGCTTTGTCTATTGCCATGAAGTAGACAAGGGGGGCTCCCTTGATGTCTTGGGCAAAGCTAACGCAGAGCGCGCCAGCCGTCTGAGCCATGCCCTCTATTAGGAGCACACCTGGCATAATAGGATTGCCCGAAAAGTGCCCCTGAAAATATGGCTCGTTCGCAGTCACAGTCTTGATACCCGTAGCCGAACGATCCCCGTCCATGTCGATAACTCGGTCTACGAGAAGGAAGGGATAGCGATGCGGCAGAAGCCGCATGATATCGGCGGCCTCCAGTGTATCGGGTCTCGCTTCTGCCGAACTCTCTTTCATTCAGATCACTCCGCTCGCAATCAAGGCTTCGCTGTCGTTGCCTTCAGCCACTCAAGCGCCTCCCAGATGGATGCTGGCTGATTGCCAAGCCTTCGAAGGTGTTGGACCCGCCGATCGCGAAATGTCCGCTTGGGTCATTAGCAGACATTGGAGAGCGGGTCACGGATATTTGCTTTACCGCGAAGAGCGGACATGCTGGGCGTCGGAATCGATGTCTGCAAAGTGCCAATAG
>Ga0209013_10000569_pt1 | contig 33361 bp, 33 predicted proteins | sample Cruoilmetagenom2_FD_187291 | JGI IMG/M metagenome (GOLD analysis project Ga0209013, IMG submission 187291) | Oil polluted marine microbial communities from Coal Oil Point, Santa Barbara, California, USA - Sample 2 (SPAdes) (version 2) | ecosystem: Environmental > Aquatic > Marine > Oil seeps ...
GGCGCGGTGAAACTGCCCGTCTATCCCGCCGCTTGGCACGCGCCGGCAGGCGACCGCTTCGCGCTGATCTCGGAGACCGGCGCGCTCTGGCTGCATGGTCAGGACGGTAGCCTGGCCGGCCAATCCATCCCGAGCCGCGCGACCAAGCCCTGTTTCGTGGACCGCGCAGCCGGGAGCCGCCTGACCTTGTTCAGTGTCTATTCCGCTGGATACAGCGCCTGCAGCCTCGGCTTCGCGGCCACCGAAGTGACGCCGGAGGGCGTCGGGGATCCCGGGTTCTTGGGTGTTTGCAGCGATGCGTCTCTCGATATTGCGAGCCGTCCGGACAATCCGGTGCCTATCGCAGACTTCGCTGAAGAGTGTATCAAGCGGTTTAAGAATGGGCCCCCGCCAGACACCATCTCGGGCATCGAGAGCGCAGAGGCGCTGCGTCCGATCAGGCGCTATAGCTTTCCCGCCGCCCGGGATGAGGGCAGCCTCTGGCGCAACACGCAGCGGCAAGACGGGATCTCCGTGACCGCACACTTGATCGGCCGTTTGAGGCGCTGGGAGGGCCTGCCGGCCGGGAAGGCCGAGGACTTTGGCATCATGCAGTATCAGGGCGAAGACGCCTCGGACTGGATAATGCCCGACACGGCAATGACAGAGCACCTGTCTGCCATTGCCGCACTGACGGTCTGGGGGGGTACCGGGGGCGAGGCACACGCGGTCTGCCACGGGCCCCGAGGCACAGGGCTTAGCTGCGCCGAATTCCATACGTACAGCGGCTTTGGCGGCATTCGACTGGACCGGAACCGGCCCAGCCTCCTTCTCTATGGTAATGGGCTGACCGAGGAGAAGAGCGGCGTCGGACCTCACAATGCCTGGGTGTCGGACGCTTTAGGCGAGGCTTTGAAGCCCCTTCAGGACATCGATGCCTTCGGAACGGTTCAGGATGCGACCTTCGCGCCAGACGGGCGTATTGCGCTGCTGACTGAAAACGCGATCCTGCTGTTGGCGGCAGACCGGTCGGGGCACGAGTTGATGAGTCGGCCGTTGCATGCCGGAGCCATTGAATGGCTGGCGTCCGGCGAAATCGTCGTTCTTGAGGACACCGGTCTGCTGCACTTCGCACGCGAAGGTGGCGGCTTCGACACCCTCAAGAACGATAACCAGTGGATGGGCCTGCTGAAGAAGCCCAATGGCGATCCGCTCGGGGTCTGGTTGCGCGCGGATGCTTCAGGCAAATATCTCGCCGCCGGTACGGGCAAGTATTTCCATGTCTACGACACGGCACTGCGGGCGCCGATTACCGGGCTGACGACGCTGCCCGATCCGCAGGTATCGGATGCTGAAGCCGGATTTGCCGTGAACGTCACGCCGGAGGGCTATGTGCAGATCACGGTCAACGGGCGGTACTACCGACGGCTGCCTCCCGCAAAAGATCTGGACCGGTCAGCCCTGGTGGATCCCGATGCACCGCTGCGGCTATCCGACTGAGTGCAAGTCCCCTGTCGACCATCCATCCCCCCTTTACGGACTACACCTTCGAATTCGTAGTGGCCGGGATCGTCCTGTGCTTCCTGCCAGATGACAAGTGCGCCTCGAAAGAGATGGCGAGGGTATTGCGGCCGTGAGGTCTCCTGGTAGTCGGCGAGCTTGGCCGCCACTCGCTATGGGCAGCGAAGCGTCGCTTGATAGCCGGGTCGGCTCATTGACGCCGATAGCGGCTGCGTTCATTGTCATGGCAGCGGAAAAAGCCGGCCGAGCAGTCGGAGAGAACGACGCATGATTAAGTCCGATCTGCCGCCCATCCTGGCCGACAAGCACTACGACGAAGCCTCGGCCTTCGTGCCTGAGAACCTCTTGCGCGAGGCAAGGCGGCAGAAGGGGCTAAGCGACAGGGTGGTTCCGGACGTGTGCGTGCTCGATCCGGACGGCGATATCGTGCGGCAGGCCAAGGCCGGCGGCCGGGCCATCCGCGATCCCGATTGGGCGTGTTACCATACCGAGCTCTACCGCATGGCCCACGACGGCTTTGAGCTGGGCGTCGTGCCCTGCGCGGTTGGAGCCTCGTTCGCAGTCCTCGTTGCCGAGCAACTGTTCGCAGCAGGTTGCCGGCTGCTTGTGAGCGTCACATCGTCGGGTCAGCTCGTCGTGCTGCGGTTGCCGCCGTACTTCATCCTGATAGAGCGATCACTGCGGGACGAAGGCACGAGCTACCACTATCTGCCGCCATCCGTGTTCAGTGAGGTCAATCAGAGCCTCATCGCTGCCATGGACGGTGCGTTCAACGGGCTGCGCGTTCCAGTGGAGCGAGGGGCGACCTGGACGACGGATGCTCCGTTCCGTGAGACTCCGGCCACCATTGCCGCAAAGAAGGCCAAAGGGCTTCTCGCGGTCGAGGTGGAAGCCGCAGCTCTCTACGCCTTCGCGGAGGCTCGCGGCGTGCCGGTGCTGTGCTTCGCCCACGTGACCAATCAGATGGCGCGGGTCGAGGGCGACTTCGAGAAGGGGGAGGCCGACGGTAGCGTCGATGCGCTCGCGGTTATCGTAACTGCTGCACGTGCTTGGTCGCAACGATAGTTGGACTGTTCGAAGTCAGCGACTAGGAGACAGATTGAGCGCGAGGTCTTACAAGGTTGGCTACGTGAGGCATTTATCGATGAGCAGCGAGTTTTATACGCCGGATCTGGGCAAAGATCGAGACAGCCCGTTCGCCCGAGATGCCGACTTCAAGTTAGTGCGCCGAGCTTTCTGGCTCGACATGGGTGACCGATCGATTATTCTGGCAATGACGCAAGGCGTAGGAGCACATCTGTCAAATGACCAGAAGCGCGCCCACCTTCACGATATCGCGCGCGAGCGATTGATCGATCAGGTTTGCGTCCAAGAAATTCTTCCTCCTGGTGATTGAGCAGATCGTTCGACAGAAGCTACGATGTTCTGTGACTTGACGCATTGCGAGTGCAAATATTTGAGCGCAACGATTGCCGGAGGGCCTTACCAGCATGCGTCAGCCAGTCGATGAAGAGGCGCATCAGATCGATAAAACGCTGACGCGACATGCGCGCTACGCTTCCCTTGCCCTGATCGGTGAAGTGCGCACACCGCCAAAGATCCAATAGCGCCGTGATCAGAGCTCGGCACGTTTGAGATACAGCTGAACCTTTGATCCAAGCCGCTTAGACAGGGGCATGACAGCGACACGCTCCCCGTTTTAGACCACCTCAGGATAGTGACGACCTGTCCAACAAACGACCGCTGAGCGATGTAGTCGGGAACGCCGGGAACAAGCAGTTTTCCACTTCTCTGAATCCTCGCAAACCTGAACCATTTCTCGCATTAGATCAGAAGCGTCGGCAGTGTTGCAAGTGTGTTACCATTGGATGCTGAGGGACGGTTAGTTTGGGGATGACCTTTTTTCCTACTCCTTGGGGTCAAACAAACTAAAGGGCCGGTTCTCACCAGCCCTTTTTCTTTTTCCAACACCCCTCATTATCGCGACACCCTCTTCTCGCCAACAGGCTTGCGCGTACGCCCCGATCGAGCATGCTTGATGGCCTCATCATCATGGATCTTGATTATTTTAACGCGCGTTTCTGGGACCCCAGCAGGAGTGGAGAGTTTTTCCTCCTGCCAGTCACCGAGATCCTCGGCAGCGTACGCAGTGAATGGTCTTTCATTCCGCCAGATCACCATATGCCAAGATCGCCACTTTCCATTAGCTGCACCAGCCTTTGCGTGAGCGGACCCGAACCGCCGTTCCGCCAACCTCAAAGTGTTCCCCGTCAGCATTCACGGGCCAGACTACGCTGATTGCGCAAGAGAGACTTTTCGGTTCATCGCTTGAAGGCCGCGGAAAAACTGGATTGGGTGGAAACGCAAGTGTCCAAAGGGCGGCACGATGGCCGCAGACTGCAGGACCAACTGCAGCTATGCCTACCAGGATTGCAAAAAGGCTTGCTAGGGCAATTTTGTCGAGCCCCCTCCATTTGGGTTAGTAAATTGGCGTTTCTCTTAATGTTTGTGGCACTGGCGGATTCGTGTTGAGCGCCAGATGCGGACGCATGTGATTGTGCAGCTGGTTGCACCGCGGCCAATCGCACGTCCACTTGACCGGCCTCTTTTCCAGCACCGTCTGCTCGTCTACTGCACGAATAGAACAAAGTCAGTATCATCCAGTCGAGGGATGGAACGGGTTTCAGGCCAGCCTATCGGAACCAGTCCCAGGAACCAGGCCGCCCCCGGTCCCGAGAGGCTCAACTAAGGGACGCAGACCAACCACATTGACAACATACTAAGCTGTTCTGGATAACGCAGTGGTGGTCGACGGTAATATTGTCGACGAAAGTTCGTGTGGGGTACGGGTTGTGGCGTTGTTTAGCCGACTATTCATTTGGGGAATCTTCGCTTGCCTTGTTTTGCAGGTGCAAACGTCTGTCGTTAATTCGGGGAATCGCGACGAGAACCGAGAGCTTTACTTGCTCTCCATGCGAGTTGCTTCTCTGCATGATTCCGGAGATTGGCGAAGCGCTCTGCGCCTAGCGCGGGTTCTCGCGCAGAAAACCAAACAAGTCCACGGCCGCTCCCATTCCCAGTATGCTATGGCACTCAGCAATCTCGCATTGGCCCACGACCTCGGCAACGAGCCGAAGAACGCGGAGCGGCTCTATTTGGAAGCCGCTGAGATCATCGAGGCCACGTTAGGGCCCAGCGCACCGGTAATGGGCAGCATCTTGAACAATATGGCTGCCGCCGTCTTCGCACAGTGTCGGCTGGCGGAGGCTGAACGTATTTACACCAGGGCGCTCAGTGTCTATTCGCGAAACCTGAAGCCGGCGCATCGTGATGTTTTAGCGGCTAAGAATAATATTCGGAAGATTCGAAGCCTACTGAGAACCGACATTAGTCGTGTTTCTGTTAGTCCCTCCACGCCTGAACAGGACCTGGCGGACCCGCGCCCTGCTGAGCGGATTACGCTGCCGCCAACTTGCGTGTCGTCGTAGGTGCGCCAATAAAGACCTCCACACTGGTCTGTCGGTTCAAAGCGAGCCTGTTCTCAATACGCCAAGCTCTCGCTGCGGCCGTCGCGGTAGTAGTCCTTGTCCTCGCAACCGCCGCGATGGTCACCCTTGAAGCCGCCGTATGCCGGCTCGTGGTCAGCGCTACTGGATCGCTCACCGGTAACAGGCCCGCCATCTCGTATGCCTGGCGCACATTGCAAAGTTCGACATAAGCGCGAGCGACAGCGTCTTGCTTTTTGGTGAGAGGCCTCATTGGCGTTTCGGGCGAACTCCGCCAGCCCTAGGAATCGATATCGTTCCGATGGTTCGCCTTCGGCTCAAGAAGCGAAAGTCTTGCATCCGTACATGCCGCAACAATTGAATGCAATTCCAGTGCGCTCTTGAGTTGTTGCGCATTGCCCTCCGCAATGACGCTGCCGGACAGAGGGGCCGCCGCGACGACCAATCCCAGTTGCCTCAAATCATGAACGACCGAGCAAACTTTTGGGCGGATCCTACGTTCTTTATGGGCCACAAGTGCTTGGCGGTATTCTCGCCGCGTTGCAAACATCTCTGGAGTTGGAGCGCTTTCGTCTTGGGTTTGCGGCAAATCGACTACCATGATCAGCTTTACTCGCGCGCCGCTAGCAAGCTGATCGAGGCGAGTGATGAGACTGTCCTTCCAATCTTTCAACACTGTCGTCTCCCAAGGTCTTGGTCCCGAGCTGACTTTAGGCCCCAGTAAACCACAGCCGTTGCGGTAGTTGGCAAAGCCCTCCTCCTTGCCTCTGGGGTGGAACGTTGAGAAAGCTCCGGGCATTTTCATGAAGCTCTGCCCGAAGGTCTGGTTCAGAAATCAAAGGGTTTGCTTCGATAATGAGTGTAGCGATCCCAGAGACCAGAGGCGTCGCCATAGATGTACCATTCCAGCTTTCGTAGCCGCCATCCATCACACAAGAGGTTACGGCCTGGCCCGGTGCGACCAGATCAGGAATGATATAGCTTTGGTTGTGAACCACCATCGTCCCGCCTCCGCTGAAGCTTGCGACCTTATCCTGCTTGGTCGAAGCGCCGACTGAAAGGGCTTCAGTATAATTGCCGGGGCTGCGACTGGTATTGGCTCCCTCGTTCCCTATGGCAATGACAGGCAGTACGCCTACGCCAAGCAGCGCGCGTAGCGATCCCTTCATTCCTTCGTGAAACCCCGGTATGCCCGCCGACATATTCATGATTGAGATTTCCGGCTGGGTCGCAACGAACTCAATGGCCAAGACAAAATCCGACAATTTGCCGAAGCCGCCAGGTATCATGATGAAGTTCATTAGGTCGGCTTCTGGCGCAATGCCCACGGTGGACCCAGCCACGAGACCAGCCACGTGGGTTCCATGTCCGTCGGTGTCTTGCGGAGGAACCTCTTCGATCTGGCCGGTTTCTCCATTCACCTTAAATGAGGCTTTGACGCGACCCCGGATCTCACGAACCTCTTGGATGCCCGTGTCCAGTATTGCGACGCCAACACCTTTGCCCGTCCCCTTGAAACCTGAACGACGTGCCCGTAATAATTGCATAGCTTCAAGATGCCAAGTATCGACCTCGGCCGCCTTTTTTACGTGTGCTTTTGTTCTTGTTGGAGGGATTAGCGTCACCTCCAAATCTTCCATGACGTCGTATTCGCGGAAGTATGCCCGTAGGGTGTTCAGGCTGCCGGGTGGAGCTTCCAGGATGGTCACTCCCGTGATCTGTGTCTCTTGAGTAGGCGAGGCGAGTTTCTTGGCCCTAAGGGACTTAGCAGAATCGGCCATAAATTTGGCTTGTTGTGTCCTCTGCTCCACCTCCTTTCTAAGTTTTTTGAGCTGTTTTACCTGCTTCCGCCTAGCGGTTTCCGAGAAACAAATATCAGCAAAGTTCAGTAGCGAAACTGCAATGTCCTGCTTTGGTATTAGAATATAGCGTGCCATGAATTGTAAGCTCCCCAAAACTCGCCGGTCTTGGCACCTCCTGTTGGCTACCAAATACTAACGGCTATCAGTCTTCTCTCGGTTTTCAAGCCGCTCAACTTTCGCGGCCATCTTTGGGATGAGGCGCACGCGATACCTTTCCGTCTTACATTGCAACAGCCAGACGGCTTCATGGGCCTTTGACTGCTCGGGATCACGCTTCGCGCTGACAGGGTTCTCACAAGCAAAACCCTGCTTGCGGTCCTGTGCAGCGACGATTCAGCTTGGCGCTTTTTCTTCCGCAGCTTCGACCGGACTTGGTGTCGGTAACGTGCAAAGCAAAGTCGTAGATGTGGTCGCGGTTGCCACGGCGCCAAACACACACAGCGTCTTTCCAGAAAAACCTATCATAACAACATCCTTCAGTTCAGCTTCAGTAAATCAGTTCTTAGGGCTTTACGACAACGCCCTCGTCTCACCAGGCGTCTTGCCGGTCCAACTTTTGAAGGCCGCGGAAAAACTGGCTTCGGTAGAAAAGCCGAGCGAGAAGCCTAGCTCTTTCACCTTGACGCTGCCCTCATCGAGATAGCGCATGGCAAGATCCTTGCGAATATCATCGATCAGTTGATCGAAACTCGTGCCGTGATCAGCCAAGCGTTTGCTGATGGTGCGCTTACTCGTACCCAGGTCGCTGGCAATCTTCTTAACCGTCAAGCGACCAGATGACAGCTGGTCAACGACCCGCTCCGCAATAACGTCCAAGAAGTCGTTCCCGTCTTCGGCGCGCTCTCGAAGCACCTGGTCAGCATTTTTGGTCAAGACCTGAAGCAGTTCGTGGTCCGCAGTGGGTATCGGCAACGACAAGTGATCACGATGGAAGATGGTTTCATAAACCTCCAGCCCTTAAAGCGTAGGATAGCCTAAGACGCGCTCGACTTCATCGAGGTGGTGATCTCGCTTGGATCTCGGCAGGGTAGATGTCCGGTTTGGAGAGCCACCGTCCGACGTGGACGTGGACGCCGGCTCCCTGCTCTTGACGTTGCTTGGAGGCGTGAAGTTCAGGCTGGAGATACGTTACCCGCAATCGTTCTTGAGCGCCGTCTTCGATGAGTTCGCCGCGCGTGGCCAGGTTGTGCACGCGTTGATAGTGTAGGAAGTTGCGAATGGCGTCATCGAGCGTCTTGGCGGCCAAGCCGATATAGGCAACGAGGCCGGTTGTGCGAAGATCAATCTTCGGCGCCAGGTGGCGCCCGAAACAATCATCCCCAGACAGCTCCGCTGCAGCTTCGAAGAACTACACCTCCTTGGCGAAGGGGATCCATCGCTCTTCGTCGGTGACGGACAGCTCACTGAGGCCCACTCGCCCTACCGCTAGTGATGCCCTGCATCTCCGGCGCTTCAGCTCTTGACAGGCGGCATAGGCCCAGCGGGCTCCGACCTATTGGTCACTATATTCGTGCTCGTGTTTTCCAATCACCACTACATTGTCTCCGCCACGACTTGGCGGGATCTCGTCTGTGCAATGGCGAGATATAGGTAGTGACGCGAGGGGCTGCCGGATGCAAGATCCACGCGCCCTTAACGACCTGAAGGCGGGGTGCGCAGCGAGCACTCGGACCGTGGGTAGGGGTGCCTGGGACGATCGGAGTGCTCGCGATTTCTAGCCGGCGAGCGCCACCGCTGATCAAGATCAGATCAGTTAAAAACAGGTTTGAAGCTCCGCCGCTCATTCTTTACCTAGCTGGACTGCCCGAGCAGAAGTGCGGCCTGTCGGTGGAAAGACGCTTCAATTTGCTAACATCAGGGTGGCCGCTTTTAGTGTTAGGCAACATGGCGTCCTGTTCGGTCCTGATGTCACGATGTAGGGAACCACTTGCCCCCTCACAGCAGGGTGTAACCAGATGACACACACGAGCCTGCCGGCAAGCGTGCGCATTCACTGTTGAAAGCAGTTCAACCATCCGCATGGGTTGCGGCGAGGACGCTGAAAAAAGTGCGGCACTTCAGCTTTCGGCCGATGCGCTGGAGAGCATCGTCACCGGCAGTCAAAAGAAGGCGATGGTTACCATTTGCGGCTGGCACGTATGCACGGCGGCGAGAAGATTAAAGTAGGATAGCGGGCAGGAGGCCATGACAAAGCCTATCACCGCATCCATGCTCTTCCGCGGCGGAAAGGAACACGACGATGAAGATCAAGAGAGCTGGCTCGGTGCCGTCCGCCGACGGGCCAGCCGACTGGTTTACGGGATCGGTCCGCATCGATCGGCTCTTCCAGGCGGAGGACCCTGCGCGCGTTCAGGTTGCAATGGTGACGTTCGAGCCCAGTGCGCGCACCGCTTGGCACACGCATCCCCTTGGCCAGACGCTCATCATCACGTCCGGCTGTGGCCGGGTGCAAGCGGACGGAACACTCGTTGAGGAGGTCGGTCCGGGAGATGTCGTCTGGTTTCCCCCAAACGTGAAGCATTGGCATGGCGCGGCCGCGACCACCGCCATGAGTCACATCGCCATTCAGGAAGCGCTCGATGGCAAGGTCGTCGACTGGATGGAGCACGTCACCGATGCACAGTACCGACGCTGAGCGCTGCCGCTTCAAATCTTAAAGATATGTCAAACGCAAGCCACTCCTGTCAGATCGACTTAGTGGAGGGCCTTCGCAATGGTGCCCCCCGGCAGGTCGAGACGCAACGTTGTTCTCGACGAGGACGGCTTATTGATCAGCAAGCATCCGCGGAGACCGCCTTTCATCGTTGCGCCGCAAATTTTCCGGACTATCCATCGTCAGGATCTTTTGGGCACTTGAGCAACTGAGTTAAGAGAGTATTCGGCCCATCGGATTGCAGCTCATGTCGCGATTTGGCAGTATCGAAGTGGCCCATAACGAGGGGGCTGGACATGGACCTTTAAAGCTGTGATCCCACCTTTGGTGATGCGACGCGGAGCCAATCAGCCACAGACGCCTTCAAATTCCGACATTACTTCGAACAGCCCAATAAGATGCTCCATGCTCATGGTCGCAACCACGTTACCTTTTCGACGCTGAACCGCAATCAGGACGGAAGTCAAAAATACGCGCAACGACTCGCTCACAGGTGTGCGCGATATCCCAAAACGTTCGGCGAACGCAAATTGCTCCAGCCGGGCACTTTTCTTGGCTTGGTCATGTGTTGGAACGTAATCAGTGGGCGGCAATGCGCCAATAGGTATGCCGCCAGAATGCTCGACGATCGCGCGGCCAAGGCACCAGCCCTGTAAAGAGCCTGTTGCCCGCGCTGCATCGAGAAGGGCGGGGCGTTTCTCGTGCGCGAACTGAAACTCTAGCGACATTCTAAGCCGCCTGGATCATTTGCGTTGAATAAAGTTGGGGAGCGGCCATGATGGCCACCCTTCAAGGCGTGATTGAAGCACTTTTACTCATTTGCTATTTTTCGATGCGGACTAGGAATGCTATGCGAGGGGCCGCCGGGTCGGGCCTTGGACAGTCCATACCCGGCGGCCCCTGTGCTCTCCAATGGCTCTCCCATGTAGTGAGCGGCACAGGGGTACCTGTGCGGTTCACACGTTAAGCTTGGTACGTCCCCACGATTTGATGCCGATCAATATAGGAAGGCTTTAAACCAAAAAGGGTTGGCCCGATTGGATCCGCGTCAACTACTACGCCGCCTGCTTGCGGGGGCAAACTGACGGCTAGTATTTGCCGTTTGCAGGTGGGTAAGAACCGGCTGACTGCGCGGGCATCGAGTAACGGGGGTATCTCGTGCGCGGGATCTTGTTGTGACGACACCCGACGCCGGTTGGACTGATGCAAATAGATACAAAATTGGTATCAACACGGGGCGGGTAGGCGTCTTTACTTAGGCATCCTCAATGTATTTACCCAAAACACCTTCAATCATATCTTCCATGCCGTTCAACTTCATCCAGCCCAGCGCCTCATCCATGGTGGCCGTTACTATCTTGTATGGTGACCCGTCATCAGAAGTGCCGGTTACTTCAACCACAAACAAATTGCCCTTCGCTGTTCTGTAAAGGCCCGCAATTGGATCGCCATATCCGTCTTTATGTCGCGGACAAATTTGAATGGCGTTGGCGGTGCTGTAGCGCTTGCCGTCAATGATCTCCTCGATTGGCTCTTGCTCTTTCGCCATGTCGCAGCCTCGTATGCTTGAACTCGGCCCCCACTATAGCGGACCAAAACAACCAGGGGGTGGGCGATTGAAGACGCCGCGAAAAAGTTGCCGCCAGACTGGGGGCAATCTGGCGGCCATGGCACCGGCTCTATAAAGAGCTAGTTGCCCGCGCAGCATCGAGAACGGGGGGCCAGTCTCGACGCGCGAAATCAAACTCTAGCGACATTCGAAGCCAGCTGGATCGATGCCGGTGAATATAGTTAAAACGGCAGCCGCCAGCGCCAGAGGCCACGATACCGTTACCGCCGAGGCCAGCAATGAACTAACATTCAAACCGGACCAGTCAGCGGGGGTAGGTCATGGGGAGGGACCCTCAACAGAGGTGCATGGCCAAGATCACCAAGTACCAGACCGATGAAGAGCGTAGGGAAGCTAATATTGAGCTTCAGAGAGAGCGTAGGGAAGCCGACAAGTTAGCTAAAGCTGAGGAAGACCCTAGCAAGATGTTCAATCCTGTGACTGGTCATCTGTCTACAAGCCTGAGTTTGCAAAAGAGCGAGCCAACAGGAAGCGTCAAAGGAAAAGTGTCTACGAGCGACTTAACGGGACCTTAAGCCGCTCCAGGCTGATCTCGAAGGTGGCTTATGGGACCTGGAGCCCCGGTAGATGCACTCGCTACAATTTAATGAGACTTCTAGTCCCATTAACACACATTACATGTCACTTGAACCCAGGGGAACACGTAGTCGGGACGTCGAGAAGACCAAGCAGCGAAGCTTCCACAACTCAATTGGGTATGGTGGCAAGACTTGCGAGGTGTGTGATTGTCGCAGGACCAAAGATCTGAGCTGAGGAGTACGCGGAGCCAACTCACAGGTTCCATCTCCTCAGTGCAGAAGTACGCCCTACCTGGGAACCCATAAGTTACCTGGCAGTTATGCTCAAAAGGTTAAAACTGCCGGAGGGCATGTGTGTACTTTAGTACCTCATTCGTGAAGTGGTCATGTTGGGCGCCAGCCGTTGGCGTCGGGGGTCACTCCTAGTCCACTGCTGGTCTACCTCAGGTTCTTGGTAAAAAAGTCTTTACCAAGACAAAGGGGGCTTCACACAGTGATCACTCGGTTCCGACCAAGTCGAATTGCTGCCCTGGAAAATACTTTGCGAGCCGGACATCGGCAGTACGTGCGTGACCTTCCATGCCCTCAAGACGCGAAATCCGTGCCGTCGCCTCGGCCACAGACCGCGTTGCCTCGCGCGTCGAGCGCTGCCAGGTCACCAGCTTCATGTATTTGTGGACGGATAGGCCACCGGTGTAACGGGCTGCACGGGACGTTGGCAGCACATGGTTGGTTCCCGACGCTTTGTCTCCGAAGGCCACGGTCGCCTCTTCGCCAAGGAACAGCGAGCCATAGCAATGCAGGTTGTCGAACCACCAGCTAAGATCCTCGGCCTGAACTGTTAAATGCTCAGGCGCGTACTCGTCGGCCACCGCTGCAGCTGTTTCACGGGAGTCACAAATGATCACTTCGGCGTAGTCCCGCCAAGCAGCCCGGGCGTTGTCGCGATTGAGCACAGGGAGGTCTTCAATCAACGCTGGCACTCGCTCTAAGACGCGTTCTGCCAAGGCGCGATTTGTTGAAACGAGCCAGACCGGTGAATTGTACCCATGCTCGGCCTGGCCGACGAGGTCTGCGGCAACGATCTCTGGATCCGCCACGGAATCGGCGATTATCAAACTGTCGGTTGGGCCTGCGAACATGTCGATGCCGACCCGGCCAAACAGAATACGCTTTGCTTCCGCAACGAACTGATTTCCGGGCCCAACTAGAATGTCCGCCTTTGGCAGATCGAAGAGCCCGAACGCCATTGCGGCAATGCCTTGCACGCCGCCCAGAGCAACGATTCTGTCCGCACCACAAAGATCAGCGGTGAAGGTGATTGCTGGGTTGATGCCGACGCCAGGGCGCGGCGGTGAACAAGCTGCAATGCACTCACAGCCAGCAACCTTGGCAGTAGTAACTGTCATGATTGCAGATGCGATGTGGCTGTAGCGGCCGCCAGGTACGTAGCATCCCGCAGCCTGACATGGGATTGCTTTCTGGCCAGCAATAAGTCCTGGCACAATTTCCGTTTCGAAATCTTGGATTGTTTCCTTCTGAGCTTCGGCAAACCGACGGACGTTATCGTGGGCGAACCGTACATCGTTCTTTATAGTCTCTGGAACTTGTGCTGAAGCGGCTTCAATCTCTTCGCGTGTGAGAATGATGTTCCCATCGTACTTGTCGAACTTCGCGGCATAACGCACAGCAGCGTCTTCCCGTTCCGCCTCGATTTCATTCAGAATGGCCTGAACAATCCCACGAACATCGTTCTCGTCGGACGTCGCCGTTCGTACGGCCGTTTTCAAATATTCCCGTGCCAATCAGATCTCCTATCGATAGCTATGCGCAGGCGACGTTATCAAAACCGCAGGAATGGAGACGCATGCGGGAGAGGCTCTCCAAAAGGCCAGTTGACTTAGGCTGGTTAGACACGACCGGCGAACATTAGACGGTGATGAGTGTTCCAAAGCATAGCGGAGCGTTGCGGGAGTTCATTGCGGTTGAACTCACAGACCGCATCGCTCAGTTGCGGATGTTCGCAGGCCGTAATCTTAATGATGTGTGCTGATCTGAGCGTGAAGGATGTCGGCAGTCAGCTCATCGAAGTCCAGACCTTTAATATGGACAAGTGAGTAGTGGTCGCCAGCCTCAAAATAGATGTCGCTCAGGCCTTCAAGACGCTCATCAACGATCGTCTGCACTCCATACGCCTCGCCTATAGGCGGGACAGATCCAGTTGAGCAGTCGTCAAATAGTTCCGAGACCTCGGTTTCGGTTGCAAGACAAACCGGTTCGTGAAGGCAACTGCCGACGTCTTCGAGACGCACTTGCCTGGAGGCAGGCACGATGGCCAGCACGTACCCATTTGCGCGACGGAGAAGCACACCCTTCGCGAGTGCATCAGCGGAAATCGACACGGATCTTGCCGTCTGAAGTGCACAGTGCGTGCGCTCGTGCAGTGTGACCTGATACGGGATGCCCGCTCGATTGAGATATTGATGAAGTGCGCCGGAGATGGTCATGGCAAGTTTCCTTTCAACCGTTAGGCGGTCAATAGGCGGCTTCGCCGAGACTCCCGTATCGCAATTAGACCTGCGTTATTATTCGCTCAATTCGCCGGAGCTGCATGCGCAAGAAATGCAAATCTCAGCGCGGCACGCTCGTCGGCCGCATTTCAATATACTGCCAGTCTACGCCTCTGATCTCGTCAAGGCAAATCGAACAATGGCCATCCAGAACGGCCGGCTGCCCGGCCGCAGTTTTGTCAGCGACCAGGTTAATGTCTAGGCAATTGAGCAGGCTCCCCGGTGGCCGCCGGATCCAAACTTAGGAACTGTCACCGTGATTAGGGGCGGGCAAACGGCAGCTGATAGAGAGGAGTTGTACTTTGATAGCTTTGGTCAAGAAGAGAGCCACGCCGACTTGTGCCACAGAATAAGTCTTCTGTGGGCAATGTCAGCAACACCGTATTTTTTGACGAGGATCAAGTTGCTTGTTTGGCGCCGTCGTACAATCCGATCCCCCACTGAGAGCAGCGTGTTCAATGATTACCCCATCAGCGCCGAGCTCCAGAGCGATGATCGACCTTCCCCCCGGTCGATCTTGGCCGCCGGTCCAGCCCCTCGGATCTGGTGGCCTCTGCTTGGATGCGGTTCAGCTATCGCAAGGGAGCGCCGCTCATGCTGACTCTTGAAGACCTCATCGCCTTCAGCGGATTGAGCGAAGAAGAAATCCTAGCCATCGCTGAACACGAAAACATTCCAGAAGCAGCCGCTTGTTGCCTGGCGGAGTACCTCTCTCAAACAGCTGAGGGTCAAACGCAAATCCGAGATATGATTATCGACGACATTCGAGAGGCCCAGGCTCGCGGTGACGTTAAGCATGTCTTAAATTTGCTACACGTTCTGCATCACTACTTGCGATCTTATCCTGGCGCGTGCCCGGACAGCCATCCGTGGAGCAGCATTTTCTGACGACGGGAATGTCTCAGCGTATCTGGTGAGCGCAAAGCGCTTGCCCATGCCCATGTCCGCTTCAAGCCCGAAAACAGACAAGGCCCAACATGCTGCTGACCTCGGATAAATGGTGCAGGTCGTCGATGGCAGGGTGGTCTCGCCTCACGACATAGTTCCAATTTTACGGAAACTCTCTGGGGGATCCGTGCTCGGAGAGAGCAATAGCATTTTTGTTACGGATCAAAAACGGCAAGTATATCTCTGGTATGATGGTGCCGACGGGGAGAGCGTAATGGAGGAACTGATATGTCCATCCGAGTTGGTGTCCTCGCTACTGCCGCCGTCATCGCGGTCAGCACTCCACTAATGCCAGAGGTTGCTTCGGCCACGTCTATGCTGGGTGCCCTGGCGATCCAGGACTCAGCTACGGCAAACGTCTTGGACATAGGATGGCGCAGGGGACGTGGACTGGGTGTCGGTGCCGGTATTATTGGCGGCGTGGTAATCGGCCGCGCGCTTGCGGCGCCTTACTACTACGGCCCATATGACCCGGACCCTTACGATTACTATTCCAGACGCTCATATTATCCTGATCGCTACTACGATCCTGGGCCCAGATATTATTCTGCCCCCTATCGTCGCGCTCCTGCCTACGCCGATCCGGATTATGCAGACACCGAGGCTTACTGCATCGAGCGGTTCCGGTCCTATGATCCGGACAGCGGAACCTATCTCGGATATGACGGCTACCGTCACCCATGTCCCTAGATTGGCGACGGTTCAGAACCGAAAAGGCTGCGGCCGCTTCTGGCTCCTCTCTAATGTTCTCGTGATACTTTGCTCAAAGTCGCTTGATGATCCCAGTCGACCAGACAGTAGCCTCATTGTTTTGGGTGTAGTGAGGTCCAGCTTAGGTCAAAAGCGGAAACATTCTGGCTGTCGTGATGTGTCGCCGGCATCAGATCCAACTTCGACGGATTATTGCTTATTTTGGGAGCACCATGGTGCAGGTTTCGTTTTCCCACCTATTGGGATCTCTAAAGCTTTGGGCGCAGCCAATTTGTGTCACGATACTCGCCGTTGCGATCGGAGGTCTGCCAAGTGCAAGTCCTGTCGAGGGCGGTGAACCAATCAGCGGTTTTTCGAGCGATGTCGAAACGCTGAGTCTCGGTGGACGCCTCTATGACAACCTCTGGAATGTCGTGGGTAGGCGCCCTCCAGATACGGCGCATCCCAGCTTTCCTGAGGTCGTCAAGACTTACAATGAGAAAACCTGGCGTTGTGTTTCATGCCATGGATGGGATTATCAGGGGCGTGACGGTGATCTTGGCCAGGTGTCGAAGGACGAAGCATTTGCGAGCCTGGCTCCAGCAATAGGCCGGAATCCGGCTGAGCTTCTCCAGATCATTAGGACCGGCACTCACAAAAATATCACAAAAGTACTTTCGTCCGATCAGATGAAGGCGCTCAGTGTTTTCCTAAGCCGAGGGCAGCATAGCATTGCCGATCTCCTTGATAAGAGCGGTGCGGCACGAGGTGTCAGTGAGCGGGGTAAGATCATCTACGATGGCGCTTGCGTGCGGTGCCATCAAGCTGACGGTAAAGCGGTAATCTATGGGGAAGAAGGGGATGTTGCGTCTCTAGGTTGGATAGCCCGTAACCGGCCGGCTCAAGCGCTGCATAAGATCCGAAATGGTGTTGCCAAAGCAGATATGCTCAAGCTTCGTTTCATGCCGTTGGATCAAATCGCGGATCTGCTCGCCTATTTGCAGCAGCTCGATCCGCAGGCGCCTGACCCCTGATCAAGGCGACACGTATGGCCTCCTTTCAAGTTTGCCTGAGATGACCTGCAGCGGGTAGCTCCTTTGAAGCTATCCATCGACGCAGGCCATGGCCTTCCCTTCTGTCTCGTCGACGCGATTGCCGCCCGGGATCTCTTCTACAGTCCGCGGGGCCGGAACCTTGCTTGGCTTCATCGTGCTCCTCACAAAAAAGCCATCAGTCCAAGACAACGATCCTATGCCGGCACAAGTGGGGAGATTGAAATCTGGACTGCAATGAACGGCCCAAGCAGAGACGAACCAGCGATCCGTTTCTAAGGATCTATTAAGAGTATTTTCGCTAAGTTTCAGTATCGATGTCAGGAGGCAGATCTTTCTTATTCTCCTTGCTGATGAAATGGGCCGATGCTTCGACTAGAGCAACAATTTTCGACCCCATCGACCAGCTTGTCTCTTGTGGCAATGGCAGGTCTATTGCTCCTGCCCTTCTTCCCCTCCAAGCCGAATATTGATCGCGCCGCTCCCCTGAGCAAACCGATGCAGGATCCATCCGCACGGCAGTCTCCTGAAGGCGCCGGACCACAACTCGATGGTGGCTGGACGGAGAGCGAAATAGCGCGTAGCCGAGCACAGTGCGTGCAGGTGCTGAAGTCGGTCGATGCAGACCTCGAAATGTTGCCACAGGTAAAGCAAGGCGGTTGCGGAGCACCGGTACTTCTCCGCTTGAAGCGTCTGGGATCCAAATCACCAGTCGCTTTCGATCCGCCAGTCGAAGTGAATTGCCAGATGGCGGCAGCACTCTATCAATGGAACAAGTCCACCTTGCAGCCAGCCTCGCAGCGCAAGTTGCGTTCGGGCGTGGCGCGTATCCTTGGTGCTTCTGGATACGTCTGCCGGAATGTCTACAAGCTGCCCGACCGAAATCTGAGCCAGCACGCGTTTGCCAACGCGATCGATGTCTCTGCGTTCGTACTCAAGGATGGCCGCATAATCACCGTTCGGAAGGGCTGGGGTCCAACCAAGCGTGACGCAAAACGACCAATCAAAAAAACGGCAGCGCCGGTTGGAGCCACTGCGCCTGCGGGCACCATCACTCAAGATGCAGCCTCTCGCTATGCCGCACGCCCCCCGCGCCGGAAAATAACAAAGACCAGTCTGACACTCAAAGACGCGCAGACCTCTGTGGGTCAACCGCGACAAAAGAAGCCGGAAAGTGCAGTCCAGCGCGCGAAACGAACCGCCGCAGCAAAATTCCTCAAGAGCTTGCACAGCGGGGCATGCGGACATTTTGATACGGTGCTCGGCCCGGAAGCAAATGAAGCACATCGCAGCCATTTTCACTTCGATCTAAACGCCTCCCGTAGCCGCCCATACTGCGACTAGCCCCCGGGTACGCGATACGTCTCTTCGGGGGCACCCGCTGGCGTGCGTCCGTCCTATTTCGTCTAAGTTTCATCTGGCCAGCAATACAATCAGTGCACGCTGCCCGTTGTGACCCAGCTCTACTGATCGGCTCGTCGGTGATCAGCGCCAAGGTAGGGTGCGCGCTACGGAAGTAGTTTAATCGGTCACTATCCCCTGCCTGCCGCCTTGGTCAGTAGAGCGTCTCAGGGCAACTGGCGGTCAACTTCGAGTCCAATCCTACGATCCTACGGGACACGGCTAGGGGAACTGTTGGGCGTTCGTTTTTCTTCTTCGCCCAATATCAAGCTCCCCGTCTAGCTTTCGAGGAAAGAGCTGGCCGTAACGCATCGAAATCAGGATCGTCATGACGGCGTTCGTGTCGATGCCAACGCTCAAACGCGTTGGCTAGGTTCCAGCCTTTTCTAACTATCAAAGGACGTCGCGCCTATCGAAGTTAAGAAGGTCGCGAATGGCGGGCGCGTCGGCGCTGCTCCCGATAGCGCAATTTCTGCACGAGAAAACCGCTCTAATCTCAGCGCATGCCGACACTGGCAATCGATTAACCGTACCTCAGTCAAAACTGGCACTTTCTTAGGGGTAGCAGTAACTTTGGGGTCCTGGTTACTTGTTTAGGCGAAACCGGAGCCCAGCCGCATCGCTCCAGTAACCCTGTGGAATGGGTATCACTTGTGGGCGTGGGCCTTTAGAGAAGTTTGCAGGTAGTATGCGCAAACACATCCTTTCATTCGTCGCGTCGGTGATTCTCCTCGCCTGTTTGGGTTTCTTTGTTTTCCCGTGGGCGAATGTTGAGCCTCACAAAGCCACTTTGTCTTTGCCCGTGGGCGCGTCTGCGAGCGACCGCCAGGCGCCCTTCGTGAAGGCGAGGCGCGAACTACCCGGAAAGTCGAATTGGGCCACTCATCCCACCGCAGCTATTGGCATCTCATCCGCTGAAACCGACCCTAAATTGGTGGCCACCAATCCCCTCCGCCTCATCGGCAAAACGCTTGGGGCGGTCTCTAGCCGAAGGTTGCCACCGCCTCGAGTGCCGCCCGATAGTACAATCACGAAATCCACCAGCGATGGGGGCGATCAGCAGGAGCAACCAATAGGATCGACCGCGAAAGCCAAACCCGAGCAGGGTAAGAAACCTGCTTCCAGTGCGGCGGTTCAATGCGATCTTTCGCGGCCAAGTTGCCGCCGATGGCTGTTCTTGAAGAACAAGAAATTCCAGCGTGTGAAGGCGCTTGCGGTGAATGAAATTAGAGAATGACCCGAAGCTATTTGAAGCGCACTGCTAAACTTACCACTTCAGCTCTGCATTGAGTTGAAAGCTTGGGCTGATTATCCATCAGGCATTGCGCGATACGGCCACCGCCAGGTTCGATCTCGCCACAAATCTTTACAATATCCTGTCCGCAGACTTGGGCTGCCCGAAATATATTGCTAACCGCCAGGTCAAAGTTTCGCCCAACCCTCAGAGCCGTTGAAAGGCAACTTTTGGTAAGCTTGTCTTCGTGCGCTAGCAGGCATAACGCAATTCTTCCATCACCGGGCGTCACACTGGGACAGAATTTGGTCACGTCGTAGGCACACGCAGTTTCGATATGACCGACGGCTTTTGCCGCTTTAGCAAGGGCCTTCTCGAATGAAGCGGTCTGGGCGGAAGTTGAGGTCGATAAGGCTAAAACCAATAATGGTGCGGACAAGAACTTTATAAGAAACTTACGCATACCTAACTCCACTGCCTACTGAATAATAACGATCGAGGTGGCACTAGCAACGTAAACGGTTAGGGGTGCAACCTCAGTATTGTTCCAGACGGCAAGAAGTATGCAGAGGCCGCCGCCACCGGTAAACCATACTAAAGCCGCCTCGAGAACCAAGGCGCCGAAACGACGACTCCATCGCGCCTCCTTCTGCGCCAGGATATAGCCAGGAACCAGATCGCCCCTGGGAACGATATGACTTGGCAAAAGATCGCAACCGTTCTCGCCGACAATCCTTTTCAACGTTTGTTCAGCGTCTTGCCTGCGGAGCATTTCGGCAGACGTATATTCCCATTGGGTGAGTCCGTAGACCGGCGTGCAACTAGCCAATTGTCGACACTTGACCATCACTCACGGCACCCAATGTCTGCTTGACCCTCGGATGCGGACATTTCCTAGCAGAGCTCCATGCATTTCTGCTCGGGACCAGTTGCCATTCTTGAGATGGGGCAGGCACCGACCGGCGCTCTAGCCCGCCATAGTTCGCAAGTTACACCACTCAGCACACCCTGCGGCTCAGCTGATCATCATATTGTCGCAACCCATGGGCAATCAGTGCCGCGAACAAGCGCGCGAATAATGAAACCTTCCAATATTCAAGACAATCATCAAGAACATCAGCTGGAGGACAATAATGAGCACACTGAATAGCAAACAAAGCCGGGCAAGCATCCTCGCAATGTTGTTATTTGCAGCAACGGCATCCTCATCTGCATTCGCGGCCGATGTCCGCGAAATGATGGAAGCCGGTCTTAAGACGGTCGAGGCGGACCTAAAGCTGAGTGCCGAACAGAAGGCCAAGATCGATCCAATTCTTCAGAAAGCCGTCAATCAGCGCATGGCAGTGTTGAAGGAATACAATTTCAAGCCCGGTAATCGTCCGTCGTTTATGAACCTGATCTCCATCCGCTCAAAGATGAGTGACATCACAACTGTAGTGCACCGCCAGCTGGTGCCTATACTGAGCAATCAGCAGATGGAAAAGTTCGACGACATCAGCGAACAGAAGCGTCAAAAAATGAGATCTGTTCTACTCGGTCGATGACGCCGCTGAAGTGCAGTTGGTTTTCAAAGTTCCCGCTTCGGTTGGAAGCGAGTGAATAGTGAAGCGGAGCGGGTCCATCGGATGTCCGCGCTGTTCCAAGTGGTTCGGTGGGGCGCCTCTGCAACCCACTGCATCGCGTTCGTAGCCGACCGAACCGGCATGGCCACATTGACTCGCAAAGTCAAGCCGGTCTGCCGCACACGAACCTTTTTTCGTCGGCGTTTACTTATCGGTGACCAAGATCCGTTAACGGTAAAGTGTCGAGTTCTGCTTTGCGGGGTCTTGCTGTGTTGTGGTTGGTCAAATGGGTTTTCGTAGCGGTAGCGGTTTTGGCAATTGTTACCGCCGAGCCAGAGCAGCAATTGGCGATGTACAGGGGAGCAGAAGCGTTCGGATATGCGGTGGTAAGCGCCTGCAGGCGCCCGAATAGCCCCTGCACCAAGGCGGTCTCTTCAGTGGAAGCCGTCGTTGCGCCCATTTGGTCCAGAATAAATAGCGGCAAGTCAGAGACAACCGATCAGCAGGGGCTCTACTACGATCTCATTCCGTTCGACAATTAATGCCCTCTGACAGAGACCTGCTCGCGAACGCGGCTAGTCAGTCGGGTGCGAATGGCACGGGCGTCGGCCATGAAGAAGCGAAAGCCGCTTAGTCGCGTTCCCTGCGCTTCGATCGCGAAGTACCGACGACAAGCACCCTGCCTTACTCGAGCCGCTCAACTTTGGCTGCCATATCCGGGATCAGGCGAACGCGATACTTTTCCGTCTTGCACTGCAGAAGCCAAACCGCATCGCCAGGTGTCGAATACTCGGTATCACGCTTTGCGCTAACCGGTGGTTTGCAGGCAAAGCCCTGCGTGCGTATCTGCACGGCAATGACTTCACCGGGGGTCTCTTCCTTGTCGGCGGCCACCGCAACACCTCGGTTCGGGGCTGCTGGGGAGAAACACACCGAGAAAGTGGCGATCGCGACCGCGCCAATTGCTGGTGCTAACTTACCAAAATAACGCATTAATACGATATCCTTTGGTGCCCAATGGAATGTGCTTTCAAGGGCCATTTCGAGCTTCACTCTCACCACCAGAACATGGCGGCGATCCACGCGTGTATTGGCGCGATATCGATAGTGACCGGACTGGTTGCCGTGTGCAACATCGAAGCGTTCTTGGCGAACGAACTACGGGTGTCGCTATATGCGTTCGGATCCTTGATAGCACGGTCCAGGGGCGGGCAAAGAGCTCTTGATCCGGGGCCAGCAGAGACCCTGACGACATGATCTATTCACCCTACAACTCAACCCAAACCAGAAGCCCCGCACCTCGGTGAAGCCCTCATTTTATACAGGCATCGGAAGGTGTCCGACCACAGGCCTGCAGCGTGTGGGGTGCGGTACAGCAACAGTGGTGCGGAAATGCCCGCAAGGCCACTAGCTTCCCTCAAGCATAGGTGCTTAGAGTTCTCCTAGGTTACGAGCGGGCTGAGATTGGTCGTCTAGTTTAGACAACTCCAATCGGATGCTCGACTGGATAGTGTCGTATGTGCGGGGAAATACACCATGAGCCATTTACGCGAAAACGATTACGCATTGTTAGAACTATCGGCGATGAAACCGATCAGCTACCTGCCACCTTTCCACCTGTCGATTGCTGAGGAGCTTTCTGAACGGGGATTGTTGCGGCGTCAGGGAATGCAATGGCATCCGACTGTCTCTGGATTGCGTCTCCTCGGACGGGTCGTTCATTAGGGCCGTTCACTGCAGCGCGCTGTGTCGGCGGAGATTGATATCTGGCGCGCGCGGCTATTTCTAAAGAAGCTGCGGCGATAGCATCTGGTTATTCCTTGCGGACTGCAAAGGTTGCTTCGTAAACCGATACAAGAACGACTAATCGTGATGCTGGATAGATTGGTCCAGGTCGTTGCCCGGCTGGAGAGGCAGCTGAATGATGAAGCATGCCGCATGTATCCAAGCGTAACGGTCAATGGATCCGGAGCCTGTTTATCGGCGAGCTTGCGGTATCGTGTCGACACTTAACCGTGCCGCCTCTCATTTGCAGCGGGCCGGAGTGAAAACGCGTCTTGCCGGACAATTGGCGCGAGTAGAAATTCAACTGAGCCGAAACGCAATTTATTCGCATCCGCATTATTGAGCGAGTGCACAATTATTGGGTCGGTGTTCAACAAATTCAGCACCCAAATTTGCAACGCTTCATTAAACACATACGTATGACAGACCCTTGGATTAACCGTGGGTTCATTGCGCGAAAATACGCTGCGTTCATAATATATTGGAGCGTGTTTTTATGTGGTCATACGTCAAATTCATTTTCGGAATTATTTTGATCTTTGCTAGTGCGGCTGGAGCCCTCTCTGTGTTCTCCGGAGACGTCGAGAGGGTTGGCCGGAGAATTGTAGAAAACGGTGTCGACACTACCGGGGTAATTGAATCACGCACGGAGCACTTGATTGCTGGGCGATGGGGCCGAATTGCTGGTGCCGGCAGGTACTACACCATCAAATACAATTTCACGACGTTGGATGGCCTTAAGTACTCCAGTGCAATCAATGTATCTCAGGATCAAGCTTATACAGCTCGCGATGGGCAGCAAATCCGGGTGCGATATTACGCCGATCAGCCAAGTGTCAATTCAGCTTTGGGCTTCAAAGAATACATGACTGATGAGGATGTAAAAAATGCTCCGCTTGAGACATTTTTGCTCAGCGCACTGCTTATGCTTATCGCTGGTGCCTGGCTGATTGTTTCTTCCTGGAAGCACATACTACCGGCTCCAATAACACTTTCTGTAACTCAGCAGGTTTCAACCCGTGCTCAATCGGCAGCACCCCGGCCGAGAGGCACAATTCGCTCACATGGCAATCCAGCGTTCGGCAAGCGTTGAAACAGCTGCCGGTCGCAAGAGCGCTCCTAAATCGAGGTCGGGTGCCCAATCGATTGAGGCGTTCCAAGCGATATCCGTCAGCTTCCATTAGCAAGAGTTGTTTGCGGTTTGTGTCGGGGTACCGTTTTCAGATCGAATAAGTAGACGTGGGTCGCATAAGTCGCGGGCCACCCCAGTTTGCTCGGTTCAGGTTCTCAACCCAGACGAACCACGAGAAGGTCGCCGCGCCGCCAGCATCGCTGGCACAACCCTGATTCTCGCCCACATGCAAAATAGCCAATTCACTTCAATGTGTTGGGGTGCGGCGATAAAGGCGAGGTGACACCGACATTGCCTGTCGGTACAAACATCCCGACGGCGAACGGGGGAAAAGCGATCGCTGCACAGATGAGGCGCGGTTCGATGGATGCCCATTGGTCCAAACATCCAATCCAGGCAAACGCCCAAAGGACCCGCATGCGGCCCACGAAAGACGTCATGGCTTACTCATCAAAGTCGCTGGCGATACGCTTGCTGAATCGCCTCGGGTCGCCGTTGATGGCTTCCGGTTTTGCCCCCCGGATTGACGGCGAACGCATCCTTGCGAAGGCACAACGAGCACACGGTGCCCCAACCGAACTAGAACCCTTGTCGGCCGAGGGTCTCAATGTCCGAGCCCAAGCCTACGACACCGAAGCGCGTCTTTCGCTGTTTGGGCGCCTCATTGTGCAGCGCGACTTGATCCGCTGCGCGACCAACCAACTCGCTTTCGAGCAGGCTTACCAACAGCATCCTGAAATTCTGCAGGAACGGATTGAGAAGCCCCTGTTCATCGTTGGCTTGCCACGTTCCGGCACGACCTTGATGCAGCGTTTGATGTGCTGTCACGCTGGCGCCCGTTACCTGCCATTTTGGGAAGTGCATGAGCCGGTGCCGCGCAACGTGACGCCTTCGCCCGATGACACTCGACGCCGCATGCGGGCGGGACGCAATGCCGTCTGGCAGCTCAACACCGTGGTGCCCGACCTCCGGGGTGTTCACGCCATCACGGCCGAAACCGATCCCGAGGAATGCCTTTACCTCTTTCTCTATACGCAGCTTCTGCCCGATGGCTTCGATTTCGCCAATCTGCCAACCTATTGGCGCTGGCTTGATAATCTTCCTGACCGAACCGCGCCCCACCAAATGTTGGCGCGTCAGCTAAAGCTTCTGCAATGGGTGCGCCGCGGCCAACACTGGGTACTGAAGTCACCAGTTCACTCGGCGCGTTTGCCGGAACTGCTAGAGGTATTTCCCGATGCGCGCATTGTCTTTATGGAGCGCGATCCGATGCAGTCGGTTGCCTCCCTGTGCTCACTCACTGCCCTAATGTGGAGTGTCCTGAGCGAGGACGTCGACCTCAACGATGTGGGAGCCTATGTCCTCGATGTTGCCGAGCAAAGCCGTCGTGTGACCGGACAGGCGCTGCGCAATCTCGGACCAGATCGGCTCGCGCGCGTTGCCTACAGCGAACTGGTCAAAGATCCGATCGGCGTTGCGGCAGGACTCTACGAGCGCTTCGGCTACGATGGCGATCCGGGCCTCGAAGGCAGTATGCGTAACTTCATGGCGGCCAATCCCCGCAATAAGCACCCGCATCACAATTATCACCTCGGCGATTTCGGCCTCGATGTCGAAACCGTCCGCGCAAGGCTTGCGCCGTGGGGTATCCCTTCGGCGACATCTGACGGTTCGCCACAGTTTGCGGTCTGATTGGATTTGTGCCGGTCAAGGGGGGGGCTAGCAATCGGCGCCGAGCGCGGGGAGTTGGTTGATATTACTATGAGGTTTCGAAATGGGATCATCCATGCGGCGAGCTGCTCCACGACAGTGGTACGTCGCGAGGCAAATAAGTCACTCCCTGCACCGCCGCGCCACTAGCCGGCTATTGCCTGCGGCGGTACGAGGCTAGCCGGAGGACTATCCCAGCCAATTAAACCTAGCACCCTACTGGCATCACAGCGTTGACAACTCGCAATCCGACCCTGTCGAAGCAAGCGCTGCAATAGGTGGAAATTGGCCACCCAGACATACGAAACAGGTCTCGCCCCCTTTCCAAGCCATTACTAGCAAATCCGTCCATCATTGCTCAGTGCCGGGACTGACACCAGAGGGTGGGAGTAGGGGGTGTTTGTCGGCGCCAGTCCCGACGTCACTTGGCGGTGCGAGTTCGACCTGCCAAGTTTCTGAGCATTACCGCCTCATATTCCGACAAATCAACGTCAATGATGGACCCATAGTTCAAATCTGAGTTCGGGAGTAGGTCTTTAAACGGCGCGCCTTTGAGTTAACTCAAAGTGTACAATCCGCCGAACTCCCAGATGTGTGCTGGACATGGCGGCATCACGCGGACCATGCTCTCTAACTTAGAATCCACAATTCGCAGCCATCGCGAATGTCCCGGAGACGAGTGGAACAATGTCCGCACAGATTCCCTTTCGCCGATGGCTGACGACTGTCTGCTGTTGCCTTTGTATGCTGCCAGTGAGCACCTCGATCCGAAGCGAACAGAGTCGCGCAACGCCGCGCATCACCACGGGAGCCGACATACTCGTCGCCTCAGAGTTTGCCGCGATCGATGGCCAACGGGTCGGCTTGATTACCAATCAAACGGGACTTGTCGGCGGCCAGCATCTGGCTGACGCCCTACACGCAGCGCCGAACGTGGATCTTGTCGCCATCTTCGCACCCGAACACGGGTTTCGTGGCGCCATCGAAGCCGGCGAAAGCATCCGTGACGGTGTTGATACGAAAACGGGCGTTCGCGTTATCAGCCTCTACGGCGCGACCAAGAAGCCAACCGCTCGCATGTTGCGCAATGTTGATACGTTGATCTTCGATATTCAGGACGTCGGCGTGCGCTTCTACACCTACATATCGACGATGGGACTGGCCATGGAAGCCGCGGCGGAGGCGGGTATTCCATTTCTCGTTCTTGATCGTCCGAACCCGCTTGGCGGTGAAAACGTATCGGGATTTATGCTTGAACCGAAGCGGCGCTCATTCGTCGGCCTTTACCCCATTCCGGTTGTGCATGGTCTGACAGTCGCCGAGCTTGCCCGAATGATCCAGGGGGAAGCCTGGCGGAGCGGTCTCGATAAGCTGGATCTACGTGTGATTGCGATGCGTGGCTGGGAACGTTCGATGCGCTGGCATCAGATCCAACAAACATGGATTCCGACGAGCCCCAACATTCCAACCTTCAACTCCGCGCTCGTTTACCCCGGCATCGGCATTATCGGCGAAACACAGCTGGTCAACGAAGGGCGCGGCACCAAGGAGCCATTCACTGTATTCGGAGCGCCCTGGCTAAAGGCGCGTCGAATGGCCGGCCGGCTAAATGCGCTGGGCCTGCCCGGAGTTAACTTCCAGCCGACACGATACAGACCGCGCTCGATCCCCGGCGTGGCAAAGAACCCCGCCTTCGTTGGCCAAACCATTCACGGTGTGCGCGTACTTGTTACGGATCAGGATACTTTTCAGCCCCTTGAAGTCGGCATTCATGCGCTTTCTCTTCTAATCCGCGAAGCACGTTCCCGCGGTATTTCTCCGCTTTTCAAGAAAGTCGCCATGTTTGATGCAATTGCCGGCACCAAGCGCTTGCGCAGCAAGCTGCTCAATGGCGCAACCGGCCAATCAATCATCGCGTCGTGGCGGACGGAAGCAGCGGAGTTCGAGGAAAAGTCCAAAGGCTATCGCCTTTACTGAGCCGAGCCGCAATTTGACGCGGCGCACCGCTTCTTACGCGCGTTCTAAAGTGCGGTTGCCACATTTGCGACAAAGCTGACAGTGAAGAGTCACCTTACGTAGGCGGTGCTGGGGAACCCTGCCTCAAGGGACGTATTGACGTGTGCCTTGAGACGGGACTTCTGACGAGAGCATCCGTTGCGCGCATCATTCGACAGCACTTCGAGTACGACCCGGAACGCGTTTGGCGCGTGCCATTTCCCGGTCCCATCGATCCGGACTATCTGCGCCGGATTGTTGGTCCCGATGCCGCTTGTTGTCAGCTTGTTCGTTAAGGACCCAGCCCACTCGAACGAAACCGTGAAAGCCGTCGGCGCCAACGCCTGTGCGGAGTGCCACACCAAGGAAGCCACGGTCTGGAAAAATACGCGGCACCACCGAACGTTTCGTGAGATGCCACGCAGCAAAAAGGCGCGCCAAATCGGCCGGAAGCTCGGCATTAAACGCATTAAAGCCGATCCACTCTGCCTCGGCTGCCATTTCACAAAGCAAGAAAAACGTAGCGCGATCCGCGTCACCGCCGGCATCTCATGCGAATCCTGTCACGGAGCCGCAGAGAACTGGATCAAGGTCCATAGCGAATTCTCAGGTAATCCCAACAAAAAGGCAGAAACCGCGAGCGAGGCCGCGCTTCGATGGAAGCAATCCGTCGCCCACGGCATGATCCGCAAGGACGCCTTATACGGTATCGCCAAAAACTGCTATGGCTGCCACGTCGTCCCAAACGAGAAGCTCGTCAATGTCGGTGGTCACCCCGCCGGCAGTGCCTTCGAGTTGGTTTCCTGGTCGCAAGGCGAGGTCCGCCACAATCTTTGGTACAACAACGGCAACCAAAATGCGCTTGCGGGCACCAAGCGGCGGCGCATGATGTACCTCATCGGGCTGTCGGTCGAACTGGAGACGTCGCTTCGCGCAATCGCCGTTGCGACGAAGTTCGAGGATTACGCAATCAGAATGGCCCATCGCGCTAATCAAGCGCGCAGAGCGCTAAAGGCAGCCGCCAAACGGCTTCCGCATATCCCAGAAATTGCGAGCATTGTTCGCCACGCCCACTCTGCAGGTTTGAAGCTTGCCAACAAGAAGGCGTTGTACGCCGCCGCGGATAAAGTCGCTGCTGAGGCCAAGGCGCTAGCCGGCCGTTATGACGGCGGCAAGCTGGCTGGTATCGACGAACTCATCCCGGACAAGAGCAAATATGTCGGCCAACCGACGTCGTCGAATTGAAGGTGATGAGGACGTATGTCGAAAATCTTGATGAGGACACTAATCGTCACCGCAGCGTTTGGGACCATGTTCTGGCTCACGCATATTTTCGAACTTCGCCTCCTTGACCCGGTCTATATGACTGGCTGGTTTTTGGCCGCAGCAATGGGGCTGCAACTCATGTTGCGGTTAAAGAAACGATTGCCAGGCCTCATTCCAGGCAACCTGTCCGGCTGGACCGAGCGCCATGCTGCGAATGGCCTTTTTGCAGTACTGATCTTTGCTCTTCATACCAGCTTCACGTGGCCGCAAACGGGATTGGAATGGGCACTTTGGGGTTTGTTTGTTGCGGTCGCCGCAAGTGGCCTGACGGGCCTGTACCTGGTCAGTGTCGTCCCCTTGCGCTTCGAACCGGATACAGCCCGAGAAACTCTCGACGAGATGCCCGCAGAGCGCGCCCGCATCGCGGCGGCTGCTGTCCGTCTCGCCATCTCTTCGGTCGAACAATCAGGTTCGCGCGCCATCGTCGATCTCTACGCCGAGCGGCTGCATGAGTTCTTCGATCGCCCGCGTCACGCATTTGCCCATCTCCAAGGATCGCGCCGGCCGTTGACGCGTTTGGTTTTTGAAATCGATGCCGCCGAGCGTGATGCTTGCGCAGGCCAGCACGATGCGCTGCATGAACTGAAGGCATTGGTACGTTCCAAGTACGCGCTGGATGGCCGACGCGCGCAAGAACTGGCCCTGAAGGCCTGGCTGTTCGTGCATCTGCCGGCAACCTACGCCCTGATTGTTGTCACGCTCCTGCATGTTTGCACGGTCTACGCGTTCACCTCCGGCGGTCCAGATGTCACCGCTGGAGCGGGCGCCCTCAGCGCAGCACAATGAGGCGGAGGTAGGAACGCCAACTATTGGGGGACCATGGCGGAAAACACGGACACGAGTACCGGCGTTAAGCGCGGTAATTACTTAGGCGGGGTCGCATTCTGGTCGGCGCTCTTGACGGTTGGCATCATCGCGCTTGCGCTGGGCTACGACGCCGATCGAAAGGGTTTGATGCCGGGACCGCTGACGCCGGCCCACCGCGTAATTGCGGATTGTGCAGCCTGCCATTCTAGCGTCGGCAAGAGTCGCTTTGCCTGGGTTTCAGCGATATTCGCAAAAGCTGACGCCCACGCCGACAGCGCCCGTTGCATCAGCTGTCACAGCCTCGGCGACACGCCGAATTCACCTCACGGCCTGCCAGCGGAGCGCCTAAAAAAAGAGGTTAAAAAACAACAAACCCAACACGCCCCAGCGCCTGATGTAACATCGTTGGCGCTGGCCGCGAATGAACTTCTCAATGCGACTGCAGGGGCAGTCGGTGGCAGCCAAACAAGTATCGGCTGCGCCACTTGCCATGGCGAGCATCGTCACGCAGACAACCCAACGAGTGGCGGAAACGACCGTACTTGCAACGCCTGTCATCAGGCGCAGTTTGCAAGCTTCCAGAACGGCCATCCCGATTTCTCCAACAATCCATTCCGCAGCCAGGCCCGAATGCGCTTCGATCATGCCAAGCATTTCGGTGAGCACTTTGAGAAAGCGCGCACCAAGCAACCTGACCTGAAGTTCATGCCCAAAGCCTGCACCGATTGCCACGAGGCGAGTGACAATGGGCAAGTCATGAAACTGAAATCGTTTGGCGAAACCTGTTCGTCCTGCCACCTTCCGCAAATTGTGGGTGCCGACCGTGCAACCGGTCCGAAGGGGGTTGCGCTGTTGACGTTGCCGGGGCTCGACCTTGTCACGTTGCGGGATCGAAAGTCTCCGATTGGAACATGGCCGGAAGAATCTGAAGCGGAGCTGTCGCCGCTGATGCGGGTGTTGCTGGCTCGCGATGCAAAGCGCCGTTCCCTGCTCGTCGCAATCGATAAACTCGATCTGCTGAATCTCGATGCGGCAACAGATACAGATCTAACAGCGGTCACGGGGCTCGTGTGGGAGATCAAGGAGCTGCTGAACGAGCTCACAACTTCGAAAGTCTCCAACATCCTCCAGCGCATCCGGACGGCGACCGGCAGTAACATCGCCCGGGAGGAAATTACCCGCCTGCTTGGAACCTTGCCGCGTGAGGTCTTGAATGCGGCAGTCCGGGACTGGTTGCCGTCACTTAGTAAAGAAGTCGCAAGGCGCCAGCAGCCCGGTTGGCAACAAGCGCTCCGCCTAAAAACGAAGGAGCACGGCACCACTAGTGAAACCCAAAAGCAGGATAAGAAAGAGGCCGAACCGAAGCCGCAGACAAAGCTGGTGAATAACCCCAAAGGCGGTCGATGGTACGTGAGCGTGCTTGGCGATATCGTCCAGGAGGGACTTGAACCAGCCGAGACACGTGACGCGGCGCGGGGTGAGATCGATAAGCCGCAAAAGGTCGCCGCCAAGCCGGCCAATAAAACGTCATCGAAGCCAAGCAACGCAACACTTAAACGCCCTAGAAACGAAGCCGTGAGCGTCGACGACGAAACATGGAGCGAGTACGGTGGCTGGTACCGTAAGGACTACGCCGTCCTCTACCGTCCATCGGGCCACGCCGATGGTTTCCTGCGTGCCTGGCTCGACTTCAGCGCCACAGCGCGAGTGGATGCCAATTCGACGCTCCTCGCTCCTGTGTTTGAACTGCTGACTCATAAAGATGCCCAAGGCCGCTGCATCAAATGCCACAGCATCGAAAGTAGCTCTGACGGGGGCATGAGCATTGCCTGGGGGGCCGCATCACCCTCTCAAAAGAAAAGGCCATTTACATTATTCAGCCACGCACCCCACCTGTCGATTTTGGATAAGCAGGGCTGCATGACTTGCCACGAACTGAACAAATCGAAGAAACCCGACCAACCCGTAGCGCAGTCCGGGCCGAAGACAAATGTCTCCAACTTCAAGCCAATCGCTAAGGCGACTTGCGTCGTATGCCACTCATCCGGCAGGGCCCCTCAGGATTGCGGCCAGTGTCACACCTACCACGTCGCCCCGACAAAGCCTCCCATGACCCCGACACGGCTGCCAGTAAAGACGGGAACCAAGCAATAGAACGGACCCTGCTAGGAGTCTGAAGGCACCTTAGAGCTCGACCACAAGGTCACTGACCGGTCGGGCAAGGCACGGCAGGCAGGTGCCGTCTTCCACTGTGGCTGTTGGTGGTGAGGCATAGGCGACTTCGCCCGATCTCAGCCGCACCTTGCACATCCCGCACTGGCCCGCGCGGCAAGACGACCTCGCCTCGACACCACAGGCCTCGGCAATGTCCAGCAACGACCCATGGCGTGGCTCCCAGACAACCCGGCGTTCGGAGTCCGAAAATGTGACTTTAAAACTCTCCGCCATGCCTTCGTGAGGGCGCGTTGCCGTCACCGGTCGCGATGCATTCTTCGGCGTATTTGCCTTCGTGTTGGCACCCCCGAAAGCTTCGGTACGAATCTCGGAAGGGGGAACACCAAAGGCGTGTAAGTCGCCTTGCAACGCGGCCATCATTCCCGCCGGACCGCATAAATAGTATTGAAAATACCGGGCCATGAGCAGGGGCTTCAGCATACCAGTGTCGATGTGGCCGCTGTAGTCGTAGTCGATACCGCGACGGCACTCCGGTGTCGGCTGCGAATAAAACACGATTGTTGCCAGGTTCGGTGCAAGCTTCCTTAAACGATGAACGTGATCTTTGAAGGGATGTTGCTGGCTATTGCGGACCCCGTAGATCAAGCAGATCTCTCGGCGGCTACCGCTAGCAACCAGCCAGTTTAGCATACTCATTAATGGCGTGATACCGATGCCTCCGGCGATCAATGCGATGGGCCGGTCTGAGACCCGGTCGAGGACAAATCCGCCGGTGGGATCAGTGACCGATACAACGTCACCCACCTGCAAGGTATCGACAATACGCGTCGAGGCTAAGCCACTTGGTGCTACGGATGCGGGGTCATGCGGTGCGTCCAATCGTTTGACCGAAATGCGGTAGTAGAGCTGTGGCCGTGTCGGCATTTCAGACAGAGAATAACAGCGCCGTATCATGCTGCCGCTTTCGTCGGCCAAGGCGACGTTGAGAAACTGTCCAGGTTGATACTTCTCCAGCGGAGCCCCGTCCGGAGCCGCAAGGTATAGCGAGCAGACCGATTGGTCGAAGGTTTCGTATGCGCGCCTGACGATGCGCAGTGTGCGAAGGCCGGGGGGCGGAAGCCGTGCCATGGACTCATCGACAGTGTATTCGTCCAGCCGTTGTTCGGCCTCCGATAGAAGGCTACGGATTGTATCCTGCGATTGCCGGCTGCGACGCACTTGCTCGAGCGCCGCGCCAGCCGACCACGACATGGCCCGTAACGCCGTTGCCCCGACCAAAAGCCAGCCCGTCGCCTGTACGATTGT
>Ga0209013_10000570_pt1 | contig 33285 bp, 31 predicted proteins | sample Cruoilmetagenom2_FD_187291 | JGI IMG/M metagenome (GOLD analysis project Ga0209013, IMG submission 187291) | Oil polluted marine microbial communities from Coal Oil Point, Santa Barbara, California, USA - Sample 2 (SPAdes) (version 2) | ecosystem: Environmental > Aquatic > Marine > Oil seeps ...
TATGGGAAATTAATTCAATAATTTCATTTGGGTAAACCGGCGATGATTATCTATAATCGTTTGTTCCACCAAACAAACTAGGTACGCTAGAAAGAGGTATAAACGTTAGCAAAAGCATCTACAATAATGCCATCATTTGTAATGATACCTCTATTTGGATCATAGACAATTAGGGTATGCGCAACATCTTCAAAATTCTCTGTCCAAAATTGCTCGCTTTTATCTAGTTGTGAAACTTCGACCATATTATTCCATCGGGAATGTTCAGTTCTTACATTTAGACCAATAAAAGTATACTCCGGATATTTTTCTTTCAATAAATTAATGCGCTTAATCATATTAGTAAAATGCCTTTTTTCTGGCGCTGACCAAAAGTAAAATACAACCTGTCTGTCTTTTCCAAGGTCCTTTATAGAAACCTTATTACCATCAGAATCAAATACCAAGAGTTCCGGGAGTTCTTTCTGAGGTTGTAAATTTCTTATACCATCATATAGTCCGTTAATTTCATGTATGTGCCTATTGTTCCCCGACATTTGATGAAATTCCTTAATGAAAATTTCAATATTTTCCTCTTTGTCATATTTAAGCAAATAATCCATTGCAACATTCCTGAATAAATTATCTCTAAGCTCATTTTGCTTTATTAGACTGTCTATCAACATTAATTTGTGTTGATTAAAATGAAGCTGGTTTTTGGCCATCTTAATCTGTGTTCCACAGCCTTTCTTGCAATCCATATATGAAAGGTTGCCTAAATGATACTTCATGAAATTATAATATGGCCGATAATAACATAGGCCATTATGATCATAATTGATATCGGCGCGATAGTCATAAAAATCAGGTGGAAGATCATGAATAGATTTCTCACCCTTTTTCTTTTTATGATAAAATGGATAGGCCTCTTTGAAGATAAAAGAAGTATACATAATACCTGCTCTGGCTATTTCCATAGCACCATCCGAAAGCTCAGCCTCAGATGAAAGGTTGTTTAGCGATTCAAGCTTTAATTTTTTTAAGGAGTCTATTTTTAATGTAAATTCTTCAGGTTCAAGGCTATAGTATTTATAAATCAACTCTTCTTCCAATTCATTGGCCAGGAACATTTCCAAAAGAAAGTTATTCACCGGTTCATTTGTTCCCGAAAAAACAAGTGATTCATCAAAATCAATTGTATTTAGCCTTAATTGTAAACTATCACCTTGCTCTAAAAACACGTATTGCTCTTCCGGAAAGTGGTAAAAATGATGAAGACCCTCATCTACTGAATCCAATTGAAAGGAGAATCTGTTATTCTCATCAAGACGTGCTGTGTCTAAAACCACGTCTCCTTTAAACAAGACAACATACTCGCTGGAAGGATTTACAATTTCACCACCAAAATAAACCTTTGGAGATTTCTTTTCAGCGGTATTACAAGCTGCCAGTAAAAAAATAATAAAATATAGTAAAGTTTTATTCATATAATTTTCGCTGCCTACAGTATACAAAACTAGGCAAACCAACAGGTTGAAGCTGTTAAGGCGCAGTTAAAAGTTCACAATCATTGTTAATTGGGAAAGCCTTTATTCGCATGGAGGATTATTGCTACTTAGGATTATTTTTCCCTATTTTTGCAAAAATTTTAAAAATACAAGTATGTTATCTGTTTCCAATTTATCAGTTCAATTTGGTAAAAGAATACTTTTTGATGAAGTAAATGTTAGCTTCACACAAGGCAACTGTTATGGTATCATTGGTGCTAATGGCGCAGGGAAATCTACTTTTTTAAAGATACTCTCCGGTGAAATTGACCCAACTTCAGGTAAGGTAAACCTTGAACCGGGTCGTCGTATGTCTGTTTTGGAGCAAAATCATAATGCCTATGATGATATAGCAGTGCTGGAAACTGTGGTTATGGGAAACAAACCTTTATATAAAATTAAAAAAGAGATAGATGCTCTTTATGCCGACTACACTGATGAAAATGCGGATAAAATTGGAGAGCTGCAGGTTACCTTTGAGGAAATGAATGGCTGGAACGCTGATAGCGATGCAGCTACCTTGTTATCAAATTTGGGAATTCAGGAAGTATTGCATTATACCTTAATGTCTGAACTTGATTCAAAATTAAAAGTTCGTGTTCTCCTTGCCCAGGCTTTATTTGGAAATCCTGATGTTTTAATAATGGATGAGCCAACTAATGATTTAGACTATGAAACCATTACATGGTTAGAAAATTTCCTGGCTTCTTATGATAATACGGTAATTGTAGTGTCTCATGACCGCCATTTTCTGGATGCGGTTTGTACTAATATTTCCGATATAGATTTTGGTAAAATCAATTCCTTTTCCGGTAATTACTCCTTTTGGTATGAGAGCAGTCAATTAGCAGCCAGGCAAAGGGCACAACAAAACAAGAAAGCAGAAGACAAGGCTAAAGAATTACAAGAGTTTATTCGACGATTTAGTGCCAATGTCGCTAAAAGCAAGCAGGCAACTTCAAGAAAAAAAATGTTGGAAAAACTTAAGATTGAGGACATCAAACCGTCAAGTAGGAGATACCCTGCAATAATTTTTGAACAGGAAAGGGAAGCCGGTGACCAAATTTTAAATATTGAAAATTTAGCTGCAAGTTCTGAGGATGGGGAATTATTGTTCCAAAACTTAAATCTGAATTTAGCTAAAGGAGATAAAGTAACCATTTTGTCCAGAGATTCCAGGGCGACAACGGCTTTTTATGAAATTATCAACGGCAAAAGAAAAGCTGATAGTGGTAAATATCACTGGGGAATTACAACTGCACAATCGTATTTGCCTGCTGATAATTCTGATTATTTCAACGAAAATTTGAATTTGGTGGATTGGTTGCGGCAATGGGCCAAAACCGAAGAGGAAAGAGAGGAAGTATATATACGTGGGTTTTTAGGTAAAATGTTGTTCAGTGGTGAGGAGGCATTAAAAAAGTGTACGGTTCTATCTGGTGGTGAAAAAGTACGATGTATGCTTAGTAGAATGATGATGATCAGGGCTAACGTACTGATGTTAGATGAACCTACTAACCACCTTGATCTTGAAAGTATAACAGCCTTTAATAATTCGCTTAACAATTTTAAGGGCACAGTTATATTCACTACTCATGATCATCAATTCGCTCAAACCGTGGCAAATAGGATCGTGGAATTGACTCCAAAAGATACTATAGACAGATATTTAACGTTTGATGAATATATGTCTGACAAGGCTATAAGGGAACAACGTGATAAAATGTATGCAATACCCGTATAGCTGAATAGGACCTCCCAAATCCTAATGCTATGCAAACCTACAGAATTTACTTTCTATTGCTGGCCCTTTTTATGCTGGGCTGTAGTGATAATACTGGAGAAGATCAGAATATAAAAGAAGATTTACCGAATGTTGATGCCAATTACTCACTATTGGTGCAATCTAATGAAGTTTTATCGCTTATTAATTTGGATGCCGATGCTGAGACTATCTTTTTAGATCCAGGGGTAAGTGAATTTGAAGCTATTTCTTCCCCTGCAGTTACTTACAGAGATGGTAACGAAATAAGTATTTTTAATTCTCAAACGGATTGTTCAGGCAGAATTTCCCTATATGATTTTAAAAATGACACCTTACAAAAAACGGTCGTCTTTGATGATTTGGGAAATTGCGATCTTATTATTCGGGCACTTGCCCATTCCGGAAATATCTTCTACGTTGGGTATGAGGTTCCCGGGAAAGGAGCCAAAGAGACACTTTATTATATTCGAATAATTGATACTTCAATTTCAGAACCTGAATTTGTTGATATTGTACTGGATAAAAGACCTTTACAGGCAGTTTTTTCAAATAATCAGGTATTTATTTTATCAGAGGATATAGAAGATGATAATAAAAATAGCTTGATAGTGCTTGATACCGGGATTGAAGAATTAGCAGCTGATATAAATCTCGGATTTGAGGTACAAAGAATTTTTAAATCCGATGATGGCAACATAATAGTCAGTTATCCTGAATTACATAATTTTATTAGTAGTTCTACATTGGCGGTAACCGCAACCATTCGCTATGAAGAAGATAAGGAACCTAGATTCGGAGATTCTAAGGCCTTCTATTACGATGATATAGGGAATCTTTATTATTCAATGCCCACGAATTTTTCCGGGACTTCATATCCAAATATTCCGGCTGTTTATGAATTTGAAAATAATACTGCAATTCTTTATTACTATGAGAATTTTTTATCAGAACAGGAACAATTAGTTGAATTCCAAATTGGTGATACCAGTATGGTATCATATGATGCCAAAAACAACCTTATTTTAATTGGATATCGGAAATCAGGAGATCCCGGTAAGGGGGGACTATTGCGCGTCAGACCTATTCCCAACCCTGCATTTATTGATAATATTGATCTGAATGGAGTACCTTTTCAGATGTATACCAACTAATTTGACGCCGTAAGGAAAAGTTAATACTTATGTCAATTTCTCTGGTATATGAGTTCAAGCGTTAAAATATTTACTATTCCAAATAGCGGGATTAAAATTCTTACCCAAAGCGAATCCATAGAAAATAACTACAGCGGCTATAGATTTGAACATAAAAAAGAATATTATCATGAATTCCATCTGAGAATTTGATTTTGAAAAAAGGCCGTTAGGAATAAAGAGTGTAGTTAGCCAACTAATAAAAACTACAAGTAATGTAAGGTTGACAATATTCTTAAATGGCCAAACCAGAATTCTGCGTAATGGATGCAAGTCATTACCCCATTTATCAATTAAATAAAAATATCCATTGCCAATAGCAGCAAATAATAGGGGATCATCTTTATCGGCTAATTTGAAAAGTTTTGATGGGGCGACTATTTTAAAGCCTTCAATTTCAATAATATGCTTTTGTTCCAGTAGTTTTATCTTATCAATGGTTTTATCCGGAATCGGACCTTTAAAATATTTTGAGTCAAGAAAACGAAGTCTGTAGTTAATGCAGATTTCCTTTATTTGATCAATGTGAAAAATCCTGTCTGTTTCTAAAAGATCAAATTTGAAATTATTTTCAATTCTATTGGCATTACCAGATATTTTTTTCAGAATTTTTACTTCTTTTTCGGAAGATTTCTGCAAGAGTGAGTATACTTCATTAATAAGTTGTTCTTCGGAGGACCGAAGTTTAGCTTTATAGAGTTGTTCCCGAATATTTGTGGGTTTTAATAACATGGGTTTCTTTTTCTCGCAATTGATTCAAAAATAATGAATTGAACTTATGAAACAAATGCTGTTTAAGAACTGATCAATGTTAATACTTTGTTAAATTCTATGAAATGCATTTTCACTTATATGATTGTGTCGGCCATAATTGTATCTTGTCGGCTAAGCTGTACCGTTCATCGATAATCAAGAATAATTCAAATTAGACATCATGAAACTTTTGGCAACCCCCCTAAGCCTACTTGCCTTATTGACCTCTTTTGCTACTTTTTCTCAAACTTCCCTTGCCTCCGTAAACAATGATCTTTTAAAAAAAACAATTATTCGGAGCACTGAGGAATCTCAAATTCACAAAATGCTTCTTGTGGCTGTAAAAGCTGCAGATCTTGAAGAAACGCTCGCTAGTGATGGGCCATTTACAGTTTTTGCTCCTTCGGACGGCGCCTTTGAAAAAATGTCTGCAGATAAAATAGCTTCACTCTTAAGACCCGAAAACAAAAGAGCTTTACAATCTTTCGTTACTTACCATATCGTTGCCGGTAACTTTACAGCTTCTAAAATATTAAAGGCAATGTGCAGGGGTAAAGGTAGTGCCAGTTTAACCACAGTTCAGGGTAATGAGCTATTGGCCACGATGGACGGCCTGGATATTATTTTAACCGATTGTTTTGGAAATATAGCCAGGATAACCTCTGCAGATGCCAATCAGAGCAATGGAGTAATCCATGTAATTGACAGCGTAATTTTGCCAAATCAATTGTAACCTAACGTAACTCTGCCCCCAACTCTTTTTCAAAGCGCTGTTGCAGTTTTTTCATAATCTTATCGATCTGCTTGTCCGTTAATGTTTTACGGGCGTCCCCAATTGTAAATCCTACGGCATATGATTTTTTTTCCGGAGGAAGATTTTTTCCGGTATAAACGTCAAAAAGAGTAATATTTTTCAGTAGATTTCTTTCCGTATCGAAGGCAATAGTTTTGATTTCATCGAATGTTATACCCATGTCCAATAATAAAGCTAAATCTCTTTTTACCTCAGGAAATCTCGGAATTTTCTCAAAAATTATTTCGTTCTTACTGATGATTTCTGATAAGGCGTCCCAATTAAAATCAGCATAAAAAACTTCTTGTTTAATATCAAATTCTTTTAAAATAGATTTTTGAACTATTCCAAAGGATACCAGTTCGGTTTTACTTTTTTTCAGGCTGAGGCCTTCAAGGAAAATGTCATTCTGTTCGTAAAAAGATTCGTAATCCGCAATACCAAGGCGTGCTAAAACCTGCTCAACTACTGCTTTTAGAAAATAAAAGTCTGTAGGCTTGGAGGGAGAGACCCAGCTGTTTTCATTTCGGGTTCCGGTTACAATTAATGATAAGTGCCTGCTCTCTATATAATCCGATTTCGAGTTCTGATATGTTTTTCCAAACTCGAACAAATTCAGGTTCTGTTTTTTTCGGTTTATATTATAAGCCACTGTTTCTAACGCTGAAAACAGCATGGTTTGTCTCAAAACTGACAAATCTGCACTTAATGGATTTAACATGGCAACGCCAGATTTTTCAGAATTATTACCCAGAAATTTGTCATAATTAGGACTGGTAAGGCTATTGGTTAAAATTTCATAAAAACCTCTTGAGGCCAGCATGTCGCCAATTAGTTTTTCGAGTTTATGATCTTCAAATCTTGTACTGGTAGCAATAGAAGCATTCAACTTTTCTTTGAAATCAATATTGTTGTATCCGTAAACTCGCAAAATTTCTTCAATTACATCCACTTCTCTTTGTACATCTACCCTGTAAAATGGAATGAGAAGCCCTAATCCGGATTCGGTAGAATTTTTAACCTGGATATCCAAGGACGCCAATATGGACTTAATTGTATCTGCGGGTATTTTTTGACCTATCAAGGTGTCAATTCTTTCGAAAGAAAGAAACACCTGATAATCATCTTTCTTTCGAGGATAAAGATCTACGACGTCCGAAGTAATATCTCCCCCGGTAATCTCACTTATCAATAAAGCTGCCCTTCGCAAGCAATATTCAGTATTATTTATATCTACACCTCTTTCAAAACGAAAAGACGCATCAGTATTTAATCCGTGCCGTTTGGCGGTTTTCCTAATTGAAATGGGATCAAAATATGCACTTTCAAGAAATATTGATTTGGTATTTTCAGTTACGCCAGTATTAATTCCTCCAAAAACTCCGGCAATGCACATGGGTTTCTCATCATCACATATCATCAAGTCCTCTTCATCTAATGTGCGTTCTTCACCATCAAGGGTCATAAATTTAGTTCCGGCTGGTAAAGTTTTTACAATAATCTTTTTACCACTGATTCTATCGGCATCAAATGCATGTAGGGGTTGCCCCAATTCATGAAGCACGTAATTTGTAGCGTCTACGACATTATTAATAGGGCTAAGACCAATTGCTCGCATTCTATTTTTTAACCAGTCTGGAGACGGCTGAACAATAAGATTACTAAGTGTTACTCCACAATACCTAGGTGCCAGTTCATTATTTTCAACCGAAACAGCTATTTTTAATGATCTGTTTTCAACATTAAAATTACTTACCGAAGGAGTGATAAGTTCTGTATGAATATCTCTCTGTTTAAGCCCTGCTTTCAGATCCCTCGCCACTCCATGATGACTCATAGCGTCAGCCCTGTTTGGTGTTAAGCCGATTTCAAAGATTTCATCTTTCTCTATTTCAAATACTTCAGAACAAGCCGTTCCCGGGATGAGGACCTCACTTAAAACCATAATACCGTCATGGCTATCGCCTAAACCTAACTCATCTTCAGCACAAATCATTCCATGACTCTCAACTCCTCGAATCTTTCCTTTCTTAATTACCAGGGTCTTTCCTTCATTGGAATATAGCGTAGAACCTATAGTGGCAACAGGAACCATTTGTCCCTTCGCTACGTTTGGTGCGCCACAAACTATCTGAACAGGTTTTTCTAAACCAATATCAACTGTTGTCAGCTTTAGCCTATCGGCATCAGGATGCTTTTCACAACTCAGGACATGGCCTACTACTATACCCTCTAAAGAACCAGGAATAGACTCGAATTGGGAAATACCTTCTACTTCAAGTCCTAAATTGGTTAGAAGTTCCCCTGTTTTTTCCGCTTCCCAGTCGAGCTTAAGAAACTGTTTTAACCAGTTATAGGAAATTTTCATTGGCTAGTTTTAGCCTTCAAAGATAAAACAAAGGTCTTACACATTCAATATACTAGAGGCCGAATAGCTTTATTTTTTAATAAGGGATTTTAATCGTTATTTCGCATTAAATATTAGAACCAATCCAATGAGAGGATTTTACTATTTTTCCATGCTATTTTTAACTATAATGTCTTGTGCCAAACAGGATAGTCAACCGCTTAGGGAAGGGATTTGGTTAGCTCAATTGGAAGTGATGGATCAAGAGCTTCTACCTTTTAATTTTAATTTAAAAAAAATTGAATCGGGATATGTTATAGATGTTTATAATGCCGGAGAAACTGTTCAGGTCGATGAGATTGAAATCCATAATGACAGCATAAAAATTAAAATGCCTGCATTTGAGGGCTATATCTCGGGAACTTTTAATGATTCAGTTATAAGTGGCGAATTTATAAAAGAAAGCCTTGATAGAATTGTACCATTTCATGCGGTATTTGGTGATAGCATTAGATTTCATAGCTCAGCACATGCCAGGGTAAATGTTTCCGGGATATGGGAAACCAAATTTAGCCCGGATTCTGAAGATGAGTATTTGGCCAAGGGTATTTTCTCACAACAAGTCAACAAGGTTAGTGGTACTTTTAGAACAAACACGGGTGATTATAGATATTTAGAAGGGATAGTAGATGGGGATAGTTTGAAACTCTCAACTTTTGATGGTGCTCACGCTTTTTTGTTTACAGCTAAGGCGACAGATAGTAGTTTAAGCGGAACTTTTTATTCTGGAAATCATTTTAAAGAACCTTTTACCGCCTACAGGAATGAAAGCTTTGAATTAGCTGACGAAGAATCTCTAACCTTTTTGAATGATGGGTATGAAGAATTGCAGTTTTCGTTTCCAAATACCGATGATTCCCTAATTTCCCTAGAGGACTCCAGATTTAAGGAAAAAGTTATAGTCGTTCAAATTATGGGAACCTGGTGTCCCAATTGCCTTGATGAAACCAAATTTTTGTCAGATTACGTAAAAACCAAAAATCATGACAATTTTGAAGTGGTTGCCCTGGCTTTCGAATACGCCAAGACCAAAGACCTGGCTTTTAAAGGCATAGAAAGACTAAAAAGTAGAGTAGGGGTGCCTTATCCAATTCTTCTGGCGCAATATGCTAGTTCGAGTAAAAGCAAAGCGAACGAAAAACTACCAATGTTAAATCATGTTTTATCATATCCTACAACAATCTTTATTGATAAAAAGGGAAAGGTAAGGAAGATACATACTGGATTTAACGGACCGGCCACAGGCCAAAAGTATATTGATTTTAAAGAAGATTTTGATCAATATATTGAATTGCTGTTAAGCGAATAATTCAAACTTCAAATTTGAAAGTCTGGGACGAATTAAAAGCTCTCTTATATTATAGTAGATTTACCCAACCAAATATTCTCTCGGTTTATGGTAAGATGATCATCTGATTCCCTGATATTGCTCGAAATAAAATCACCAATATAATTTGTCCCATACTTGCTGTTTTTATCTAAATCCGGGGTGACAATTTCATTTTTCATTGATTTAAGGACCGCAATTACAACTGCTCTGGACTCTTCATCCAGGTTAAAATGGTCTAGTAGCATTGCTGCGGATAAAATTGAGGCAATAGGGTTAGCAATATCTTTATCTTTGGCCTGAGGGTAAGACCCATGTATAGGTTCAAAAAGTGCATTATTCTCTCCTACAGAAGCTGAAGGTAGTAACCCGATAGAGCCTCCTATAGCACTTCCCTCATCTGACAGTATATCGCCAAACATATTTTCGGTTAGAATTACATCGAACTGGCTGGGATTAAGTATAAGTTGCATTGCGGCATTATCAATAAACAAAAAATCCAAAGTAATCTCAGGATAACTTTCTCCAATTTTTGTTACTACTTTTCGCCAAAGTCTTGAGGATTCAAGGACATTTGCCTTGTCTACAAGGGTTAATTTCTTCCTTCTTGTTTTGGCTGCCTGAATGCCATATGAGCAATACGACTAATTTCTGCTTCAGAATAGGTACATAGGTCGGAAGCGACTGTACCATCTTTACTCAAGTTCTTTTCACCAAAATAAATCCCGCCAATAAGTTCACGGTAGATTATAAAATCAGTACCTCGGACAAATTTTTTCTTTAGCGGTGATTTATCAATAAGAGTAGGAAACACTTTTACCGGTCTAATATTACTAAAAAGCCCTAACTCTTTTCTTAGCTTTAATAGCCCTTGTTCGGGTCTTATTTTAGCATTGGGGTCATTGTCATACTTTGGGTCACCTATTGCCCCGAACAATACGGCATCTGAGTCTTTACATAGTTCCAGGGTGGAATCAGGAAGTGGGTTTCCGGTTTTGTCTATTGCCTTAGCCCCAACTAATGCTTCTGTAAATTCAAATTGGTGGCCAAAAGTCTCCGCCACGGCTTGAAGGCACTTAACGGCTTGAGCAGAAACCTCGGGTCCAATACCGTCACCTGGCAAAAGTGCAATTTTAAGATTCATTTATGCAATACTTTCAATATTTATTGGGCTTGCCTCAATTATTTGATGGATATCATTATCAACCACTTCTTTTTTCTGGTCGGCAAATTTCAAAAATTCAGTATAAACACTATCCAATTGTACTTTTGTGAGTTCATAGCCAACTTTTTTAGCCCGATAAGCCAATGCTGCTCTACCGCTTCTTGCGGTAAGAACGATAGAGGATTCATTAACACCAACATCCTCGGGATCCATAATTTCGTATGTTTCTCGTTTTTTTATCACTCCATCCTGATGGATACCTGAACTATGCGCAAATGCATTTGAACCAACAATAGCCTTATTGGGCTGTACTACCATCCCCATTTTATGTGAAACCATTTGGCTGGTACTGTATAATAATTTACTATTAATATCCGTATCCAGATTAAGATCCGGGTGTTGTCTTAATATCATCACCACTTCTTCAAGTGAAGTATTTCCTGCCCTCTCGCCAATACCATTAATTGTACATTCTATCTGTCTGGCTCCATTTATAACACCTGCAATTGAATTTGCCGTGGCCAGTCCCAAATCATTATGACAGTGACAAGAAAGTCTTGCTTTTTCAATTCCTCTGACATTTTCTCTTAAATATTTCATTTTTGCACCATATTCCTCGGGAAGGCAATATCCGGTTGTATCTGGTATATTTAGTACCGTAGCGCCGGCCTTAATAACAGCTTCGCATACGCGTGCCAGATATTCATTATCCGTTCTTCCAGCATCCTCCGCGTAAAATTCAATATCTTCCACAAAAGTTTTTGCATACTTAACTGCATCAATTGCTCTTTCCAGTATTTTCTCCCTCGTTGAATTAAATTTGAATTTTATGTGTGAATCAGAAGTACCAATTCCAGTGTGAATTCTAGGTTTTCTTGCATGTTTCAGAGCTTCGGCAGCTACTTCGATATCTTTTCTAACAGATCTCGTCAATCCACAAACCGTTGCTTCCTTAACAATTTTTGCAATTTCATTTACAGATTTGAAATCACCTGGGCTCGAAATCGGAAATCCGGCTTCAATAATATCAACACCCAATTGGTCCAGGCGCTCGGCAATAACAAGCTTCTGTTTAGAATCCAGTTTACAACCCGGAACTTGTTCACCATCCCTAAGTGTAGTATCAAAAATGTCTACCTTATCTTTACTCATTATTTTTGCATAATTTAGTCACTATACGAATATATAATTAGGAAAGCGAATAGCTTTGTTACCTAAGATTCATTTACAACGTTAATTTACTTTTTAGTATTCGTAAAGTGCTGAAAAACAACTATATAAATTATATTTTTTACGATGACAAATGCCCATAAAGATGCATTGTTTGTTTTAGTCAAATCTCTTTCTAAGTCTGAAAAGCGACAATTTAAGCTTTATGTGGGTCGCCTTGGAGTAAATACAGATGCCAAATTTCTAGCGCTTTTTAATTTACTTGATAAACTAAAGACGTATGATGAAAGGGTAATTTTAGAGAGTGGAATCGTTAAAAAAACACAGTTATCTAACCTAAAAGCACATTTGTACAAACAGATTTTGGTTAGTTTAAGATTAAATCCGGTGAACCAAAATATCAGGGTTCAGATAAGGGAACAATTAGACTTCGCCACTATCCTGTATCAAAAAGGTTTGTATAAGCAAAGTCTAAAAATATTAGATAAAGTAAAAGGTATAGCAATAGATAATGAAGAGAAAAATATTGCCTATGAAATAGTGGAGCTAGAAAAAATTATCGAAACACAATATATTACAAGGAGTATTCCGGATAGAGCTGATGAACTGGTTAGGCAGGCCAGGAAATTATCAGAACAAAACGTTATGACTAGTAGACTTTCGAATCTATCCCTTCAATTGTATGGAATGATGTTAAAAGTGGGATATGTGCGAAATGATGTAGACCTCAACAGAGTAAGGACTTATTTTGCAGAGCATTTACCTGAATATAATATTGAAGACCTTGGTTTTAGGGAAAGATTATGGCTGTACAAGGCACATTTATGGTATAGTTTTTTGATTCAGGATTTCTTATCATGCTATAAATATTCAAGTAAATGGGTAGATCTATTCTATGAGAATAGAAAAATGATTTATTTAAATCCTGTTTTCTTTTTAAAGGGGAATCATTATTTATTAGAGTCATTATTTTTTGTAAAATACAGCTCTCAATTTAAAGCGACACTTGAAAAAATGGAGTCTATTGTCAGCGATAAAGACTTTTCTAAAAATGATAATATTTCATCCCTGGCGTTCCTTTATATTTATTCAAATAAGTTGAACCTTCATTTCCTGGAAGGTACCTTTGATAAGGGATTGTATCTGGTTAAAATAATTGAATACGGAATTACCAAACACAGCGTTCGCATTGACCCCCATCATATAATGATATTTTATTATAAAATTGCTTGTCTGTATTTTGGAGTTGGAGATAACAAAACCTGCATTAAATATTTAAAGAAGATTATAGATAATAAAAACCTAAAGATGCGGGAAGATCTTATGTGTTTTGCACGAGTTTTAAGTTTGGTGGCACATTATGAAGCAGGTATGGATTACCACCTTGAAATTCAGCTGAAGAGCACCTATAAATTTTTACTCAAGATGAATGATCTTGGGGCGGTCCAAAAAGAAATGATCAAGTTCTTACGGAAGTTAGGGGATATTTATCCTCATGAATTAAAAGGAGAATTTCAAAGTTTATATGATGAATTAAAAAAATATGAGGATCATCCCTATGAAAAGCGCGCTTTTCTTTATTTAGATATACTCTCCTGGCTGGAAAGTCATTTGCAAAATAAACCTGTTGGGCAAATTATCCGAGAAAAGGCTTTGAAAATTACTCGTTGATTTCCTCTGATGATTGCATATTAAATTCTTTTACAAGACTATTAGGTAATTCATTAAACTCGCTGCTTTTAGCCATTTCCCGCACTTTTACCGGATCAAAGTCCCCATTGAAGTAAAGAAAGGAACCGCGTATATTATTATTGTTATATATGAGAATCTCCTTTACTGCATTACGTTTTTCACGAATTGATATAACATTTCTTTTGAGTTCGTCATTTTTTCGAAATACTTCGATAAAAGAATTTCCGGTAATGGTATTCATTTGAGTATTTAGATATTGAGTGCGCTCTGGTGTGGCACTGGGAAACTGCATATAACGCAAATCCCTTGTATTTCCAATAAGCGACTTCATTTCAGGAGAAATATTACCTAAAAGGCTGAGCATAAATTGAGGTACACGAATAGCCGTAACCTGACTGTCATTTTTATGGGCGTTGTAGAATCTATCTATGGAGTTGTAACTTCCACAAGCTGACAAAGTCAACACACAAACAAGAAAAATAATTTTTTTAATCACACCAGGGACATTTAAAAAAAATAGAATATTATATCATTGAGACTTTTTTAAATGTAATGAAAAATCACGAACAAGCATCCCAAATTGGATCTTCTACCGCTGGCGCTGTTAAAGATATAGGCTTCTTCCCAACAGGATGCAAAAATTCTATGCTTCGAGCGTGCAAATGGATACTTCCATTTTTATTACTGCGGTCAAAACCATATTTTAAATCTCCTTTAATAGGGCAGTTTATTGCTGCAAGTTGTGCCCGGATCTGATGATGCCTTCCTGTTTTTAAATCAATTTCCAATAAATAATAATTGTTGAGCTTCTTTAAAATTTGATAATCTAAAATGGCCTTTTTACTATTGGGAACCTCTTTAATATGGGCATAGGACTTATTCTGTTTCGTGTTTCTTAACAACCAGTGTTCAAGTGTACCTTGTTCTTTATTTGGTTTATTTTTTACAATAGCCCAATATGTTTTTTTTGCTAATTTTTGTGAAAATAATTCGTTTAACCTGGAAAGCGCTTTTGAGGTTCGTGCAAATACAACTACGCCGGAGGTGGGCCTGTCTATCCGGTGTACTACGCCTAAAAAAACTTTTCCCGGCTTATTATATTTTTTTTTAACGTATTGTTTTACAATTTCGTTTAATGGTACATCCCCCGTTTTGTCTCCCTGGACAATATCGCCAGGCCTTTTGTTAATGACAATAATATGGTTATCCTCATATAATACCAGAAGATTTTTGGAATTGGTCTTGGTTCTTGTCTCCACAAACTTTAATATTGCTCGTCATCACTAGGGAAATCCTGGCTTTTCACATCACTTACGTAGCGCGAAATGGCATTTCCCATATCCTCATAAAGATTCATATATCTGCGTAAAAAACGTGGATTGAACTCATGAGTCATGCCAAGAAGATCATGGATAACCAATACCTGACCATCCGCATATTTACCACCACCAATACCAATTGTTGGAATAGAGATATTTTCGGACACTTTTTTTGTTAATAGGGCAGGTATTTTTTCGAGGACAATGGCAAAGCAACCTAACTTTTCAAGAATTTCAGCATCTTCCATTAGTTTCTCCGCCTCATCCTTTTCTTTAGCCCTGACTGTATATGTTCCAAATTTATAGATGGCCTGTGGTGTTAAACCCAGATGTCCCATAACTGGAATACCAGCATTTAAGATTCGTTTTACCGATTCTTTAATTTCAATACCACCTTCTACCTTTACTGCATGGGCGCCACTTTCTTTCATAATTCTGATTGCAGAACGCAGTGCTTCTTTGGGATCACTCTGGTAACTTCCAAAGGGAAGATCAACTACAACCAGAGCCCTGTTTACCGCTCTTATAACGGAAGAAGCATGGTAAATCATCTGGTCGAGCGTTATAGGTAAAGTGGTCTCATGTCCCGCCATGACATTGCTGGCAGAGTCACCAACCAATATGACATCAACATTGGCATCATCAACAATCTTTGCCATAGAATAATCATAAGCAGTAAGCATAGAAATTTTTTCTCCCCGCTTCTTCATTTCTACTAAGGATTTTACAGTAACCCTTTTATATTCTTTTTTGGAAATAGACATATCTTTCAGTTAGACGAGATAAATGTAAGGAGTTTTGTTCAAATGTTAAGAACAAGGTATAGTCTTTAATTTATTCCTTATTTTAGGCACCTAAATTGAAAACAAAGCACAATGAGAATTTTAATTTGTTTACTGTTGATTTTTAGTTCCTTTGGAATAAATGCGCAGAATAATGAAAAAGAAGAAGTGAAGAAGGCAGTTGAAATTTTTTTCGAAGGATTTCACAATCAGGATTCCACGCTAATAAAAAGGAGTACCAGTCCTGCTATAATTATGCAAACCATTGGCCGTGACAAAGGGGGAGCAAGTGTTGTTAAGACCTCCGATTTTAGTAATTTCCTTAAATCTATAGTTAGTATTCCTGACACCACGAATTTTCGGGAAAAATTGCTATCATATCAAATTCAGATCGATGGTAGCATGGCCAATGCCTGGACTCCCTATGAATTTTGGATCAATGATACACTGAGTCATTGTGGGGTAAATTCATTTCAATTGCACAAGCAAGACGGAGTCTGGAAGATTATTTATATTATAGATACAAGGCGTCGTGAAGACTGTGATTAAACCTGAAATACAGTAATTCTTTCAGCTTCGAGCCTCTCTAAATACACTGTCTATAGAGATGCATTTCATTTATTTTTTCGGAATTAATGACATCCTGTCAGTTTTTTCCGGTTGGCATACTGTTTGTCATTTAATAAAACATTGAAGTATAGAAAAATATTAACTTATAAAATAAAATAGATGAGCAAGATTATAGGAATAGATTTAGGAACAACAAACTCATGTGTTTCTGTAATGGAAGGCAATGAGCCGGTTGTGATACCCAACGCTGAAGGTAAGCGCACTACACCATCTGTAGTTGCGTTTGTAGAAGGTGGTGAAATCAAGGTTGGTGATCCTGCGAAAAGACAAGCAGTTACGAATCCACATAACACAATATATTCCATTAAACGTTTTATGGGGAATAAATTCTCAGAGTGTCAAAAAGAAGTTGACAGAGTACCTTATAAAGTGGCAAAAGGAGACAATAATACACCAAGAGTAGATATTGATGGACGTCTGTACACGCCTCAGGAGATTTCAGCAATGGTGTTACAAAAAATGAAGAAAACTGCTGAAGATTATTTAGGTCAGGCCGTTACTTCAGCTGTAATTACAGTTCCTGCTTATTTTAATGATGCACAAAGACAGGCAACTAAAGAGGCGGGAGAAATTGCGGGTCTTAAGGTAGAAAGAATTATTAATGAACCTACAGCAGCTTCTTTGGCTTACGGACTAGATAAGAAACACAAGGATCAGAAAATTGTAGTATTCGATTTTGGTGGAGGTACACATGACGTTTCCATTTTGGAATTAGGAGATGGAGTTTTTGAAGTATTGGCAACAGATGGGGATACTCATTTAGGAGGTGATGATGTTGATCAAAAAGTTATTGACTGGTTAGCAGACGAATTTAATAAGCAAGAAAGCATAGATCTAAGAAAAGATCCTATGGCTTTACAGAGATTACGTGAGGCAGCAGAAAAAGCCAAAATTGAATTGTCTACCTCTGCGCAAACTGAAATTAATCTTCCTTATGTGACTGCAACAGCTTCCGGACCTAAACACCTTGTGGTTACATTGACTCGTTCAAAATTTGAGCAATTAATCGCCGATTTGGTGAAGAGAACCATTAAACCTTGTGAAACAGCTTTAAAAGCCGCCGGACTTTCAAAAAGTGATATTGATGAAATTATTTTGGTAGGAGGATCTACCAGGATTCCTGCAGTTCAGGAAGCTGTTGAGAAATTCTTTGATAAAAAACCGTCAAAAGGAGTGAATCCTGATGAAGTTGTGGCTGTTGGAGCCGCTATCCAGGGAGGAGTTCTTACAGGAGACGTGAAAGATGTCTTGCTATTGGATGTTACCCCATTATCTCTTGGAATTGAGACCATGGGAGGAGTAATGACCAAATTAATTGAATCAAATACCACAATTCCAACAAAAAAATCACAGGTATTTTCGACTGCTGCGGATAACCAGCCATCTGTTGAAATCCATGTTTTACAGGGAGAAAGACCAATGGCTACTGATAATAAAACCATTGGAAGATTCCACTTGGATGGAATTCCACCAGCACAAAGAGGGGTGCCTCAGATCGAAGTTACTTTTGATATAGATGCTAATGGTATTATAAAGGTGTCTGCAACTGATAAGGCTACAAACAAGACTCAGGATATCAGAATTGAAGCTTCTTCAGGACTTACTGATGAGGAAATTAAGAAAATGAAGGCAGAAGCAGAAGCTAACGCAGAATCTGATAAAAAAGCAAAAGAGACTGCCGATAAAATGAATGAGGCCGATAGCATGATATTCCAGACAGAGAAACAATTAACCGAGTTTGGAGATAAATTATCTGAAGACAAGAAAAAGCCTATTGAAGATGCCTTGGCAGAACTGAAAACAGCCTATGAAGGTAAAGATATTGACGTAATAACATCTGCGCTGGATAAAATAAATGAGGCTTGGAAGGTTGCATCTGAAGAAATGTATAAGGCCCAGGCTGAAGCTCAGCAGGGCGGAGAACCAACTAATGGTGAAGAGACTGCTTCTGAAGATACAAAAGAAGGTGATAATGTAGAAGACGTAGATTTTGAAGAAGTAAAGTAAAGGGAAATTTAAAGCAGGTTTAAAGGGCGGTTTTTCCGCCCTTTTTTATTTTCGGTATGCTATTTGTTTTCATGTTGAAGTATAAAGAAGTAATTTTGTTTCAATGTTAAAAAACTACGCTACTTACATCTTTAGGATTATATCGGTTATAGGACTTTTCTTATTGCCCTGTAAGACTTATACCCAGGAGCCGCAAATCTTTACACTAAAAGATTTTGACCTTCGTGGAACGGTAAAGTCTTGCCTGGTTATTGCTGATTATGGCAAAGAAGAGTTTGAATTTAATAAAGAAGGACTGCTCACCAAAAATTTAACACGCTATAATGAAACCGATTATGATATTACTTATTATAAATATTTGAACGGACAGTTGATGGAAAAACGCGATGAAATTTATCGCGAAGGTCAATTTGACAAACAGACTTCAATTGCGCATTTTTATGAAGTTGATACTACGAATAATAAAAAAGTTTCGGAAAAAATTATTTCTTATACCGGCGACGTTCTGGGTATCTATGAGTATTCTTATAATGAGGATGGTAATCTAATAGAAATTATCAGATCTAATAATGAAGGTTTAGACGAGACAAATATCGAATATAGCAGTTATAAGGGCGAAACAACAATAACCTATTTGTTAAATGATGTAATTCTTAAATCAATAAGGACTTCTTTTAAGAAGAATAGAAAGGGCACAAAGGACAAAATAGTTTTGACCAAAGAATTTCTTGATGGAATTCCCAATAAAGCACAAGAGCAGATTTATGATTTGGAAGACAAATTGACTTCGGTAAAAGAATTTAATTACGATGAAACTAAGAAGTCATTTGTAACTGTTAAGGCTATAAACTATACTTATGATACCTCGGGTTTGCTTTTAAAAGAGGTAGCAAAAATTGAAAAATCTGTCAAAACGAAAGATTATATCTACCAATTTGACGGTAAAGAGGAAGGCAATTGGGTTAAAAAGATCATTACACCAAAAAATCTTTTTACTACACGGAGTATTACTCATAAACAGCAAGCAATGCAATGGCAGCAAAAAATTTTACCTCCGTAATCATTTGGTTCAATTAAATCCCATAAGTTGCCATAGAGATCCTCAAATACGGCTACATTTCCATAGACTTCTTTGCTGGGAGGACGAACAAAATTAACTCCTTGTTCGCTCATTTCATGATGATCCCTCCAAAAGTCATCGGTATATAAAACTAAGAAAACGCGGCCACCACTCTGATTCCCGACAGCAGTTAACTGCTCCTTTCCAATAGCCTTTGCCAAAAGAAGGTGGCAGGAATTATTTCCCCTGGGACTTATTGTTACCCATCTTTTATTTTCTTCCAGCTTAGTGTCTTCGATTATTAAAAAATGTAATTTTTTGGTATAAAATTCTATTGCATCATCGTAATCTTTTACTAAAAGACTAATTGATGAAATATACTGTTTCATTTTTTTGTCGTTTTAACCGGGTTATGAAAATTCTCCCATTCATTTTTTAAAATACCGTAACAGCATGTATTCCTTTTATAGCCATCTAATAAATAGACATTCTTCCGAAGAATTCCTTCCAGAATCGCGCCCAGCTTTTCCACCGCTTTTCGAGATGGTAAATTCCGTTCATCAATCCTGAAGGAAACCTTTTCAAACCCCAGAGAGTTAAATGCATAGTTAAGTAGCAGATATTTCATCTGTGCGTTAAGTCCGGTACCCTGAAATTTTTTACCTATCCATGTAGAGCCAATTTCTAATACCTTATTTTTATGATTTATATTCATATATCTCGTACATCCTGCAAAAGCCCTGGCTTGTTTATCATAGATAATAAAGGGAAGCGAGAATCTTTGTTTCTGTTGATCAAGGGCTATTTCAACATAAGCCTTAAGAGCCGCGGGAGATTCTATATCAGAAGGGGAATATTGAACGAGTTTATGCTCGGCAGCAACGGGCTGTAGGTTTTCATAATTATCCAGAGTGAGAGGCGAGAGTCTTACCCGATCATTTTCCAGAATTGTTGGTTTTATCATAAAATCAAACTATTTATAATTTCTTTTTTAATGATATGGCCTCCATTAAAAATATGTTCTTTTGCCTTGCCATTAAATATGGTCCGGGCTTTTTCTCTCTCAATAGATAAGCGCTCCTTTGTAAGATATTCATCTTGATTACCGACAATTATGGTTATCTGAGTATTATTACCTAAATGTGTAAAATCATTTTCATTTAGTTCGTTTGGAATACCACCCGCATAGAGCACCAATTGATTACATACAATTTTACGCTGAGCCACCCATCTAGCGGCCATCGAAACTCCTTGGGAGTATCCAAATATAATAAGGTTACGGGTGGAAAGCATGGTTTCCACCTTCAATATCGCATCAAGATAATTGAGATTATTATTTATTTCCGTTTCAGTATTTTCTTTTGTTAGCCAACTGGCACCCACATGTTTATACGAGCTGTTCAGATAATATTTAGAAGGCGCCTGCGGGGCAATAATGTAATTATCTACAGGATTTAGTTCATCAAAATATTTTAGAAAATACTTGCTCAAATACCCTATCCCATGAAAAACTATCCATACGTTTTTTGTTTCATCTGTAAAGTCATTTAATGTTTCATATGTGTTTTTACTGTTATAACTAACAGATTTTTCCAAAGGTTTGCTGCTCATATTATTTCAATTGTTATTAGTTGCATTTGAATGCTTAATTTTACGCAAAATTATTTCTATGAACGAATACAAGGAGAAAATACTAAAGGTTTGCAATGATATTTGTAAAAATACCCTTATGGAAACTTTGGAAATTGAATTTGTTGATGTAGGCGAAAATTTCCTGGTTGCTAAAATGCCCGTAAATTCAAAAGTTCATCAACCCGATGGTGTGCTGCATGGCGGTGCGACTGTTGCTCTGGCTGAAAGTGTTGGCAGCGCTGCTTCTTATGTATTTCTTGACGGTCAAAAAGTTTTTGTACGTGGTATTGAAACATCAGCAAATCATGTAAGGAGCATTAGTGAAGGGGAGGTATATGCCAGGGCCACAATTATCCATAAAGGCAGAACTACACAATTGTGGGATATTAAAATAACGGACATGGAAGGTAATCTCATTTCAATATGTAAATTAACCACGATTGCCCTACCAAGAGCATAGTATGTTTTTAGAGCACATTAGCATAATTGAAACTCAGTGGAAAAGTGAATTACCGGTTGTTGCCTATAGAAAACCCAATACCAATGAAGTAATCTCAATTTTCCAACATGATTCAGCTCTGCATCAAGTAAGTGATTTTACTGAGAAAGGATTTGTTTTCGCCCCATATAATAAGAAGGCTCCTGCAGTGCTAATTCGTCCGGATAAAGTCTTTTCGCATGAATTTCAAATGAGGAATTTTAAATTTGATACCCTCAACTTTGGGGCAATCTCAGAAGAGGGGAGGAAATACCATATAGAAATTGTAAACAAGGGGATTCATGAAATTGAGAATAATAAGTTCAAGAAAGTTGTGCTGTCAAGAAAGATAGTAGTACCCAATCATTCCTCACCCATTCAACTATTTAGTAAGGTCCTTGATAGTTATCCTAATGCCTTTTGTTATTTCTGGTATCATCCAAAAATAGGTCTTTGGATAGGAGCTACTCCCGAATTACTTTTCCTTAAACAAAACTCCACTTTGGTTACTATGTCTCTTGCAGGCACTAAAAAAAATACAACTACAGATAAACCTTCATGGGGTAAAAAAGAAATGGAGGAGCAGGATATGGTTACCCAATACATTGCTAAACAGCTCAGGAGTTACGTCCCTGATTTGTCAATTGGCAAGGTGAATTCTATTAAGGCAGGTAATTTATGGCATCTAAAAACTAAAATTTGGGGAACAGTTGGCGATTTGAAATTAAAAAACATAATTCATGTATTACATCCCACACCAGCTATTTGCGGATTTCCTGTAATTGAGGCAGAAGCATTTATCAAAAGGAACGAGAATTATGATCGGGAATTTTACGCCGGATTTTTAGGGGAACTAAATATTGATAGTGACAAAACCTCACATCTCTTTGTTAACCTTCGATGTATGCAGATAAAAGAAGATTCGGCCTTCCTTTATATTGGTGGTGGAATAACGTCCGGTTCCAACGCTCAACAAGAGTGGATCGAAACAGTTCATAAAAGTGAAACCATGCTAAATATGATATTTAATTAAGTCATTTGATTGGATTTACACATTGTTCCATCGTATTTTTGTGGTGCCTATGAAATATTCTAGTATTCCTTCGGCCCAATCGGTTGTTTTCCATTGTAAATCAAGGGGTATAAAGAACGTTGTTATCTCTCCCGGTTCAAGGAATGCCCCATTAACCATTGGTTTTACTAATGACCCATATTTTTCTTGTTATAGTATTGTAGACGAACGCAGTGCAGCATTTTTTGCCTTAGGCATGGCACAACATATACAAAAGCCGGTGATAGCCATTTGTACTTCCGGAAGTGCATTATTGAATTATTACCCTGCCGTGACAGAAGCTTTTTACAGTGATATACCTCTTATTGTTATTTCTGCAGACAGACCTGCTTATAAAGTCGATATTGGTGATGGTCAGACCATAAGACAGGAATCATTATTTGAAAAGCATATTGGTTATACGGCCAATTTAAAACAAGATATCACCCATGCTACTGATACAGTAAAGAAGTATAAAAGCTCCTTGTTTCCAAAAGATTATATCTCAGAAGAATTGCAGTCTCAAATACAAAGTTATAATGATGCTGAGTTAAACAATGTTTTGAAATCGGCAATTATCCAAAACAGTCCCGTGCATATAAACATACCTTTTGAAGAGCCATTATATGACACCGAGGAAGATATGAAGCTAGCCCCATTTTGTGCCCCTATAATTTTGGAGAATAGCAGTGAGGAGATCAATTGGGATGATCTTGCCCGAATTTGGAATTCGTGTGAAAAGAAAATGCTTATTATTGGCGTAAATAATCCGGGAAGTATTAATGCTGATTATTTAAATGCCCTTGCGAATGATGATTCAGTAATTGTTTTTACAGAAGTTACTTCCAATGTGCACCATCAAAATTTTTTTCCAAGTATTGATAGTGTAATAGCACCAATTGAAAAATCAAAGAATAAAGAATTACTTTTTAAGGAATTACAGCCGGAACTATTAATTACAATGGGAGGCCTCATAGTTTCCAAAAAGATAAAGGCATTTCTCAGAGAATATAAACCAAAGCATCATTGGCATATAAATAATAAAAAAGCTTATGATACATTTTTTAGTCTTTCAAAGCACATAAAAACGAATGAAAATTATTTCTTTGAAAGCATTTTAAAGCAGAGGTCTGAGCTACAAAGTAATTACTATAGTGTATGGAATAAAGTAAAACAAAATTATCTGAGTAGAAGGAATACTTATTTAAATGAAATTCCATTCTCAGATTTTCTAGCTTTTCAAATTATCTGTTCTGATATTCCTAAAAACTATCAGCTACATCTGGCAAATAGCTCAACTGTGAGATATGCGCAGTTATTTGATTTAGACCCTTCACTTAGTGTATTTTGTAATAGAGGAACCAGTGGCATTGACGGAAGTACGTCTACTGCAATTGGTTCGTCAATTCATTCAGTGAATCCTACCTTACTAATAACTGGAGATCTGAGTTTTTTCTATGACAGCAATGGCCTTTGGAATTCTTATAAGCGAAAGGATTTAAGAATAATAGTTATCAATAATGGCGGTGGGGGCATTTTCCGAATCTTGCCAGGTATGGAAAATTCTCAGAATTTTGAGACCTACTTTGAAACCGTGCAAGATTTAGATTTGCAAAAACTTTGCTCTTTATTTAATATAAATCATTTGGAAGCTGCAGACAAAAACACCTTAAATACTGCCTTATCAACTTTTTATTTACCTTCCAAATCGCCGGTGCTTTTAGAGATAAAAACACCTCGATTATTAAACGATAAAATTTTGCTTACTTATTTTGATTTCATATCTTAGAATATTAATAAATCGTATATAAAACACTAACAATATGAGCAGTAGAAGAGACAATCTTATTGAGCAATACGCTGCTGATATCAAAGGTAAATTTGGTCAAACCCCGGATATGGATCTGCTTACAAAAGTAGCTATTGGCCTGGGCCCTGCAATCTATAATATGGATTCTTCCAAAGTGTCGGGAACAGACGTTTCTGAACTGGAAACCGTGAGGAAAAATTTTTTACTAAAAAAATTAGGACTAACAGATGGCCCTCATCTCATGGAAGGTATCAAAAGTGTAATTAACACTTATGGTACGTCTGAGAGAAACAAACATCGTGCGGTAGTATATTATATATTGGCAAAGCACTTTAAAAAAGAATCTGTTTATAACTAGAACATTAAATTAGCCGCTCTGTAAATGAACGGCTTTTTTTATACCTTTTTGAATAGAACGACTTCATGATAGAATTAGGAAATTATAATACATTAAAAATTCTAAGAGAAACAGGTGTAGGATTATTTCTGGGTGACGATGACGTAGATGATTTATTACTTCCATTAAAGTACATTCCTGACGAGTTTAATATAGGAGATGATATAAATGTATTTTGTTACTTAGATCATGAAGAACGCCCTATTGCGACAACACTTAAACCACTAATTAAAAGGAATACTTTTGGATGGCTTAGGGTGGCCGAGGTAAACGAATTTGGAGCTTTTTTGGATTGGGGATTGGAAAAACATTTGCTCGTACCCTTTAGGGAACAGCAGACAAAAATGATTGAAGGAGAATCGTATGTAGTTTTTTGTTACCTCGATGAAAAGTCTTTCAGACTAGTAGCTTCATCCAGATTGAATAAATTCGCGAAGAATGAAGATATATCGCTCAGCCCTAAGGATGAGGTAGATCTATTGGTAAGCAGGCAATCTGAATTAGGTTGGGATGTTATAATTAATAATAAATACCAGGGACTGGTGTTTAAAAGTGAGGTATTTCAACCCATGAAAATTGGAGCAACATTAAAAGGGTATGTAAAGAAAATTCGTGAGGATAGTAAAGTTGATATTGTTTTAAAACCCATTGGTCATATGGCACTCGAACCTGCAGCTAAACAGATCTTTGAGCAGTTAGAATTGGCAGGCGGATATATTTCACTTCATGATAAATCAGCCCCGGAGGAAATAAAGGAGATGTTTCAGATGAGCAAAAAAACTTTCAAAAAAGCAATAGGAGCCCTTTACAGGGATCGAAAAATTGAAATAAAAGACGACGGGATATATAGTGTGTGAATCGGATTATTTTTCAATAGTTTTAAACAATTACCAAATACGTATTTAATTCTTCCCATAAATCTGTTATTTTTGCCTGATTAACCTTATTTATTTTGTTGATAATAAGCTTTTTACTTAAATTTAACCGTTGACCCCCTAAATTAAATATCATATGCCATTTATTGAAGAAAGCGATTTATTAGAACTACATAAAGACATTGACAAAGCGCAGATTATAAACGAACGCTTGTTAGATCAAATAAAATTTAAGAATAAAGAGTTAAAAAGGAGTAAAGTCCAAAGAAATATTCTTGCTGGTGTGACTGCACTTTTTTTAATCGGAACACTTGCAATTACTTCATTTACTGCAGGACTTAGCAGGTCTAATACCTATGACAATCAAAATTTATTGGTTTCAATTGATAGCTTGGACGCTGTAAAAACCAGAATAGATAATCTTCAACAAAAGAATGATGAGCTGAGTTTAGTAAAAGAATTCTATCTGGCTAAGATGTTTTTAGAAAAAGAAAAAATATATTCTGTTCAGGTAAAATCCTTTGTTGATAATAACCTTACCCTGTCTTCAGAATCATTAACGAATACCATGTTCGTCAAAACCAACCCTTTTTATTCTTATTCACTGGGAAATTTTGAAACATTGGAAGAAGCCAGGTCCTTTAGATATCAATTGGTTAAAATGGGCTTCGAAGATGCATTCGTGGCTTCTTATCAGGATGGAAAGCGAATAAAAATTGAAGATCCTTATTAGTGATCAAATTTAGAGCTTGGCTAAATGCAGCCCGCTTAAGAACCCTTCCCTTATCATTGTCAGGCATATTAGTAGGTACGGCTTTGGCGAATATTTACGGTTATAAGGATTTACATATTTTTATTCTTGCTTTATTAACTACAGTTGCCTTTCAGGTAACATCGAATTTTGCAAATGATTATGGAGATGGGGTAAAAGGAACTGACAATGAAGATAGAATTGGACCTACGCGAGCTTATCAAAGCGGCCAACTGTCTAAAAGGGAGTTAAAAACCGGTATTCGTATATCTGTTGTTATTGATTTATTCCTGGTTTTCCTGCTCTTGTACTTTGCTTTTCATGAAGAACATTTAAAGTATGTGGTTCTATTTGTAATACTTGGAATAGCCAGTATTTGGGCTGCCATTAAATACACGGTTGGGAGCAATGCATATGGTTATAAAGGATTTGGTGACCTTTTTGTTTTCTCATTTTTTGGACTGTTGAGCGTTCTGGGTTCTATGTTTTTGTTTACAAAGTTTTTAACATCTATAGCAGTACTTCCTGCAGCTGCTATAGGATTTCTTAGTACAGCAGTACTTAATTTAAACAACTTAAGAGATATAGAATCGGATAAAAAAGCTAATAAGAATACGGTAATTGTCAAAATAGGGTTTTCTAAAGGAAAAGTTTACCATTATACCTTGATTATTTTGGCTTTCATTAGTATGTTAATTTTTGTAGGGAATCATTACTATTCATGGAAAAGTGGAATATGTATGATCGCATTTGTACCTCTTTTTATTCATTTAAGATCAGTAAACAAAATAGAAAATCCTCGAAATTTTGATCCTGAATTAAAAAAAGTGGCACTTAGTACTTTTCTGTTAGGATTCTTGTTTTATATAGGGTATAATTATTTTTTGTAAATTTGAGTAGACATAACCCACAAATACCATACTTACTTTGGAACAAGCTATTAAGATTCTTATTGTAGAAGATAATGTGATTATTGCAGACGACATGCAATCTATGTTGGAGGAAATAGGATATGAAATTGTAGATAATGTTATTGTTTACGAACAGGCTGAAGAGGTTTTAAAAAATAATCATGTAGACCTGGTGCTTATTGATATCATTTTGGCATCCGACAAAACAGGAATTGATTTAGGGAAGCATATAAGAGAGAACTATAATATTCCCTTCATTTTTGTCACTTCCAACTCAGATAGGGCTACTGTGGAGAACGCTAAAACAGTGAAACCTAATGGCTACCTTGTTAAACCATTTGAACAACAGGATCTATATACTTCTATCGAGATTGCACTTTCAAATTTTGATTACTCAACCAAAGAAGGTGGACAGGAACATCCAGAAGATGAGGAGGGAGTAGTATCCAATTCTGTTCTCAAAGATTCTATTTTTGTCAAAAAGCAGCACCTTTATTATCGTATTCAGTTTGGAGATATTCAGTTTATAAAGGCAGATAATGTTTACTTGGAAGTGAATACAATAGACAAGAAATTTCTGGTAAGATCTCCCTTGAAAGATTATTTAGGGAAATTACCCAAAAATAAATTCTACCGAGCACATAAATCTTATATCGTAAACGTAGATCATATAGACGCTATTAACTCTAGGGATATTATGATAAATAATACCCTGATCCCAATTTCGAAAGATTTTAAGGAGTTCATTATTTCTGCCATGAACTCATAGGGTTAAGGGTTTTTATTAGTTTTCTTTTATCAGAATAGAGTTTTAATATCTTCTTTATGGCCTTCAAAAGGTCAATCACAACACATTTGAACTACTTCACAACAATTATTTTTCTCTATTGAAGAATTGGAATACTTTGGCTATGTAATTAATCGAATAATTTTTTTTCATTTTCATATAGTGTTCTCGTAAAAGAGTCTTGTCTTAGTTGGCAGGGCTCTTTTTGATTATGACCATTTTGAATTGAACCGGATTTCTGAACTATCTGGATTTAAGTTTCCATGAAAGGCTAAAAAATCGGGTGAAATGCAAATAATGACTGTAAAATGCTATTTCACAACATAAATAAGCACTTACACAACAAAATCCCAAATGCTAAATTTCTAGGTAATACATTTGAAGCGCTGATTCAGCACCCAAATCTTATCATTAATATATCACAGTTTAAAAGGCTATGCTTTGTGTATAGTCTTTTTTTAGTTGACCTGATATTTTTGTCGAGATGATTAGAAGGAATACATGAGGGAAATTTAAGGTGTTTTGGTAATAAAAGTAAGGATGAGAATATCTTGATATGAGGCTTGATTTTTAACAAGAGTTCTGATATACAACAGTTTCATTCTACTTTACAACAAAAATTTAAACACTATAGGAATTAATAGTAAGTTTAAATTGTTGTTACGGATTTTAACTTAATAATTATAATTTGATCAAAATAGTATTTGGCAAATATCCCAAAGCTTGTTATGGCAAAATCGCTGGGTAAAATTTTAGTAATATTTTTTCTTTCTTTAGTTCAAAGTGTCGGAGCGCAGGTTTTAGATTCCTTGGATGAAAATGCATTGGATGTATTCAAGCACAAGCAAAGTGTCACCGATAGGTTTGATTATTTTTTTAATACACTACACCGGTATAATGAAAACTCCGCATATGATTGGCTGGATGAGGTTAATGTTTATCTAAACTCGGCAGAGAAGTCGGGAGACTCAACAGCCATAAATAATTATAAGCTCATGCAGTCTCAAATTTATTATGATTTGGGCGACTACGACAAAAGTGTGGCTATAGCTAATGACCTGTATTCAGTGAAAGATAAACTCGATCTGAAGACCAAGAGGTTTATGCTAGATCTAATAGATAATAACTATTCCCAATTACAACTATATGGAAAGCAGGTAGAGATCAGACAGGAGAAAAGAGATTTAGGTTTCTCTGAAAATATAACCTTTTATGATATCTATTCGAATCTGGGGTTGCATAGAAAAGCCATGGAAGATTACATCATGGATATGAAAAAGACCATTGATAACGGTGATCTCTACGGTCTTGCAGAATACAATAATAATGTAGGGCGGTATTTACTTCTGGACAAATCTTCCTCGGTTGCGTTAAGTAATTTTAAAAAGGCTAAGGGTTATATAGACGTATATTTAAATGATGTAACCCAGGTTAAGACGGAGAAAGAATTGCAGGATGCCAAATTATTAAAAGGCATTATAGAAGGTAACATCGGAAAGTCTTATTTACAACTAAAACAATTTGAAGAGGCATTACCCTATTTAGAAAACAGTATAGATTTAATAAGGGAAAATAATATTGGTCAGTATTCTGAAGATGTGATAGAAAATAGTTTAGCTCTTGCAGATTGTCACCTGCAATTAGAAAATTTTCAAAAAGCGAAGGATATTTTAAATGAGGCTCTCATTCCCATTAAGATTGAGCATACTATTAAGAAAAATAGGTTACTGGCTGCCTATTACGACAAGATTGAGGATTATAAAAATGCAAGTTTCTACTTGAAGAAAAACGTAAGGATTGCCGATTCTATTAATATCAATGACTCCTCACTTAAAAAACAACAGCTTTCTACAGTTGCAAAATATGAAATTGAGAATTCCAAGCGAATGATAGATGCACAAAAGCTGGAAATGGAACGCGCAAGAAATGAAATGCAGGCTAAGGATGAGCAAATAAACCTGGTTTTTATTTCTTTGATTTTTACACTTTTGGGTTTTGCGGGATTAGTTTATGCTTATTTAAAAAGTATAAAGAATCAACGCCTGATTGCTGAACAGAAGCATATAATTGAAAATTCTCTGGTGGAAAAAGACTCTTTACTTAAAGAAATCCATCATCGAGTAAAAAACAACCTGCAAATGGTATCGAGCCTTCTGAGTTTACAAACCAAAAATACGAGAAGTAAAGCGGCTATTGAAGCTCTTGAGGAAGGTAAGAGCAGGGTAAAAGCTATGGCTCTGATACATCAGAAGTTATATCAGAATGATGACTTATCTGTAATTGAAATGCAGGGTTATATAGAAAGTTTGGTGAATAGTGTACAATCGGTATTCAAAAAAGGTGGGCATAGCATTAATATAACTATTGATGCTGAAGGGGTTGAATTGGATATTGACAGGGCCATCCCTTTTGGATTAATACTAAATGAGTTGGTGTCCAATTCTTTTAAATATGCATTTCCTGAAGATGATGACGATGGTAAAATATATATCCACCTTAGAAAAAATGGCGACCAGGGATTCTTTGAATATACCGATAATGGTGTGGGTCTTGATGAAGAATCTGAAGAGAGGGCCAATTCATCTATGGGGATTCGATTAATGAAGCGCTTGGTAAATCAACTACAATCTACATTAAATATTGATAAAACTACAGATGGTGTTCGTTTTTGGTTCAATTTTAAATAAATTTGAACTTATAATTGTCACATCATGAAAATTACTTTTTTAGGGCACGCATCCTTATTAGTTGAGGTCGGTCAATTCAAGATTTTAGTCGACCCGTTCATTACAGCAAACGAGAAGGCAACCGGAAAGGTTGATATAGAAGATTTGAATCCTGATTATATCCTGGTTACACATGCCCATCAGGACCATATCCTGGATGTAGAAGCCATTGCAAAAAGATCTGATTCGGTAATTGTCAGTAATTATGAGATTGCCATGCATTATCAGGCTAAAGGGTTCAAGGCACATCCAATGAATCACGGCGGTAGCTGGAATTTTGACTTTGGAAAAGTAAAATATACGAATGCCATACATACTTCTTCCTTTCCCGATGGTTCATATGGCGGACAACCTGGGGGCTTTATTATCTCTTCTGAAGGCAAGCAACTTTACATTGCCGGAGATACGGCTTTGACCGCAGATATGAAATTAATTCCTTTAACCCATAAATTAGACCTGGCCATTTTACCCATTGGAGATAATTTCACTATGGGGTTTGAAGATGCAGTTCTGGCGGCAGATTTTGTTTCTTGTGATACTGTGTTGGGATATCATTACGATACTTTTGGTTATATAGAAATTGACCATAAGAAAGCTCAGGAAGAATTTACGAAAGCCGGTAAAAAATTACATCTTTTGCCAATAGGAGAGGCAATTACAATTTAATTATCTGTATTGACTTCTCAATACTATTTTATGTAATAGCTTTGGATAGAATCGTTTCAGGTAAATACCTTTAATTTCTTTACCACCAATATAAACTTCATATTTCTTTTTTTCTATGGCCCGAATCATTTTTCTGGCAAATATCTCCGGGGGCATACCTTGCTCCGTGGCCTGATCGTTTCTATTTTGAGAAGACCCATCTCCGATTAAAGCATTTATGGCCACCTTGGTCTGAACAAAACCCGGACATACCAAGGTTACATCTATACCATCCTTTTCGTGTTCCATCCTAAACACATCAAAAAACCCGTGTAAGGCATGTTTAGCTGCGCAATAGCCAGACCTATACGGAGACCCAAATTTGCCCATCAAACTGGTCACAGTAACAAAATGCCCGCTCCTTTCTGAGATAAAATGAGGCAAGACTTCTTTAGTCAGAGCCACAGTTCCCAAATAATTTAAATTTATTAATTTTTCATATACTTCCAAGTCTGTATCCATTATTAAAGAACGCTGACTTATTCCTGCATTGTTGATTAGTATATCAATTCTCCCATATATAGATACTGCAGTTTTTACATTATTACTCACTGTGCCGTAATCCGCAAGATCCAAAGGTAAAATTGCCACACATTCCGGATTTTTGCATCTCTCTTTAACCGAGATGAGCTGTTTTTTATTCCGGGCCGACAGGATAAGCTTATGGCCTCTAAGGCTTAATTCATAGGCAAGAGCTTCTCCAATGCCGGAGGAAGCCCCGGTCAACCATATTATTTTATTTGTATTTCCCTTCATTCTCTAATTTTTAGATTGAAAATATAGTTAAATTTAGCACTAATTCATATGGACGCTTTTTACAGGAAATATAATTTGAATTTTAAAAGACCAAGTGGTACGTCGAGGGGCATACTAAAGCAAAAGGAAACCTGGTTTTTAGTTCTTAAGGATAAAGGAAAATCTGGCATTGGAGAATGCGGATTGTTCAGAGGCCTGAGTATTGATGATGTACCTGAATTTGAAGACAAACTTTCCTGGACCTGCTCACATATTCATTTAGGTAAAGAAAGACTTTTAGAAGATTTAAAGGAATATCCTAGTATCAGGTTTGGAGTTGAACAGGCTTTCACTTCTCTGGCATCTGAAAACCCTTTTGTGCTTTTTCCTTCCTCCTTTACAAAATCTAAAACAGCCATTGATATTAACGGCTTAATTTGGATGGGCGATGAAGAATTCATGCAGAATCAAATAACTGAAAAAATACAATCGGGATTCAGTTGTATTAAAATTAAAATAGGGGCAATTGATTTTAATACGGAATTATCGTTATTGACTTCCCTGAGAAAGAAGTATGGCAAAGAAGAAATAGAACTTCGGGTAGATGCCAATGGGGCTTTTAATGTGGATGAGGCTTTGAATAATCTCATTAAATTAGCAGCCTGCGATATACATTCTATTGAACAGCCTGTTAAACAAGGATTTCCCATGGAAATGAAGCATCTTTGTGAAAATTCACCACTGCCAATAGCTCTTGATGAAGAATTAATTGGTCATCATACCGTAACGGAAAAGGAAACTTTGCTACAAACCATTATGCCACACTATATAATTTTAAAAC
>Ga0209013_10000571_pt1 | contig 33257 bp, 30 predicted proteins | sample Cruoilmetagenom2_FD_187291 | JGI IMG/M metagenome (GOLD analysis project Ga0209013, IMG submission 187291) | Oil polluted marine microbial communities from Coal Oil Point, Santa Barbara, California, USA - Sample 2 (SPAdes) (version 2) | ecosystem: Environmental > Aquatic > Marine > Oil seeps ...
TTCTGCTCGTATTGACGCTGATTAGCTTCATCACGGCCGTGTTTGGCGTGTTTGCCATTATCTATGTGACGATTTATGCGCGGCGGCTGGAGATTGGCATGATGAAAGCGTTCGGTGCGCGCAATTGGGAGTTAAATGGCATACTTAGCGTAGAATCGATTGCCATGACGTTGAGTGCGGCATTGGCAGGCATCCTGGCCGGATCGACGATGGCGTACCTGTTGACCTATGCTGTAAATGCGGCAGAACAGCGCCCGCAGCAGTTTACAATCGACACCACTGTGATGCCCTTTATCGTCATTATGGTAACGCTGGCCTCAATTTTGGGTACCGTGTTATCGGCGCGGCGTATTGTCAAGCGCAAAGCTGTCGAGATCTTGAGGATGAGTTGATAATTGGTGAGTATTGAACGTTTACTGCACGATTGTTGTACGAAGAATAAGTCGAGGTAAGGTATGAATACAAAACGTTGGATGTTACTGGCGGTTATGTTCGTGTTGATGGTGGCGTGTGCACAGGAGCCGGCGCAGGTTGAGCGCAGCGACACACCAATTCCGGATGAGACAACTGCGCCATCGCCTGCACCGGTGCGTACGGGCGTAACGATTCTGGCAGATGGTGTTGTTCAAGCTGTGCATCCGGCATTGCCCCTGGCTTTTGAGACCAGCGGTAAGCTGCTCGTTGTGCATGTGCAGGCCGGCGATCTGGTACAGACAGGCGATCTTATCGCCACGCTTTCCGACGCTTCGATCACCCAAGCCGAGCTGAATATGATCAGAGCCCAACAAGCGTTGGATGAAATTTACACCAATGCTGGTTTGGATGCCGCCTTGACCTTGCTGGCCGTTGAAGAGGCCCAAAAGGCGATGGACGACTTGCTCAGCTCGGACCTGGAAGGGGCCGCTGCCTGGCAGGCCGTTGTCGAGGCGCAGGATGCCGTGGACGATGCCCAGCGCGACGTGTATATCTCTCAAGCCACGGCGGGACAGGCCGATATAGATGTTGCTTATGCGGCCATGCTGCTGTCTGAGAAAGCGCTGGAGAGACAGCAAGAAAACTTCGATAATTATGCCCACCTGCGTGAGGACAGCCTCAGGCGCGCCAGTGCGCAGTCCAGCCTCTCCGCAGCCCAGAGAGCATATGACGACGCCGTGCGCCGCCACAACGCTTTATCCAGCACCATGGATGAGGGTGCGCGAGCGATCGCTGAAGCCAGGTTGTCCACCGCGCAGGCGAAGTTGGCCGATGCCCAGCGTGAGTGGGAGCGGGTGAAAGATGGACCTAGCGCAGGTAACATCGCCAAGGTCGAGGCCGAACTGGCCGCCGCCCAGGCGAAAGGGGAAGTGCTTAAAGATGGCCCCGATCCGGCAAAGATTTCTCTGGCGCAAAGTGAGTTGAGCCTGGCACAAGCGCAGGCTGCATTAGCAGATACCCAACTTATTGCACCCTGGACGGGAACCGTGTTGAGCGTAGATGCTGCACCCGGCGCACTGGTCGGCAGCGGTTCACCCATTGTTACCTTGCTCGATACGACTCAACTGGAGTTCCACACCACCAATTTGAGCGAGCGCGATTTAGCGCAGATCTTTCTGGGGCAAACGGCCGTGGTCACATTGAAAGCCTATCCCAATGAACCCATTGAGGCAGCGGTGGTGCGGATTGGTTTGTTGGCTGGTGCGGCTGTTGGTGATGCAGCGACCTTCCCCGTCATGCTGGTTCTGAGCGAAACCGATCTGGATATTCGCCCGGGCATGACCGGTCGGGTAGATATCCTACGTGAGGAATAGTTGTTTAAATAACATCTGGTGAAGGCATACTATTTTCGATTTCACGGGTTATGGTCTGTGGAGACCTTAAATTTAAATAATATGATAATGAAATACCATCCAATTTCGCGCCGAAGTTGGTTCAGGCAAATGCCTGTCTGTCGCACGGTATTGGATGTTATAACCAGTTAGCTCAGCAGCGGCTTGAACAGAGTATATTTATCTACGAGAATTCCTATTGAATTCTTCAAAGGCGAAATTGTGTCTTTAAACGAAATCATCCCGACAAACCTCATCCCAGTCGCCTGGCAATTCTGCTAGTTTGTTGCGATCATCAAATCGCAACATGGTTAGAAATTGCTCGACCAGTGGTTCCGGTTGTTCGGGACAGATCTTCTTAGGTACCCCCACCGAGACTCGAACTCGGGTCTTCGGCTCCGGAGGCCGACGCTCTATCCACTGAGCTATAGGGGCGGTTACGAATGAAATTTTACCACGAGCCTTACAGTTAGAAAATTGGAAATCGTGAATCAGTAGACGAGAATTATGGATTTAGAATTTTCAAGCTGCGAATCACTGATTGCTAAACACCAGTTGTGTACGGTGAACGTGCGCTGCAAGAGGGTCGTATTGCATGGCATGCAAAACTTCTTCCGGACGGCCGGTGGCGCCGCCGAGCGCGGTCAACCGGACAAATAATCGCTGGTGCCCGGCCCCGTCATCCGCTAAGGGGTTAAGTTCTTCGATCAGGGGGTGCAGGTCATATGTTTTCCCGCGCCGCTCACGTGGAAGGGTATCGGCAGACAGGAGCTCCTGGGTGCGCGCTTCCAGCTCGGGAAAAGGATCCAGGAATGTGATTACAAACTCGGATGCCGCCAATTGTGTTTGCAGTGGGGGATCTTTGAGATCAATTTCTGATATTTCAATCATCTCTATCCCCGGAGGCAGCGATCTTTCGAGGGCCGTTTGTATGGCTGTAAGTGGGAGTTCGCTTTCCAGACGTACATCGATCACCTCGCACTGGCTGGTGAAACCCAATGGTAGAGCAGAAGCCAGGTTCATCTTGGGTCTGGGGTTGTACCCATGGCTGTAGGCCAGCGGAAGTGCGGCACGGCGGAATGTGCGCTCCCAGGCGCGGTGCAGGTCAAGGTGACCGGTGAAGCGCATAGCGCCTTTTTTTGAAAAAGTGATCTGGATTCGCATGCTTCTTTTTGTAAATAAATCTAATTTGTTATCCGGTTTGTGCAATTCGTGATGAGCGATCGCCAGACTGATTTGCGGTTCACGTATCACCCATCACGTTTTATTTTTTAACTTCGGATGAACCCTGGTTTTTCACCGTAAATATCGTCCACCTTGATCTTCTTTGACTTCACTTCCGGGCACTGCCAGACTTCGCCGGGATTACGGCGGCGCATATCGGCGAAGGTGGGCAAGATGCCGCAGGCGAAGCAGCGTTCGCGGCAATCGACCCGCGTGCGTCCCTGCAGGCTCCACAGGTAGTCCTCTGTAAGGAATTTCTTGCGCAGCGTGGTGCTGATGTGCTCCCATGGGAATGTCTCGTCGATGGGGCGTTCGCGGTGCGTGTAGAATTCAGGCGCCAGACCGGCAGCGGCGAAGGCCTCCAGCCACAGGTCGTAGCGGAAATGCTCGTTCCAGGCGTCAAATTTAGCGCCGCGCTTCCATGCCTGGTAGACCACCTGCGCCAAACGGCGGTCACCGCGTGACAGCCAGGCTTCCAGCATGGTGTCTTCCGGCGAATTCCATTTTAATTTCAGGTTCCTGCCGCGTAATTCTTTCATCAACAGGTCTTGTTTGGCTTCAATCTGCTCGATTGTATCGCAGGGTACCCATTGGAAGGGTGTGTGGGGCTTGGGGACGAATGTAGATACACCGGCAGTAACCTGGGCTTTTTTGCCAACCATCTTGCGTCCTTCTGCCAGCACGGCTTTGCACAGGTCAGCGATAGCCTGCACGTCTTCTAAGGTCTCAGAAGGGTGCCCGATCATAAAGTAGAGCTTCAAATTGGTCCAACCGCGTTCGTAAATGGCACGTGCAGTATCGAGCAGCTGCTGGGTGCTAACTGGTTTATTGATGATCTTGCGCATGCGCTCGGTAGCAGCTTCCGGAGCCAGGGTAAAACCGCTGCGGCGTGTATCCTTCAAGGCGTCCATCAATTCCACCGAGAAGGATTCAATGCGCAGTGAAGGCAGCGAGACGGAAAGATGGCGTCCTTCGAACTCTTGGCTCACTTTATTAATTAGTTCAAGGACATGTGTATAGTCAGACGAGGACAGCGAAAGTAAGCCGATTTCTTCAAATCCGGTCCTGGCTAAGGCTTGATGGATGGCCTGGATGATCTCTTCCACGGGTCGCTCCCGTACGGGGCGCGTGATCATACCTGCGTGGCAGAAACGGCAACCGCGCGTGCAGCCGCGCATAATCTCCACCGGCACCCGGTTGTGTACGGTATCAATGGAGGGCACGATCAGGTTCGTGGTGGGCGGCGGCAGTTTTGCAAGGATGCGTTTTGTGATTGGCAGTGGCGCTTCATCGATGCGTTTTTCCAGGTGAGAAAACGTTCCATCCTGGTGGTAGTGTGCCTGGTATAAGGATGGCACGTAGATCCCCCAAATCTGGCTCATTGCGTGTAGTAGTTCGCTGCGAGAACCGTGGGTGGTTTTCCACTCCTGATGGACATCGATGATCTCTTGAATTACTTCTTCCCCTTCACCGATTACGAAAGCATCGATGAAAGGGTGCATGGGTTCGGGGTTGAAAGTGGAATGACCCCCGGCGATGACCAGGGGATGTTCTGCTGTACGCTCGGCGGAGAAGACCGGCACATCTGCCAGGTCGAGTATATTCAGTGTGTTGGTGTAGAGCGTTTCATAAGGCAGGGAAAAGCCGATGATGTCGAACTCGGCCAGCGGGTGCCTGGTCTCTAACGAGTACAGGGGTAAACCTGCCTGGCGTAGAGCAGCTTCCATATCGGGCCAGGGTGAAAATGCGCGTTCTGCCAGGGCATCGCTGCGTTGGTTGATCAGGTCGTACAGAATGGCCAGCCCCAGGTTGGACATACCCAGGTCGTAAATGTCAGGAAAGACCAGGGCGGTGGTGGTCTGGACGCTGTGCCAGTCCTTCACGACCTGATTCAGTTCTCCACCGGTGTACCGGCCGGGTTTCTGCACCCCAGGCAGGATGCGCTCCAGCCTGGATTGAATTTGCTTGGCTTTATTTACCATTAAATTCCTTTCCGTTCGCCCAACAACGGAACCCTCTCCTGCGCGATTTTTCGACGTATCTCAATATCAAAGCAGCCAATATTGTTATATGTCTTCAGCGTGGAAGATTATAACAGAGGTAGTCAAATTTGGAGTAAAACTCTCCATAATGAAAATTCGCCCCAGGTTGATCATGCAGGGCGAATGGGCTGGATGGAAATAGAGAGTTATTGATCCTTGCATTGAAGGCTAAACCCAATCAGCGATCAAACACCGCAAGAGACGTTTAGTAACTTATGCAACGATCAGTAATTTATTCGAAGATCCAACGATCGTTATCACGCTCCCAAACAACCAGTTCGTCTGCGGAGAACCACAAGGCTACTTCTTTAGCTCCGTTTTCGACAGAATCTGAAGCATGCGTCAGGTTGCGCCCGACTTCCAGGGCGAAGTCATGCCGGATGGAGCCTGGTGCAGCTTCACCAGGACGTGTTGCGCCCATCGTCTGGCGGATGGCGGCGACAGCGTCGGGTCCTTCCCACACCATTGCCATCACGGGTGCGGATGTGATATAGCTGATCAATGGTTCGTAAAAAGATTTCCCCTTGTGGATGGCGTAATGGGTTTCGGCCAAATCCAGGCTGACGGATACGAATTTTGCGGCGACTAAACGTAATCCGCGTCTTTCCAAACGCGAGATTATTTCGCCGATTAAACCACGTTGCACACCATCAGGTTTGACAAGTACTAAACTTTGTTCCATGGATACCTCCGAGTATGGTTGATGTTGTTCAGCAGCACGTAATTATACACAACTGCTGGTTAATCAATGGATCAACAACTTCCTTATTGGGTGATAGGTCGGATACATGACCTGGAACCTACTCTGATGAATCCGGGGACGATTGGTTTTCACTATCGATTCCCGGTGAGCCAGGCATAGTCTCATTGAGAGGCGCTACCTGGGTGGGCTTGGTATCTTCGTCATCTGATGGAGCATCCTCCGGAAAATGAATCGTTTGGGGAGCGGCGTCCGTTCTTTCTTGCACTGTGTCTGGTTTTGTGGGCACCTCATCAGGCTTGCTGTCCGGGGTCCACCCCTCAGAGTTCACCTCTTCCAGATCACTGATCCAACCGGGCAATGTTCCCGCCATCTCCAGGTCGGCGTGCTGGACGGAAGGGATGTCTACGGATTGCCCTGTATTATCTGTAAATTCGCTTCGCGGAGGAGCCGGAGGCCGGTCCAGCCATTCGAGATTTACAGCGATATCGGAAACCTGATCCGATGCAGGAAATTGAGGTGTAACGAAAACAAAATAGGGGTCGATTTCCTGCACCCGCTGGATGTTGGCAGTGATGTCACCCTCATAGGCGCCTTTCCATGAACTCTCCAGCAGGATGCGGTTGGCATCCAGGCAATTGGGCAGTTTGTTTAGCAGCGACAAGCAAGTTTGAGCGGCTTGCTTGTGTTGTCCTGCTTGGCTGCAGCTGCGGGCCAGTAAAATAAGCAAGTCGAGCCTGTTGGGTTCTTCGGATAAGGCAGCCTGCAGCTCCGCGATGGCTTGAGGAAGGAGGTCACCTTTATAATACATGCGGGCTAAGGCGCCGCGCGTGAGATAAACCCTGGGAGGTTCGAGGCCTTCTCGCGCTCCGTGCAGCCGGCGTAATTCGTCACGCAGCAACCGGTTCGCAGGCTGGAACTCAAAGGCGCGCTGCATGTGCCAGATGGCGTCATCCAGCCTGTTTTCATGCTCGCGGATCACGCTCATACCGATATGCGCCACAAGATCGTCCGGTACCACAGAGAGGACACGAAGGAAGACATCGGACGCTTCTGAGTAACGGTGATCTTCAAGGTAAGCCGTTCCAAGCAGGCGATACGTGTCTACATGTCTGGGAAAATATTTCAGGACGTGAAGAGAATGGTCGATCGCACCTTGTGCTTGACCATTTTCGATCATCTGGTTGATTTCTTGCGTGTAATCCCGAAGGGAAATTGATGTCATGGTGTACTTCGACGAAGACTGGTCAGCTCGATAACCATACAGTGAATGGCTAGTCCGATTACCTGGTTACCCATATTGGGATAACCTCAACTATCGTTTACCAAGTATGCCTCATTATCGGCAAAGGTGCAAGAGAAGAAATTGGCGATTGCGAACTCAATACATAAGAAGAATGTTGCGGGTATTTTACGCCCGCAACATTACTTGTACCGTATATGTCCCAGCGATAATTAACTGGTGGTTAATCGCCTGAGGCAGAAACGTCAACCGCGACCTCGGGAGCGGCTCTCTTACTCTGCCAATATGCCCATGCCAGTGTTGATAACAGGACGATTACGATCGCCCAGCCGCCCAACCCCAGTGGCGTGTACGCCACAATGATGGGTGCTATGATGACTGAGACCAGGTTAACCACCTTGATCATCGGATTGAGAGCGGGTCCAGCAGTGTCTTTCAGCGGATCACCGACAGTATCACCCACTACGCCGGCCATGTGGCGTTCGGACCCCTTACCCAGGTTGTGTTCCGGGTCTCTTGGTTCGTCTTCGATCAATTTCTTTGCGTTATCCCAGGCACCGCCGGTGTTGTTCATATAGACTGCCAGCAGCTGACCAGAGAGGATCAAGCCTGCCAGGAATCCACCCAATGCCTCGATGCCCAGGGCTAATCCAATGAGGATGGGAGGAACAACAGCCAGGAGTGCCAGTGAAATCAATTCTTTCTGCGCAGCCATGGTAGATATCATGATTGGAGTGCGGTAGTCTGGTTCCCGGGTGCCTTCGAGTACGCCTAATTTAAACTGCCTCCGGACTTCAAGAACGATCAATGCGGCTGCGCGGCTGACTGCTTTGATCGCGAAAGAAGAGAACAGCCAGGGTAAGGCACCACCGATAAGCATACCCACAAACACCTGGGGAACTTCGACATGGATTCCGATGGTGCGTATTTGTTCCGCGAGCGGGACGCCGAGCGCTTCCTGGGCACGACTGGTATCGACCAGGAAGGAACCGAACAGGGCTACTGCGGCGATAACGGCTGATCCGATCGCAACACCTTTGGTAATGGCTTTGGTGGTGTTGCCAACGGCATCCAGATCGGCCAGGGTTTTTCGTGCCTTCAGTGTTGTCTCGTCCTCCTGTCCGCTCCAGGACATCTCCCCAATTCCGTTCGCGTTATCGGAGATGGGGCCGAAGGAGTCCATGGCGACATTGTTTCCGGTCAGGGTTAGCATGCCGATTCCGGTCATGGCAACGCCGTACAGGATAAAGGTTGTTTGGTTGATTGGATCGAGGCCGGGGATGGTACCGAAAATGCCGATCGCAGCGACGATGGTTAGTGCGATCGCCAGGATAGCCCAAACGGTAGATTCGTAACCTACTCCAATGCCCTCCAGGATGAGGGTCGCGGGTCCGGTGTCGGCTGACTTCTTTATGTCCTTGACAGGCTTGTTGTGAGTACCCGTGAAATAATCGGTTATCCGGTCAATTAAAATTGCCAGCATCACACCCACTGTCACAGCCAGGGGGGTACGCCACCAGCCTCCCCATTCTGCAATTTCGGGGTTGTTCATGTAAAAGAAAGCGGCTATGAAGAAAAGAACGACTGAAATGCCGGCGGATGTGAGGTAGCCTCTGAAGATTGCTGACATGGCATCCCCAGGTCGGTCTGGCACGGTGCGCACAGCGTACGTACCGAAGATAGATGAGAGTACTCCGATACCGCGCACAACCAGTGGAAAAATGATCCATTCAAGCTGACCGGTGATGCTCCAGAGTGCCAGGCCGAGGATCAAACCCGCGACAATGGTCACCTCATAAGACTCGAAAATATCGGCCGCCATACCAGCACAATCACCGACGTTGTCACCCACCAGGTCTGCTACAACGGCGGGGTTTCGAGGGTCATCTTCATCGATTCCAGCCTCAATCTTGCCTACCAGATCGGCTCCTACATCTGCTGCCTTGGTATAAATACCTCCTCCCACTCGCATGAATAATGCAATCAAAGTACCCCCAAAACCGAATCCTAAGAGGGCGTCAGGCGCTGCAATTCCAAGTAAGATAAAGATGAATGTTCCGCCAAACAGCCCCAGTCCATCGGTGAGCATACCGGTTATGGTGCCGGAGCGGTAAGCGATACGCAAGGATTCATCAAACGACCGGCGCGAGGCCGAAGCGACGCGTATACTACCCTGTACGGCCATGCGCATGCCGAGCTGTCCGACTATCAACGAGAAAGTTGCACCCAGTACAAACGCAAAAGCCCGTGAAAAGCCTATGATCAGCCGCACCTGATCATCGCTCCTGCCTGCAAAACGTTCCATTGCCTCGGGTGAAGGAGGGACGATATACACCGATAAAAAGAGGGCGATAGTCAGGATAGCGATCAGGGGAAGTATCGTCCTCAACTGACGCATCAAGTAAGCATCAGCCCCGTCACGGATCGCTTCCCATACCCGCTGCATTTTCTCAGAGCCTTTATCATATTTCAGGATTTGATTACGAAGATAAAGGGCATACAGCAGACCAACGATTGCGATGGCGAGCACGCACCAGATGGCGATTTGCTCAAGTGTGGATAATCCATACATGTAGGTGTTTCCTCCCAGCGAAAGGTTTGATACGTTATGTTAGATCAGAAATGTTCCCTGATCATAAGTTGATGTGGCTCCAGTAGTGTTGAAGAGATACGGTGTGGGAGCACAGTTCACACAGTTTGAGAATTTTTCGAGTTTGAGTTGTTCTATCAAATTGGATGGTCATGATAAATGACTTTAAAAACCCATACTCCCTTCTTGTTTTATAGTTTAAAAAGCTAAACTTTCCTCGTAAGGATCGACGGGGAAAGTTAAATCCGACGTTTATTGTGTAAGTTTATCGCTGTCGAGATATCCATTAAGGTATAAACACCAGTGATTTGGATTACCCCAAGATTGTACAAGCGGGAAGCGAATGTGTCAAGAATAGGATTTCTAAGATTAGCGTTTAGTTAAAACCTAAAAACCTACTTGACTTTCAAGTTTTTTTCTGTATAAACTATCTTGTAAGTATTCATACAGGAACCGAATCAAAAATATGAGCTTACGTTACAGTTTGGCGGTAAAAATTCCGTCAACCTGCGAGATTGTATGTCAATGCGGGATAGTGAATAACTAAAGGAAAGTGTTTATCCTTACATTGCGCTGCTGCGCGACCAGGCTGCTGTGTTTTAAGTTGTTTTGTGCGTCAAACCAAATATTTTATAAAGGATAGATCAAAGAAAAAAGACATAATAATTACTGATCCTTACATTGAAGGCTAAATCCAATCAGCGATCAAACAACGCAAGAGACGTTTAGTAACTTATGCAACGATCAGTAGTTGAAGATGCTACAAATCGTTTTAAGAAAAAACCGCTATCCTTGACAGGGCGAATGTTGACGATAAACATGAACTTGTTTAGAAAACGCGTAACCCTAAATAATCCATCCGCAGCAACCTGTGTTGAACCTGAAATTCTTAACTTCGGTAATAATAATACCTGTGATATTTCCCACTGCGCCGAACTAGTTCAAATTGCTTGTTGATCGTTTTCGATCGCGCAATTAATCGAGATGTATCTTGCAACGCATCTATACAAATTTAATAAGTACAAAAAAAAGGTCAGGTGGTGTCACAGGTCCGGCGGTAAAAAAATTCACTTAAAATGGGTATTGATTTTAAAATATAAATTGTGTATTCTGATTAATAAGTAATAGATTTTCTAATAGCGCTCACTTTCGGGCTTGGAGACTTTATGGCTGATGAAGAACTGTTAAATAGGATGGACGAGTCGGATGAACATCTTGCTATCGCCCAACTCATTGAATTTGGTAGACAAAAAACCTTCATCACGATCGATGATATATTGACATTTTTCCCTGAGGCAGAACAAGACGTGAATCAACTGGAAGAAGCATTTGCTGCGTTGATAAGTGTAGGAATTCCTTACATCGATGATACTTCGCTTGTGGGACCTAGTGATGATGAACTGATTGAGGAAGATACGGAAAAGGAGAAAAAACAACCCTCGGATGAAAACTACCTGGCGAATATTGATACGAACGACACGATAGGCCTTTATCTGAAGGAAGTGGGGCGCGTAGCGCTGCTCACAGCCGAGGAAGAAGTGGACCTCGCCCAGCGGATTGAGCGTGGACGTCTGGGGCGAGAAGAACTGGCAAAAGGAAATGTCAGCCAACACCGGAGAAAAGAACTACAATTATTTATCCAGGATGGATGGGCAGCTCGGGAACATCTTATTACAGCAAATTCTCGGTTGGTAATCAGCGTCGCAAAGAAGTACATGGGTAGGGGAGTTCCCTTCCTGGACCTGATTCAAGAAGGAAATATTGGTCTTATTAGGGCAGCTAAAAAGTTTGATTACCGGAGAGGTCACAAGTTCAGCACTTACGCCACCTGGTGGATACGGCAGGCGGTCACCCGCGCGATTGCTGACCAGGGACGTACGATCCGAGTGCCGGTACACATGGGTGACCAGATCAATAAACTCCTGCGGATTCAGCATCAATTGACTCAGAGGTTAGGGAGAGACCCTTCTGTGGAGGAATTAGCTGGTGTACTAGAGGTATCACCTCAGAAAGTGGAGAATATGATCCAGGTAGCCAGGCGACCGCTCTCTCTAGAGGCTCCCACGGATGATGAAGAAGATTCTGTATTGGGTGATTTTATCCGGGATGATGAAATCCCCGCCCCTGATGATACGGCGACTTTCAATTTACTGCGTGAGCACCTGGATAGCGTATTGAGTGGACTGCCACCCCGGGAAGTGCGGATATTACAACTGCGTTATGGTTTGCTAGACGGTCAGACATATACGCTTGAAGAGGTTGGTCGCAAAATGGGTGTGACCAGGGAACGCGTTCGCCAGATCGAAGCGCAGGCGCTCAGTCGTCTGCGCCATCCGGCAATTCGTAGAAAATTAAGGGAGTACCTGGGTTAGTCACCCACTTGCGAGAGAACGGACAGCCAGTTGCAAAGCATCGGGTGACTGGCTGTTACGTTACGCCCCGCTGTATTACCCAGTTCAGGAGGCATATTGAAGAGCAACCGGTCTACATTCATTGTCACGGGCATCATCCTGATGGCTTTGATTGCGTTGGCAGCTATTACCTGGGGGAATTATCGCTTTATCCATCAAAATCCAGAGAAAAGCGATTTCATCTCGCGTTGGGCCGGTGCGCGGATCTTCATTACTCAGGGGGTCAGCCCTTACTCGTCCCAAGCCAGTCGTGAAATGCAAGAATTGGCCTACGGGTGGGAAGATGGTCCAGGGGTAGATGACCTGCAATATATGTATCCATTCTACGCGGTCTTTATTTATGCGCCATTTGCCTTGATTGGAGATTTGGAGTGGGCCAGGGCGGTATGGATGACGGCTTTAGAAGTTGGGGTCTTACTGATAGGTGTAGTAGGTTTGTATTTAAGTAGATGGAAAATTCCAAAACTCCTTTCGGTCGTCCTGATCGTATTCGCAGTGACCTGGTTTTACAGCGTCCAGGCAGTCATGGATGGTAATGTGGCGATTTTTTGCGTGTTGGCAATCAGCGCTTGCCTGCTGGCAATACGATATGATATGGATGTTCTGGCTGGATTTTTACTCGCTATAGCAAGCATTAAACCACAGATGGTTATTCTCTTCATTTTATTCGTTCTTATATGGGCTGTATCACATCGCAGGTGGTTGATAATTTGGAGTTTTTTCGGGAGTGTCCTGTTATTATTCGCCCTGGCAATTCTGCTGCTGCCGGATTGGATTATGCAATATCTGCGACAGATCCTCCCTTATATTAAAGATTTTCAATTTACCACCCCTGGAAGTATTTTTTCTGACACACTTCCAGGTATCGGAAGGCAGATGGGTTGGGCATTAACCGGGATCATGGTACTGTTGTTATTCCTGGAATGGCGTGCAGCTTTAGGTAAAGATTTTCATTGGTTTCTGTGGACCGCGAATTTGACCCTGGTTGTTACTATCCTGGTGGGTATCCCCTCTTCTATATTTAATTTCGTTGTGCTTCTTCCTGTCCTAATCTTTGTGCTGGTGACGGTTGGAGGCCGCTGGGGAAGATCCGGGCGTGTATTAATGATCATGTCGATGGTGATTTTATGGATAAGTTTTTGGGGCATATACTTATACAATAGATCCAATGGAATCCCTTTGACTGACCAACATATACTGTATCTGGTTCTGCCATTGCTCGCGATTATTGGGCTGTATTGGGTGCGTTGGTGGTCGATACAAAAACAACGCTTACCATTACAAGAGATTGCAGATCGACTCGTAGACTAAACTTCTGTCAATGATCGATTCTCGCTAAGATACCAGGTTTGAGGGGACACCAGGGGTTTCCCTGGTAATTTTCTGTATGATAGAATTAACTTAAGTTAATGGTTCCTAATCCATAATGGAAAGAGGTGAATTTAATGCCATCCTCACCAGAAGAAAGCAGCCAGGGCATCGTGGAGTATGCGCTGATTCTGATTTTAGTTCTTATTATTTTATTTATCATCGGATCCCTACTTGGCGACTACATAGTGGATTGGATTACAGATTTCATCGATTCTTTGAGGTCGGAAATAATTTATCGTATCGCGTAATAGAGAATTTATTGGAAAATTAAAATAACACCAATACAGCATTGGGTAGGTGCCAATGATTCTGGGGAGCACTGTGGGGAGACCGGTATATCAGTTATATAAATGGTTGTGGGCAAGTTTGGATTTATTGTTCCCTCCAAAATGTGGAGGGTGTGGTAGATCAGGAGAACGTTGGTGCAAAACATGTCAAGGAGAGACCGCTCTTGTCAGTCCTCCAGTGTGCGAGCGTTGTGGTCAGTGGATAGTTACCGGGGAAAAATGCCATCGATGTTTAACAATTCCTCCAAAATTCAAATCGCTACGTTCATGGGCAATTTATGAGGGACCTTTACGGAACGCCGTACTTCGGCTGAAGTATGCAGGTGATATGAGCCTGGGAGATGCATTGGCGCAGCCTTTGATGCACAAGTTAGGCGAACTTTCATGGCGATTGGACATTGTGGTTCCAGTGCCGGTGGGAGCTGCTCGAGCGGCAGAGCGAGGATATAATCAGGCGGCATTATTAGCGCTACCGGTTGCGTTGGGTAGTGGTGAGGTTTATCGTCCGAAGGCGTTGAAAAAAGTGCTCGATAATCGATCTCAGGTTGGCTTATCGATAATGGAGCGTTATGAGAACGTTGATGGTGCATTTCAAGCTGATAGACATTTGGTAAAGGATAAAACAGTCCTTGTCATTGATGACGTGATAACCAGCGGTGCAACTGTTAATGCCTGTGCAGATGCCCTGCTTAAGGCCGGCGCCAAGGATGTATACGGGCTAACATTGGCGCGTGCAGGCATAAAACAAGTGTTATCGGAATGACAGAATATTTTTAGATACATACATTTGTCTTAAAATATCTCTGCTTGAGTTATAATTAAAAATTGTATTTGATTCAGGAGGTTGTTATGGCTTTAGAAGTCGAAATCTATGGAAGAAATATGGAAGTGACGGATCGAATTGAGGACTATGTCACAAATAAAGCATCAAAATTGGACCGGTATTTAACGGGTATTGATGAAACTCGTGTGGATTTAGCTTATGTAAAGTCAGCTCGTAGTGCATCGGACAGGCAGGTGGCACAGATAACGGTGCGCGGAAAGGGATTCGTCTTGCGATCGGAAGAACGAGCGGATGACTTGTTTGCGGCTTTTGATTCTGCCCTCGATAAAATGCAGCGCAGGATGGAACGTTATAAGGGAAAGCATTATCGAGGACGCGGTGACGGAAGATCGGCTGCTGAAGTCTCACAGCCGTTTATCGAGGAAGATGAAGAGACAGGTGAACTGCCACCGGTCATTGTACGACGAAAACGTTTCGTGATGCTCCCCATGGATGAAGGAGAAGCGCTGGAGCAAATGGCGCTTTTAGGTCATGAGAGCTTCTTTGTGTTCTACAATGCCAATACGAATGCTGTAAATATCCTCTACCGGAGGCGCGATGGCATGTATGGGCTAATTGAACCGGAAATCGGGTAATATTCGCCTCAAACGCAGGATACGATTTGTACGGAGGCGGAGCATTTCAGGTGCTTCGCCTCTTTTCCCATTTCTACGTTTGTAAGTAGTTTTTGCAGTACGATCATATATATATATTCACATCGATTTTGTTGACTATAAATATTAATCCGGGTAAACTTTTATTCCATTATCCAATTAATAATTGAACAAGGGAAAATATGCATAACGATGAAGAAGTTTTCAAACGAGCAGAATTAATTACAGATAAAGAGATCGATGAGACAGCTCTAATGCAAGCTGTAAAACAGATGTTGAGTGCATTCGGAGAAGACCCATCGAGAGAAGGTCTAGAGCGAACGCCAGAACGCGTTGCCAGGATGTATTCGGAGCTGCTGCAGGGTTACAGGATGGATCCGGTGACAATGGTGAATGATGCCTTGTTTGATGTTAAATATGACGAGATGGTCATCGTGCGTGATATTGAGTTCTACAGCCTGTGCGAGCACCACATGCTGCCGTTTATAGGTCACGCACACGTTGCCTACCTGCCATGTGATCGTGTAGTCGGACTGTCCAAAATACCTCGAATTGTTGATATGTTTGCCAGACGCTTGCAAGTTCAGGAGCGTATGACACGCCAGATCGCCGAGTTCATCGATGAACTCCTGCATCCACATGGAGTGGCAGTTGTTGTCGAAGGTCTTCATCTGTGCGCCACTATGCGTGGAGTAAAGAAACACGGTGCCAGGATGACTACATCAACAATGCTGGGTGCATTCAGAAAAAGCCAGGCGACCCGAGGGGAATTTCTGGCTAATATAACTCGAGGTCCAGCTTCGTTGTTTTGAAATAAAGCGCATTTATTTGGATTTATACAAGAAGGGGTTGAAGTTGGGGAGGTAATCGAATTACCGGAATGCACGCAGCACATCCGGGCGATGTTTAATGTCCGTGTGTGAAGACAGGCGTTGAGCTGCCTGTTGAATGGTTTCCCCTGTGATATCTGATGTGATGCTGGGGTTCAGTTCCGAAAGCGGCACTGCCATGTGTGCATACACCCATATTTCAGGATCCAGAATCTGCGTGTCGCGGATTAATAAATCTATGTCTATCGTACGATCGGCATATTTGTCTTCACTTCTTATTCTGCCCAATTGATCTTCTATATACCGAACCATTTTTCGTTTTAATTCGGTAGGGGGTAGCATGGTTTTAACCAAAATAACTGCGTTAAGGAAATCACCACCGCTTGAACCAACAGCCGAAGTTTGCCACGCTGAGGATACCGCAACAACTTCTAAATAATCGCCCAAACATGATACAGCACTTGGCAAATTCTGTTCTGGATCAATATTTGAGCCCAAACCCAGATATACAAGGTGTTCTTCGTTATTCGCGTTCATCCATTATGTGTGCGCTCTAACTCGACGCCAACTGATTTGGCAAAGCGTGCAGCGCCTGGTTTCTCGACCCGAATACGAACTTTCTCAACCCCTGGTTCTTGTAAACATATTTCAGCAAGATCCGAAGCAAGGGCCTCAACGGTATATCGAGCAGATACTTCGGCATGCGCGAGAACTTTTTTTGATACTGTACGATAATTTACACAATCAGAAATATCGTCACTCTCTCCAGCTTTATGCATGTCGGTGAAAAGTACAATGTTGATTAAGATCTCCTGTTTCTTTTCACGTTCCCAGTCGTTGATTCCAATAATTCCACGCGCAACCAAATCTTTGATGATTACCTTGTCCATGCACAACTCCTAGTGAGCATATTTGTGTACCTTGAGATGAGGCTGGAACTTGCCGCTTCTACTGTATCTATTATACAAGATGCTTGTCGCTATTCAGGTTGATCTTCTTGATTGCAAGGTAAACTCTGCCTTCAAGAAAAAACAATGGTTGATCAGCAGCTTCACCTGGCCAGCCTAGCGTTTATCGGGGACCTTGTGGGTTAATTCGTCACCCAATGGAGATAGCCTGTGATGTAGATGATGTTGGTGTTTACATTCGCTTAAGCGATGGTGAGGGGGTCTCGAAAATCGCCAGGCAGCCTTCCGATGTGAGAAATACTGTGTTTATCAGTCTCTTCATTCGATCAATGAACTGGCGACGCGCTCCAATATGGTGCGCCTCCTTTGCGACTTGTTTTATTTCATGACTGTCGCTAATTTTCCCCACACCCATCATTACCTCCGGATTAGCAATGCGTATCCAGGCACCCTCTTGGTGGTCGGATTCTACGGTCACGTTGCAGGGCAGCAACAGACCGATTGTCGCATCGGCAGTGAGTGCACGGAGGGCCAATGGTGGCAAATTGTTAAGAACTGGCTGCAGAACTTGGCTTTTCCCTGGCTTGTAATCTTGCAATCGCCCACAAACTGAGAGCTAGAGCTATCCAGGCGATGAACTGGGCACTCCGAAAAACCCCCAATATTAAAACACTGTCGGCGCGGAATGCCTCCAGGAAGAGGCGGAACGCGGCACTTATGGCAATAAAAAACGAGAAATAGATCCCAGGATTGAAAGTAAACCAAATTTCTCGCTTGGGCCAGACGATGAACAGCACGATCAAGGCAACGAGCGTCTCGTATATCTGGGTTGGATGGCGTTGGGTGCCCCAGAGTTCGATCGCCCATGGCAAATTGGTTTCGGAACCAAATGCGGAACCGGAGGCTGTGTGAGATAATCCAAGTGCTACTGCCATAACGGCCAGAAATGGAGTCAGCGTATCGAGAGTAGGCCAGATAGCGAGGTTCTTCTTTTGGCCGTATATGATTACAGCGATGAAAGCCATCGCGCTGCCCCCCCACGAATCAAGTAAGCCCGGATTTAGCGATATGATGCTGGCCGGATTATCAATGAAGATCGATGGATAACGAATGATGTACGATAGCCGAGCTCCGATGATTCCGGCAGCCAGCCCTAAGAATACCAGGTTGTACAGGGTGTTAACCGCGATCCCCCGCCGCGGGGCATAACGCTCGGTTAAGGTCAGCCCCACCCATATCCCGAGGAGTAAGATCAATCCCGGAACCTGAATCGCCAGCGGACCTAATTGTAGAATTGGGAACACGAGTCGTCCTCCTTTATTCGGTATTCAGCAATTCTTCCACGCGAATGCGTAAAAGTGCTTCTGACATCGGTCCACCGACTACAACCTCCTGTATGATACCCTCCTTATCGATAAAGTAAGAGGTGGGCAATGCACTGGATTGATATAAGTGGGACACCTCGCCTTGCGTGTCGAACAGGATTGGAAATGTTAAACCAAATTCTTCAGCGAAAGCTGCTGCATTGGATAGATCGTCCTGGCTTGTGACATTGACCGCAAGGATCAGAAAACCCTGATCTTTGTACTGGTTGAATACACGCTCAAACGCGGGCATTTCGGCCCTGCATGGAGCGCACCAGCTCGCCCATAAGTTTACGATTAACGGCTGGCCGCGCAGTGCGGATAAAGTGAGCGTTTCTCCAGTTGACGTTTGTAAGCTGAAGTCGGGAGCCAGGAAACCTTCATGGGGGGCCGGTATGCCTCCACCGGTTGTGGAGCCTGGGGATGCCTTGCTGACCCACACCCAGGCCGCTCCGGCAACGAGGATCAGGATAGATATCAGTATCCAGTGTTTTGACCTATCTGGTTTCATAATTTACATATCTCATTTTATATGGTTAAACTTTGATTGGAATATCAGGCTTCTCTATTACGATGCAGTTAATTTCGTAGAAATATTGGTCCCAATACTTCTTCCAGGATACCAACGAATTCATTTATTTTAAAAATAATAGAACCAAGGTAGTGGATGCTGTTCTACCATACAGGTGAACGATTATACGCATAATGTTCCAATGAAAATTAAGCTGATGATTAGCAGCCTGGCCGGTCTACTTGACTTATTGGGTTGATTTGTTATGATTTTATCGAAATGTTCCATTCATTGTGGAGGCGCAAGTTATGATGAAAAGTTTCCGGCTGCTGTTTTTTCTCGCTGTAGCTAGTTTTCTGCTGTTGAATGCATGTAGCAGCCGTTCAGATGAGCATGATGAGGGTGAGACGACACCTGTCCCTGCTGAATTGAGCTCTTCGACCGGTTCAGATGCTACCACGGCACCTGAGTCGGAAGAGCTGCCGTCTCCTTCCCCCTCTCCGGAGACAGGCTATGGAGAAACATATCCTGCACCGGATACAGGGTTTGGGTACGCTTATCCGGCACCAGAGCAGCCAGGGGATCAATATCCACCTGCTTCCACACAAACATCCAATAATCCTTACCCCGGACCTTCAGATGCGAATCCTCCTGCGGATGATGCCTACCCTGGGCCCGGGTCTGAGAATCCGAGTGATGCCTATCCACCACCAGGGCAGGATGACACAACTGGGGCATATCCTCCTCCATCCACGCAGACTCCCGCTGTCCCTACGCCAACGCCCGAACCACAAACGCCAACTTCTACGCCATTTCCCACCGCGATACCGGTGAGCGCAAGAATGCAGGCGACCGATCCACACACGGTAGAATTAGCCTCAGGAAAGCACCAGTTGATCGAATTTTTTGCTTTCTGGTGCGGATATTGCAAGTCAATGACACCGATCATACACGAGTTCGAGTCCATGTATGGAGAAGAAATTAACTTTGTATATCTGGATATTGATGATCCTGCGACAAAGGATTTCAAAAAGCAGCTTGGATATCAAGTGCAGCCGCATTTCCTGCTCCTGGATGAAGAGGGAAATATTATCCATCAATGGGTGGGGTTGGTCAAGGTAGAGGAATTCGAAAAAGTGTTTCAGGCTGTCTTACAATGAGAATAAGTTGATATGAGCGAGTAATAATTTGGGAAATTATTAGCAGTTGGGAAGTCTTTTACTTACTCCTTTCCAAGTCAGGTGCGGGGAGAATGACGGTAGATAGTTCCACTTGTGAGTTATATTCGTTTAATTTGTAAATCTTGACAAATCCGGGCAAATAGGATATGATTCAACACCCCTACCCCCCTGGGGGGGGTATATGGAGGATGGTTTTATGAAACATGAAGGTGCTTTGAGGCGACTGAAAACTGTAGAAGGTCATATACGTGGTATCGAGCGTATGGTCGAGGATGAAGTTTATTGTATTGATGTGATCCGCCAAATTCAAGCAGTGCAATCGGCACTGAATAAGGTCAGTAAAATTATCTTAGAAGAGCACTTAAATTCATGTCTCATAACAGCAGTACGTGGGGACGATGTCGATGAGCGCGAGCGAGTGCTCGAAGAGATTGCAGATGTGTTCGAGACAGCTACGAAGGTGTAGCTGAAATCTAAATATATTTATATCAAGGAGTCCTTTAATGACAACTGTAACATATACCATTCCAAATATTTCTTGTGGTCACTGTGTGCATACTGTAACGATGGAAGTTAGCGACCTGGCTGGTGTCGAGAAGGTTGAGGTCGACCAAGAAACAAAGTCTGCGACTATTACTTTCGAAGCCCCCGCTACTGAAGAGCAAATCAAAGCAGTGTTAACCGAGATCAATTATCCGGCTGCATCATAAAGCTTTTATAAGCAGTAATTCCGAAGCGACATTATGCAGACATGGTCCGCATTCAGGGATCAGTCCATGATTTGCGAAATATATTTTGAGAACTAGTGATCAGTCACTCTGATTTTGATGATAGCTCAAAAACTTGAGCGCGTTCTTGCGACCCGACAACAGGCACAAGGTTCTACTGATAGTTGCATAAGTTATTAAACGTCTCTTACGTTGTTTGATCGCTGATTGGGTTTAGACTTCAATGCAAGGATCAGTAAACTACTTCCATCAGAACCACGGTGGCTGAGCACCAGACCGTTCTTGATTTCTCGTATCACGGTTAATCGCATTCTCTACATATTATTTATCGTTGATCAACAAATTATTTTATCTTGTACGGAGGTCTAATTGACCCAATCCAAGCAAGCAACCCTTCCCATCACCGGGATGACCTGTGCAAACTGTGTAGCGACTGTTGAGCGTAATCTGAAGAAGGTTGATGGAGTATCGAGCGCATCCGTCAACCTGTCATCAGAACGCGCTACGGTTGAATATAATTCAGACCTCACCAACCTGGAAGAGGTCATCAGTCGTATCCGGCGGGCGGGATATGATGTTGCGAGTGGGGAGGCGGATTTAATTATTCGCCGTCTGAGTGATGACAACGATGCCCGACGCCTTGAAAAAGCACTCGCACAACAGGACGGAGTTCTCGAAGCTCAAGTAAATTTTGCCAGCGAACGGGCTCGGATTAGATATATCCCCACAGTAATCAACCAGGCTGAGCTACGCCAGGTCGTAAGCCGATCTGGTTTCGAGGCTATCGAAACCGGAGATGTAGCCGAGGATGTAGAAGGGATGGCTCGTCAGGCCGAAATTGCAGGACAACGTCGCGATCTGACGATTGGGTTAATTTTCACCATACCACTGTTCTTGTTCTCTATGGCGCGTGATTTTGGCCTGTTGCCGCCAAGCATCGCCTTTGCTCCCTGGGCGGAGTGGTTGATGTTTGCATTGGCAACTCCTGTACAATTCTACGTGGGACGCCAATACTATTTTGGAGCTTATAAAGCACTGCGCAACCGGTCAGCGAACATGGATGTGCTCATCGTGTTGGGTTCTTCCGTGGCATACTTCTACTCAATTGCTGTTGTGATCGGATTGTTAGACGGGCACGTCTATTTTGAAACCTCAGCCATGATTATCACGTTAATCAAGCTGGGAAAATACCTTGAGGCCCGGGCGAAAGGTCACACCAGCGAGGCGATCAAAAAATTAATGGGGTTGCGCGCAAAAACAGCCACGGTATTTCGGGGTGGTCAGGAAATGGATATCCCTGCTGAAGATGTACTGGTGGGTGATATTGTGATTGTTCGTCCGGGTGAAAAGATACCGGTGGATGGCGTCGTGATTGAAGGTCGTTCTGCAGTGGATGAATCAATGCTGACTGGCGAATCGCTTCCAGTGGAAAAAGGGCCCGGTGATAATTTGATCGGAGCAACGCTCAATAAAATCGGATTGTTGAAGTTTGAGGCGGTAAAGGTTGGTAAAGAGACTGCATTAGCTCAGATTATCCGGTTGGTAGAAGACGCCCAGGGCAGCAAAGCGCCTATTCAAAAACTTGCCGATCAAGTATCCGCAATCTTCGTGCCAGCGGTTATCGCGATCGCTATGGTTACATTTCTGGTGTGGTACTTCTTTGTCCCAGTGCCTCCAGGGTCAGAGACAAGCGCTTTTACACAGGCGCTGATCTCTATGGTAGCTGTTTTAGTCATAGCCTGCCCGTGTGCCATGGGATTGGCAACACCAACGGCTGTCATGGTAGGCACCGGCAAAGGAGCTGAACAGGGGATACTTATTAAATCGGGTGAAGCTTTAGAGCGCGCCGGTGGGGTCACGACAGTTGTGTTGGACAAGACAGGTACTATCACCCGCGGACAACCCGCAGTAACCGATATCGTTGTGAGCGATGATTGGAACGATAACTATTCCAGGGACGCGACCAGTGAAGCAGAGTTGGAGATCCTACGGCTGGCTGCATCTGTAGAAAAAGGCAGCGAACATCCCTTGGGTGAAGCGATTGTGGCAGAGGCCGGCGAAAAAGAGCTCGCACTGAGCGAACCGCAGGGCTTCCAGGCAGTGGTGGGTCGTGGTGTTGAGGCTCAGGTAGTGGGGCGAAATGTCTTAGTCGGTAATTTGAGGATGATGGAGGAACGCAATCTGGAGCTGAACGGTTTACAGCCTGAAGTTGAACGATTACAAGCTGAGGCCAAGACAACAATGATGATAACCGTGGACGATGAAGTGCATGGGGTTATCGCCGTTGCGGACGTTGTCAAGGATGGTTCGAATGATGCGATCTCGGACCTACATTGGATGGATCTAAAGGTAATGATGATCACGGGCGATAATCAACAAACCGCAGACGTGATCGGTGAACAGGTGGGTGTGGATGCGGTGCTTGCCGAAGTTCTTCCCGCTGATAAGGCTTCGGAAGTCAAGAAATTACAAGGAGAAGGGGAGGTTGTGGCGATGGTCGGGGATGGGATCAACGATGCGCCGGCCCTGGCTCAAGCGGATGTAGGTATCGCCATTGGAACAGGTACTGATGTTGCCATGGCTACCGCTCCGATTGTATTAATCAGCGGTGACTTGAATGGTGTCGTGAAGGCGATTGATCTTTCTCGGAGAACTTTGCGCACAATTAAACAGAACCTGTTTTGGGCATTTATCTACAACATTCTGTTAATCCCGGCAGCAGCATTCGGCTTTTTAAATCCAATGCTTGCAGCAGGAGCAATGGCGTTCAGCAGTATCTTTGTTGTCAGTAATAGCCTGAGATTGAGGCGGTACGAGTCGTCGAAAAGTAAATAACTGGATCGGCGTTTATTATAAGCAGTTTGGGAATTTAAGGCGATTTAGCAAACTTTGGCGATATTCTATTCACTAATCTGAAATAAATAAGTGCTGGCTGATTTCATGCCACAGGGTCTGATAAGCTTCGGTAGCACGAGATTTAGGGGCATAAACCGGAACAGGTGCCCTGTAAATCCCCATCTTTTCAACGAGAGATAAATACGGTATCTGGCTGCGCAGTACCCCATCAAACTGGTTCAGAAATAGCGGTATTATTTCATGATGCATTTTTTTCCGCCCATCTACCATTGAGAAGAAAGCGAATACTCTCTTATGATCGTATCTTTTCCCTCTCAGAAAAGTCATTAAATGTTCGTGTGTACGCATGGACAACGTTGTAGGAATTAAAGGTACGAGCAGTAAATCCGCTGTGTTGAAAATATTTTCTGCCAATATATTGATCGTAGGTGGGCAATCCAAGATGATCAGATCGTATTCTTTACGGTAGGTTTTGAGGACAATATCAAGGCGATATTTTCGATGCCTAAGCCCGTTGAATCTGATATCTAAATTCCGGTGGGTAAAATCAGCTGGTAGTAGATCTAACATTTCGAAATCTGTGCCCTTGATACTTCGTTGGATTGGTTTCCCTGGTTTGAGGAAACCACGCGCCCCTCGCTTGAGTTTTGGTTTGACCCGGAAATAATAGGTTGTTGAACTCTGTGGATCAAGATCACAGATGAGGGTTGATTTTCCCGAGTTTGCGGCTAGATATGCCAGGTTAACGGCGGTCGCTGTCTTCCCGACACCACCTTTATTGCTGTAAAGAGCCATCGTTGTCATGAGTCGGATCCACTATCTATATATTTGAACAATTCTCGGTAAAGTCCCTGATTGTTTTTAGAAGAAAATGTGGTAAAGGTTTTTGCAAATCCAGCCTTGACAATCCTTTGCCTGCGAGCCATCGTTTCGACTAAATATCCAGTAGCTACCAATGCCATTTTTGACGGTTTATCAGAGACAGGGATTTCACTGGCAAATTCCAATAGCTGTTCTTGCTGGACTGCAAGATCATTGAATTCCCCAAGATTGTCTTGCAGAATCTTGAGTTGTTTTATCAAGCGGGTAATTTTTTTTCGTGGAAATAGACCAGCAAATATTTCCATTAAATAGCGTAATTTTTTACTCTCAATTCTCAATAAATGCAGCAGCTCATCCTGGGTATGCTCAAGGATATAGTTGCCATCCCTGACAACTCTACGATATTGCGTATAGATTTGCTTCCGTGCGAGATCGATTACCGGGAGTGCAGAATTGATTTCATCGTATATATCTGATTTTGAGTTGTCGATGAAAACTTCCCATCTTTGGAGAATTTGAAGATAGTCCTCCGATTCCAGGTAGCGAATTACGTCTTTTAATGCCAACGTACGCTGTCCTTGTAAATAAATGAATAGGGGATGGATATCATCCTTCATGACCTCCGGCAGCATGAGGCGATATGATCCCTCCGATAGTAAGTAGACGTCCAGATCACGTAATGAATTCGAAATCTGGCCCATGGATGCGAAATCCCTCTTAAACCGATTGGTTATATCTCTAGGGAACACATTCTTTGTTTGCGATAATGCAGAGCGCGTCCTGCGAATCGCTATCCGGTAATCGTGCAAGAATTCAGTGTCTACATCCGCTGTAATACCTGCTTCATTAGCCCTCATTATCTTTAGCAAACGAAGAAATATGGTCTTCATCGCTTCGTCGGATCGCATGGATGGATCAAACCGGAGACCAAGTTTGGGTGAATAGCTACCTGGTTTTATGCGCGATTTCTTGATGGCACTGGTGTAGATATCCTCTATTATTGAAGTAGTGTGCCCAATTTCCTCAAGCTCCTTGGTCAATTGCTGTTCATATCTGGGGTAGCCGCGGACAGGTTGTAAAATTATGTACTCGCCCAAAAGAGGAGAATTGATATCTGGTTGAGACCATACCTGCGTATAGACAAGGCGCGCAACGGTCTTCAAATCGGTGTTTAGTACGCGATAAGTTCTGGACTGTGTGTGTACTTCGCCCAGCATCAGTACGGCGCGGGCTTGGGTGATGGATTCTAAGCGCTTTCTAAATGAACCATCCGGGAAATCCCACGCGAATACCGGTCTAGAGGTCCATTTTATGCTCTCAATACTATCTCCATAGGTTAAACGCCGTAGAGTGAGCTGCTGCCCTGATTGATGCAGGGTTAGGGATTTATTGAATAAACGCCAGTCAAAGGTGTCAAAGAAAATCCATTTTTCAGAGACAGGCTCTTCTACTTTATAGAAATACTTATCAACAAGAATTGAGTCGATCAACTCCGCCTGATAACCACCTTTAATTTTTACTCCCATTCTGGTATCCACGTAGAATCCTCCATGCTTACTACGTCTCTCTATAATCGCTTGTTTTTTGCGATTCCTTTCGCTGATCACGAACAACAAAACTAATTATAACGAATATCCCCTGGCCCAGTTCAATTGAGCAAGTGTTCAATCCGAAAGCTGCGACTGTCGAAATTATACACTTGTTCCTGCGAAAATATTCATGAATCACTGTAGGCTCGGGAAAGGTGAGATTTCCTGATGGATGGCTTCTAAGCAAATACTAATCCCATCAGTCATAGCGTGCCATTGACCCGCTCATTCTTTACGATTATGCTTAATGCTTGATATTTTCGAAGAGACAATTTTCGAAATTGTGCAGATGGTATCGAGAAATTACCGCTCTGTAAGACAAATGAAATTCAAAACGTCAGAGTCATAGAATGAGCAAACAACGGTTATCAAGACGAGATTTTCTCCGCTTAGCTGCAATGAGCCTCGGAAGTCTCGCACTTAGTCGGTGGAATAATACTATTGTTAATAACCAGATATACGGATTGCCTGATTTTCCGCAATCTGGGCGTCTCGGACGCGTATGCAAGGGGATGCTAGAGGTAAAAGCTCGTCCGAATTTGGATAGCCAAAGCGTCGGTGTGTTGTATGAGGACGCAGTTGTACCCTGGCTGCGTGAAGTAATTGGCGAGCAGCCTGCATATGTCTTTAACAACCAACGTTGGGTTGAAACTCCGGAGGGATACATTTACGGTCCGCTTTTACAACCTGTCCAAAATTCTCCTAATCAAGCAGTCAAGACTCTCCCTGACTCAAGCATCGGTCCGGGTATGTGGATGGAGGTCACTGTCCCCTACGTAGACGTTATTATGGATAAAGAACCTTCGTCTAATTCCTGGGTCGAAGCGAAGATCGATGAGGGATTAGCGGTGCGATTTTACTATAAACAAGTTTTCTGGGTAGATCGCATCCGGACCGATGCTGATGGACGCACTTATTACCGCGTTAATCCGAACTATTATGGTGGTATAGACATGCTATGGGCAGATGCACGAGCTTTTCGTCCATTGACCGAGGAAGAAATGAGTCCGATTTCCCCAGATGTCGAAGATAAACATATCAATGTAGATGTACCGCATCAGACGCTTTCTTGCTATGAGGGACAGCGTGAGGTGTATTTTTGCCGCGCTTCTACGGGAGCGTTATACGATTATCAAGGGAATCGAGTGGATAATTGGGAAACTCCCCCAGGAAAGCACCGCATCACGCGTAAATATATCTCTCTACAGATGAGCGGAGGCACAACCGGCGCAGGCTATGACCTGCCGGGAATTGGATGGTCAACGATTTTTGCCACCGGAGGGGTGGCGATCCATTCAACATTTTGGCACAACAATTACGGAGATACCATGTCACATGGCTGTGTGAACGTCACTCCTGAAGATGCTAAATGGATATTCCGGTGGTCGCAACCTGTTGTTCCGTCTGATCCTGGCGCGATTGACGTTACCGTCACAGGGGATAGCAGCACCGATGTTACCGTGGAGGTTGTTTAACAGATCTAGATGGAAGTTAGAACACCGCTTGGGCTCCCGGTTAATACTGTGAATCAAATATGAAACGAAGACCGATCACACGTCGAGATTTCTTGAAAATGAGTGCCCTGTGGGTGGGTGGTTTGACGTTGAGCCCCTGGAGCCGTTTGTTTACGCTGCCAGAGTACCCAGGAGCGGATCGCCTTGGACGTGTGATCAGCGGCATGGCGACCATAAAGGCGCGGCCTGATATCGATAGTGAAGATGTAGGTGTTTTATACGATGATGATGTTGTACCGTGGATCCGTGAAGTGGTCGGTTCTCGACCCCTGTGGTACAACCAACGCTTCGTTGAGACGCCGGATGGATACATATATTCACCGAATTTACAACCGGTTCGCAACCAACTTAATGAACCCGTTCAAAAAATCACCGATCCAGAAGGCATGTGGGTGGAGGTTACAGTACCGTATGTTGACCTGGTCTTTCACAACCCTCCAGCACGTTCACCGTGGGTGAAGAATACCAAATTACCCAGGTTATATTACAGCCAGATCATGTGCGTGGATGAGATTAAACGTGATGACGATGGACGGATATGGTACAGGTTAATCGAAAAATATGGTACTTTCGGTGATATCTTCTGGGCACCTGCGGAAGCGTTTAAACCAATCTCCCCGCAAGAAATGACTGCTATCAGTCCCGATGTCGAAGATAAACGCGTTGAAGTAGACCTCTCACATCAGACAATGTCATGTTACGAAGGAAGTACTGAGGTTTACTACTGTCGTGTTTCCACAGGCGATAAGTATGATGCCGAAGGAAACCCGGTGGATGAGTGGTCCACACCTATCGGGCAGCACTCAATCTGGAGAAAACTGGTCTCAGTGCACATGACGGGTGGTACAACCGGTGGCGGTTATGACCTTCCCGGGATAGGTTGGACGACACTCTTTTCGAGTAATGGCGTTGCGGTTCATTCTACTTTCTGGCACAATAGTTTTGGTGTACCCAGGTCACATGGTTGTGTAAACGCTCGCCCTGATGACGCTAAGTGGGTATTCCGCTGGACTCGGCCAGAGGTCCAATATGACCCTGGTGATGTGACGATCAGTGGAATGGGAAGCACGAAAGTACATGTGGTAGAAACTTAAAGAAGAATTTTTCTGGAGATTTCATCGATGGAGTTTACCAACGTTACTGTTGGGTTTGCGTTTTTAGCTGGGATCGCCTCGTTTTTATCCCCGTGTGTGTTTGCCCTGGTTCCGGCCTATATTGGGTATTTGGGAGGCAGATCCATTTCTGCCGGAAAAGATAATAATACGCTAGTAACATTTACACACGGACTCGCATTCGTTTTTGGTTTCAGTCTAGTATTCATCGTATTGGGTTTTCTGGCCGCCGCAATTGGTGGAGTGCTCGACCTGGTTCGCTATGATTTGCAAATCTGGCTGGCAAGAATCGGTGGAGTTATCGTCATCATATTCGGATTACACATGATCGGAATATTCCGGATTAAGTTTCTCGAGTATGATACGCGGCGTCAAGCTGCTCCAGATCGGAAACTGGGTTATCTTGCATCCGTAGGTATGGGTGTGTTTTTCGCAGCGGGGTGGTCGCCCTGTGTGGGGCCGATATTAGGGGCAATATTGACTTTAGCCTTTAGCGGCGGATCTGCACTGCAAGGTGTTATTCTGCTTTCCGCATATTCAGCGGGTTTGGCAATCCCGTTCTTAATCGCATCAATTTATATTGGAACCGTGACGACAGTCATCCGCCGATACGGCAAGGTGATGCGCTATATTGAAATAGCAACAGGATTGATCCTGGTTGTACTCGGCGTAACGCTCCTGACTGGACAATTAGGTCAATTAAATAGCCAGTTCGCTAATTTAGGATCTTTCTTCGATGTTACTGACGAAGTGAAAGTTGGGACTTACATACTTATCGGAGTCGTTGTGCTTATGGTATTAGGCTTGATCCCAGCTTATGTTGCTCGCAGCAAAGGGAAAAAATTTCTCGATTGGTGGTTCTTTGGTTTTGGGTTGTTTCCAATTGCACTACCATATGCTTTATTAATGAAGCCGTCCGGTATAGAAAAAGAAGAAGATCAGATTTTCCCGGATGGGGACGCTGAAGAAGCGCTGACGAATTCGTGAGTACTTATCTTCGTCTGTTACCTACAGGAAGCTATTGTTGAACCTTACCAGGTATAACCTCCAACTTGCAGGCGCTGGGTTATTAATTGGCATCGGGTTAGGTGCACTGTTCGTGTTTGGCGTATTTCGCCAGGATTCTGTAAATTGGGGTAGAAGCGATAAACAGGGAGCAGCCCCCGTACTTCCGGAAGTAGGTTCAGCTGCTCCAAAATTTGAATTAAATAACCTTTCCGGGGAAACAGTAAATTTTGATCACCTGGTAGGACAACCACTGGTAATCAATTTTTGGGCGACGTGGTGCGGTCCATGCCGCCTGGAGATGCCGCTTCTTCAAGAATATCATCAAAAATTTGGATCCGATTTAACGATCATTGCGGTAAATACAGGCGAGACGAGTGAAGATGTACAGGCTTATGTCGATGAACTGGAACTGGATTTACCCATCTTGTTGGATGAGCAAAAAAAGGTAGAAGAAATGTATCGCGTGCGCGGCTTACCCAGCACCTACTTTGTGAGTGAAGATGGTATCATTCGTTTCGTGCATATCGGGATTATTACGGAAAGTCAACTACAGGGATATCTGGACGAAATTGGAGTCATCGAATGATCCATGTAATACTCTATACTCGGGCTGATTGTCATCTGTGCGAAGAAATAAAAACCGAACTCGACAATTTGCAGGAGGAAATGCCGCACGAACTTTCGATCGTGGATATAGATGCATCTGCTGAGTTGAGTGAAAAGTATGGATTGGAGATCCCGGTCGTTGAAATAGGTCCAATTCGGTTGAAAGCGCCGATCAGTCGCGAAGAGTTGGTCACGGCGTTAGAAGCTGCTCAGGCTCATGAAATTAAAACCCAAACAGGTACGAATCCGGCTTTCGTGAGTGGGGGTAAATATGTCATATCGTGGACAAAAGCCGATGATTTTGCATACTGGATATCCAAACATTATCTTGCAGTTTTTAACCTGTTCATTCTGATATATCTAGGATTACCAATTTTAGCTCCAGCCCTGATGCAGTCGGGAGCGGAACTACCCGCAAAAATAATCTATCGGGGGTATGGTCTTTTGTGCCATCAATTGGCTTATCGATCAGTCTTTTTATTCGGTGAGCAGGTGATTTACCCGCGGGCAGCCGCAAACGTCGATGGGTACATAACATACGGTCAGGCTACTGGATTGAGCGAAGGGGATTCGGTTGGTGACAGGTTTGAAGCGCGTGGATACCTTGGAGATGACCGTGTAGGTTACAAAATTGCCCTATGCCAGCGGGATGTGGCGATTTATTCCGGAATCTTGTTGTTTGGACTCCTTTTTGGGCTTACCGGGAAACGCATTCCGGGATTGCCCTGGTATTTGTGGATCTTATTGGGCCTGGTTCCGGTTGGTATTGACGGATTAAGTCAACTCATCAGTCAACCTCCCCTAGAATTTATCCAGTACCGAGAAAGCACGCCCATCCTTCGAATTCTGACTGGATTTTCTTTCGGCTTTACCACAGCCTGGTTTGGATATCCATTGGTGGAGGAGGCAATGAGTGATACCAGAGAGACGATGAAGGAAAAACGAGAGTATGTATCTAAACTGAAGAACAGTAAATTAGATGGATGAGCAGTAATGCCCTTTGACGAATCTGGAAATATCCGTTTTTACACTTTCGAAAGTCTGGATCACTTGAACCTGGTCCATGCAATTTTCACACGAAGTGGAGGTGTCAGCCGAACGCCATACTCATCTCTAAATCTCGGCGGAACGGTTGGAGATGATCCTTCTCTGGTGCGGAAGAATCGGGAGATGGCCTTCTCATCCGTCGATCTCTCCCCTGGCAGCATCTTTGATGTCTGGCAGGTGCACGGGGACAATGTCGTATGTACAGACAAGCCACGACCCAACAATCAACTTCACGAAAAGGCTGACGCCATCCTAACTGATCTATCAGGTGTGACCCTGTTTATGCGCTTTGCGGATTGCGTACCCATACTGCTGTATGATCCGATCAGGTCCGTGATTGGAATAGCACATGCAGGTTGGAAGGGCACGGTACAACGAACGGCGGAGCAAACAGTAAAAATAATGAGAGAGCGATACGGTTCTAAACCAGCCAATATCCTGGCTGCCATTGGTCCATCGATTGGACCTCATCATTACGAAATTGGTGCGGTGGTTGAACTTGAGGTTAAGAAAGCGTTCGGTCAGGACGCCAACGCTGTTTTAGATTCGGAAAACAGAAATGGAACAGGTGTAAACTTGGACCTTTGGGCTGCGAATGAGATCATATTGCGGCAGGCGGGTGTTCAAAATATCGAAATCGCAGCCATCTGCACAGCCTGTCATCTCGAGGATTGGTATTCTCACCGGGCAGAAGGTGGCAAAACTGGAAGGTTCGGAGCCTTGATTGCCCTGCAGTCAGATTAGTGAGCGCAACCTGGAAATAACTCTGATGAACGTGAATCATATGGATAGGACGATCGAACAGAACTATAGGCGTGTCCTGGAGCGCATAGAAAAAAAAGCGTTACAGGTTGGACGAGGTGCTGAGAAAATTCAGATGATCGTAGTTACGAAAGGCCACCCGTTAGAATCCATAGAACAGGTAATATCCGCTGGGGCGAGGATTTTGGGAGAAAATTATCTAGAGGAGGCAGTGCCAAAAATTCGAGCTACTACGGATCAAACGGACATCGAATGGCATATGATAGGCCACATTCAGAGCAGAAAAGCACGTGGGGTGAGCGAGAATTTTACTCTCATCCATTCCGTGGACAGCCTGAAGTTAGCGCGCCGGTTAGATCGTTTCGCACAACAAGGCGGTCGTGTCCTACCGATCTTATTGGAGTGTAATGTGAGCGGAGAAGAGAGCAAGTTCGGTTGGGCGGCTTGGCATGAGGATATGTTGTCCGATTTGCTGGATGAAGTAAAACAGGTAATCGATTTGTCAAACTTGCAGGTCAGGGGCTTGATGACTATGCCTCCGTATTCGAAAGCCCCGGAGCATTCTAGACCTCATTTTATCCGCTTAAGAGAGCTGCAAGCATTATTTGCTGATCATTATCCAGAAACTAATTGGAGGGAGCTCTCCATGGGAATGAGCATGGATTTCGAAATTGCTATTGAGGAGGGGGCGACGATGCTTCGTATTGGAACGGAGATTATGGGAGCGCGTGCTCCGAAATTAGGTAGTACTTCACAAATGAGCGGGAAGGATTGTATATAAATGTCTGTTGTTGCGTCTCTGATCCATAGGTTATTCCAATTAATAACAGTGCTTGTTGTGATCGATGTTGTTCTGTCGTACTTCATGTCTCCGTTTCACCCTGTACGACAATTTCTCGATCGGATTGTTGAGCCCATGTTGGCACCCATACGAAGGATCCTGCCCCAAACGGGCATGATTGATTTTAGTCCGTTAGTACTAATTATCCTCCTTCAGGTGATAGATGTAATATTGAATAATATACTGATGAGATTTTGATCTGTCAGAATTGATTAAGGGGATCCATGGGGCGAGATCGTGAAAATGCGGCTCAATGATCAAAGGGGGAGCTAGCCGGCGTAGAGTATCCGTCCGCAGGTGTCACAGCAGTTTATATTATTGGGAGATCGCGCCGCGTAAAGAAGAGAAGTACTTAATATAGAACCACAGGCTGAACAGAAATTGTCGGTTACTTTTGCCACAGCAATCCCACGGCGTTGTTCCCTCAACCACTGGTATTGTTTCAGATCCTCAGCAGGGATCATGTTT
>Ga0209013_10000572_pt1 | contig 33252 bp, 30 predicted proteins | sample Cruoilmetagenom2_FD_187291 | JGI IMG/M metagenome (GOLD analysis project Ga0209013, IMG submission 187291) | Oil polluted marine microbial communities from Coal Oil Point, Santa Barbara, California, USA - Sample 2 (SPAdes) (version 2) | ecosystem: Environmental > Aquatic > Marine > Oil seeps ...
TACTATCGAAATGGGGGGCTTCCACCTTTGAAAAAATGCGTAAATAAAAGCAATACATGGAACGTTAAAAAAGAAAATCTGTTTGAGCGCAGCGAGTTAATTTCTTTTAGTGGAATGTATTGAATTTTAGCAATTTATTCGGCAGTGGCGGCATTTTTTGCATCCTTTTTTTTGCTGTAGAAAAAAAGGATGTCCCGAAAGTTTTCGGGAGTCCGGCTTGAGGGCATTACTAAATTATATTTATTTTGGACAGTATTGGTTTCTGAAAAAATTGCCACCGGCAATTACATTTTATCATATTTCGAAAACAAACCGTTAAATAACCAGCATCGGATAATGACCCGTACGGCTTTATTCACTAATTTTATCACTCAAAATTTATACCCTATGAAAAGCGCTCGTTTATTTGTTATGCTCCTGTTGTTGTTTCATATGGGAAGTCTCAACGCTCAAAACAATAATATCGGCGACACGATTCATGCCATTCATTATAACATACATTTGAACGAAATAAATACGGCAGAGCATACTATTGCTGCATACACTGAGATTAAATTGATTCCATTGATGGAAGACCTGGCATATGTCCCGCTTGAGCTGAAAGACCTGACGGTTGACTCCGTTTTTATTGACGGTACGGAATGGAATTTTACCCATACGGACGACATCATCCGGATACCGTTGACCACAAGAGCCGACACTATGCTGGTTGGCGTGTATTACCATGGTCAGCCGTTCCATGAAGACTGGGGTGGGTTTCACTTTAACGGTGATTATGCATTCAACCTGGGTGTAGGTTTCGTGTCAATACCGCATAACCTCGGGAAAACATGGTTTCCGTGTGTGGATGATTTTACCGATAGGTCTTCATATGATGTATTTATCACTATTGAAGACGGAAAGACAGGCGTTGGCGGCGGTTTGTTGGTGGAGACCACCGATAACGGCAACGGTACAACTACTTGGCACTGGAAAATCTCCCATCCGATACCCACCTACCTCGAATCGGCAGCTGTAGGGGAGTATGTACTTTACGAAGATGTATTCGAGGGGATGGAAAAGAATGTTCCTATCAACATATACACCCGCCCGTCTGAGTCTTCTAAAGTCGCCGGGTCATTCATACACCTGCACGAGATCATGAACTTTTTTGAAGAACATTTCGGGCCTTATCCATTCGAGCGAATCGGGTATGTGTCCACAGCCATTGGTGCTATGGAGCATGCTGCCAATATAGCCTATCCGCACTTTGCCATCAACGGAAATACCTCCTACGAATCGTTATATACGCATGAATTATCACATATGTGGTTTGGAGACGAAGTGACTTGTTCCACTGCCGAAGATATGTGGCTGAACGAAGGTTGGGCTACGTTTTGCGAATTGTATTACCGTACGGGACTGTATTCTGAAGAGTTGTTTCGGACTATGATGCGCGATATGCATAATGATGTTTTGAAAAAAGCCCACATTATCGATGGAGGTTTCTGGCCGCTGAATGATATCCCACAAAATGTTACTTACGGAAAAACGGCTTATGACAAAGGGGCTACGGTTGCAAACACACTCAGAGCATACCTGGGCGACACGCTCTTTTTCAATGCCATGACAGCCTATCTTGAACATTTTACTTATCAATCGGTCTCGTCTTACGACATGCGTGATTTTTTAACAACCTACACGAGGATTGACATGGACGGGTTTTTCGAAAATTGGGTGTTTACACCCGGTTCGCCTCATTTCAGTATCGATTCGACGTTGATTACAGAAGGTGATGCCAGTTTTATGGTGGATGTTTTTCTCAGGCAGAAAAGGTTTGGCTACGACTATCTGGGAGATGACAACATCGTATACATTGCCTTTGTAAAAGATAATTTTGACATTGTTACCGATACGGTTCATTTTTCGGGAGCCACGGGCCATTCGGTAAAATATATCGATTTCGAACCACGGGCTGTTTTGCTTGATCCACTGGAGACAACAAATGACGCCACTATCGACAGTTACCGGTTTTTTGATCAGCCGGAAGAATATGCTTTTCCGGAAATCATTTTTAAGATACTCATAGATAATCTGACAGATACGGCTTTGATTCAGGCGACAAACAATTTTGCAGCTCCTGATTCCTTAAAAACATCTGTTGAGGGCCTGCGTATTTCGCCGAACCGTTATTGGAAATTTGACGGGATATTGCCTGAAGGTTTCCATGCGCAGGGAAGGTTTTATTATGACGCAATTACTTCGTGGGATAATGAGCTGATCATCGATGAAAACGACTCGCTGGTGATTCTCTACCGCGACCACCCGCGCAACGACTGGCAATATGTACCCCAAACCAGGATCGGCAACTGGAACATGGGTTATGTGTATGTGGAAGATCTGCAAATGGGCGAATATGCGCCGGCTGTTTACGATAAGACCATTGTTGGCGTGCCCGAAAATACAAATGCGAAAAAGGTAAAATTCTATCCCAATCCGGCAAAAAAAAAACTGAACATTGAGTTTACCGAAAGAGGGAGCTATACTATCCGCTTTTGTGATGAAAAAGGGCGGCTGCTGAAAGAACTGGCCGTAAACGGACAGCATGCTGTCTGGCGGTGGGAACCTTATGAGATAGCATCTGGTGTCGTTGTTGCTGAAGTAATCAGCAGAGGCCGATCCGTAGCTACCGAAAAAATATTGATCTTAAAATAACTTCCCGTGAAAATACCGGAATACATCCGTCCGTTGCAAGCCGAATTTGAGAAGCATGCCATTCCCGAAAACGCCTTTCAGATGAAGAAGTACATGAAGAGCCGTTTTGAGTTCTTCGGGATCAAATCGCCACTCCGACGCGAACTTTACGGGAAACATACCAGTCAATTTGGATTGATCCCTGCTGATCAGAGAGAGGAAATTGTGCATTGGTGCTGGGAAGCGCCGCAACGTGAATGGCAATATTTCGCTATGGAATTTCTCGGTAAAGAGGTTAAAAAAGTTAATAAAGAGATCATCGTCCTCTACGAATTTATGATCGTCAAAAAATCATGGTGGGATACGATAGATTTTATTTCCGCAAACCTTGTCGGGCCCTACCTGCAAAAGTTTATCGAACAAATCCCGCACCGCACAACAAAATGGATGAATTCGGACAATATGTGGTTGCAGCGCACCTGCCTTTTATTTCAGCTCAGATACAAAAACAGAACGGATACGGAGTTGCTCATTTCGTTTATCCATCAACTGGAGGGTTCCAATGAATTTTTCATCCGAAAAGCCATTGGCTGGGCTTTGCGTGAGTATTCCAAAACCGATCCCGATTTTGTGGTACGGTTTGTCCGGGAAAATTCACTGTCCGGATTAAGTGAACGGGAAGCCCTGAAGTGGCTGAAGAATAAAGGAAAACTCATGTAGTGCTAATAACTGGTGTACGAATATTTCCTATTCTATTGGTGTTTTTCTTTAGCGTAAATATCCAATATTTTTTAACATTTACTAACGTGGTAATTCCATAAATTTGCCGCCTTAATGAAGCATAGTACAAAAAGTCATATCTATTATTTCTTCACCGTCCTGACATTACCTGCCATAATATGGCTGACGGGCTGCTCGGGATGTGCGGATAATAATGATTCCGGAGAGCTTAAAAATATTCCCAAAGTTAATCTGGAAATTTTCAGAGATGCCGACAGTATTGTTATTGCCGAAAAAGCTAAGGAGATTGATAGAAAGTTCCGGCGCCTTGTAAAACTTACCGGGTTTAATGGTACGGTGCTGTACACTGAAAAGGGGAAGGTTGTCCTGAAAAAAGCATACGGATATAAAAACGTTCGAAGGAAGAGAGATTCACTGTCCACTTCCGATGTTTTTCAGCTGGCATCCGTATCTAAAATGTTTACAGCCATGGCTATTATGGTGCTGAAAAATGACGGCAAACTGAATTACGATGACAGCCTCCGGATGTACCTGCCCGAATTTCCTTACAGTGGTGTTACCATCCGTATGCTGTTAACCCACCGTTCGGGCTTGCCCCGCTATATGAGTATTGCCCAGGACCACTTGGAGAATAAAAAAATCCCGCTGACCAATGACGATGTGATTGATTTGTTTGTGGCCTACCACCCCGACCGGTATTTTAAACCGAATACAGGCTTCCATTATTGCAATACGAATTATGCACTGCTGGCTAATATTGTCGAAAAAGTGTCAGGTTTGCATTTCGATGATTTTATGAAAGAACGAATTTTCGGTCCTTTAGGCATGGATAGCTCGTTTATTTATAACATGCGGGGAGACATGGCCGTATCATTATATGTTGACGAAGGAACCCCCGGTTATTATCATCGTGGGTGGCGGTGGCGAGAGATGACCAACGATTGCCTGAACGGAGTGATGGGCGACAAAGGTGTTTATACATCGGTGGACGACTTGTATAAATATGACCAGGCGCTGGATCATTTTACCTTATTGCCCGACAGCATTTTACGTGAAGCGTTTAAACCCGGAAACCCGAAATACTGGCGACGCAGGAACAACTATGGTTTCGGATGGCGCATCAAAGACGGTATGGACAGCACAGTATATCATTTCGGCTGGTGGAAAGGATTCCGTACGTTTTATATACGCGATATGAAACATCGAAAAACGCTTATCGTACTTACCAATAAAGATAAAGGGCCAGGCTCCGATAATTTCTGGAACATTATAAAATCTGATACCTTACCATTAGGCCCCTCCTCAAATATTTTCCCGAATTGATGACAAAATGTTAAAGTTTATTTGAAATTTTTATTCGTATATTAGCCAAAATAAGTTTTTATTTAGTATACACCCGTTATTATCTTTAAGATGAAAAAGTTTACATTGTTTTTAAGTGTGGTTTTACTGAGTGTAGTCACCACTTTCGCACAGGAGCCGGATTTTTATTATTCAAGCCCGAGTAACGGGGCAAAATATATTAATCCTGAACATGTGATCCTTCTAAAATCAAAAGAACAAATTAAATCGATTGACAGATCATTAATTAGATTGTCAACAGATTATGGAAACGTTCTTTTCTCAGTACGGATTGAAAATGACAATGTGTTGTTCATTAAACCCGATAGAAAACTTGAAAGGAATCATAATTATAAATTGCAAATGGATAAGGGTGCTGCCTCATTCAGAAATAATAATGTGTCAGATGAATATATTTTAAAATTCTCAACCGAGAGAGAAGACAATACTCTTTATTTGAAAGAATTTTATAAAAGGAGTGAAGAAAGTGAAGCAAATCTATTCATTGATAAAGAAAATAATGAATTTAATTACTATCCACCCGAAAACGACAACAATTATCCGGCTGATTATCCCATTCCAATGGTTGAGAATGTCAACAATCCTTATCCTGGATATTTATTTACAAATATTGGTGCAAGAAGTGCACCTGAATATGAAAGCTATTCGGTTATACTTGACAACAGTGCTATTCCAATATGGTTCATTAAAGCCAATAGAAGAGATCTGAAAATATTAGCAGATCAAACCTTAACACATGACTACCGGAATAACAATAATCTCGCTTTGCAGGGATATATCATCCGTGATAATCAATTGATAGTTATTGATACAATACGCATGGGGAATGGGTATTATGTTGATACCCATGATATGCTGCTTTTGGATAACGGCCACTATTTAATGATGGCATATGACCCGCAGGTGGTTGATATGAGCGAAATTGTTGAAGGGGGAAATCCGGAAGCAATTGTCATAGGATTTGTTGTTCAGGAAGTTGACGTTGATCAGAATGTGTATTTCGAATGGAGAAGCTGGGATCATGATGAAATTACAGATGTTTCTGACATAATTGATTTAACTGCAGAAGAGATTGATTATGTCCACGGTAATGCATTTGAGTTTACCTTAGATGGCAACTTGATGATGTCTCAGCGGAATATGGAAGAAATTACAAAGATTAATTATGAAACGGGAGAGATAATCTGGAGGCTTGGTTTATTGGCAAAGCAGAATATGTTTACATTCAATGATACAATTGGTTGGTCGTGGCAACATGATATTCGTCAGTTGCCGAATGGTAATATTACAATTTTCGACAATGGCAAAAACCATAAACCGGAATCATTCACTCAAGCAGTAGAATATCAACTTGACGAGGAAAACCTGACTGCTACCCTGGTATGGAATCACCGGGAAAACCCCGACATTTATCGACGTGCAACAGGGAGTCATCGTAGAATATCTGAAAACAGAAGCCTTATTGGTTGGGGAATGGGATCACCATTATTGGCAACTGAAATTAGTACTGACGGAGAAAGACATTTAGACTTGATTGGTCCTCCTGGGACAAATGATTACCGAGTTCTAAGATTTGAATGGATGCATAATGTTTTTACGTTTAATAAAGACACTTTAGATTATGGTATATACAATGATTATATTCCTATAGCCAGGACTTTTAAAGTCACAAACCAAATGGCGAATGATACCATCACTATTACTAGCTCTCATAACCATCTTGAAGATTTCTGGATGGTCACTCCTTTGCCGATTACTCTGGCTCCCGGGCAGGAAACGGATATAATCATGAACTTTCAACCGGAAGGAACAGGCGAATTTATCGATGTATTAACCTTGAACTACGATAATGCTGATACAACGGAAAGAATTGCTCGACAAATTGTGTTAACGGGCCGAACGCCATCGGGTATGAACGAATATCTGAACGATAAAGTATCGATCTATCCAAATCCGGTCACCAATCTGTTGCACATTCAAATCGATATGAAGGGAGAAAAAATGATCAGCATATATGATATGGAAGGCAGGCTGATAATGGAAAAAAGAACAAAAGACCAGAATACAGTTCTATCAACCAGCAAACTGCATAAAGGAGTATATACAGGTTTCTTAAAATCTGATGAAGGGCAAGCTGTTTTTCGGTTTGTTAAAAATTAAATAAGGATCTTTTTCTGTTACCATGAAACAATGCCTTGTCTTACTGTTTTTTGTCGGTTTTTCAGGCGTATCTTTCGGTCAATTCAATAATGCGAATAATCGGAATCATTTGCCGGATGATTTTCCCGTACCGGAGGTTGTATACAGCAACAACCCTTCACCCGGATATTTCTTTATATCACCGGCCGGTTTGTGGGGGTATTTCCCGGAGGCAACACCATATCTGGTGATTATGGATAATTATGGAACACCGGTCTTTTTTGCAGAGCAATCGTCCTCCGCATTTGATTTTAAGATACAGGCTGATGGCAGCCTGACGTATGCGTACGGAACCCGTGGCCGCACGCATCATATGCTGAATGATAAAATGGAATTTGTGAAAGACCTGAATGTGGTTGGCTTCCCGAACGATTTTCATGATCTTATGGTATTGGACAATGGCAACTACCTGATGCTGGCCAACGAATACCGGATTGTTGATATGGATACGGTTGTAGAAGGTGGACAACAGGGTGTTACGGTCATCGGTGGCGTTATTCAGATACAGGACAGCAATGACAATGTTTTGTTCCATTGGAGCACGTTCAACCATTTTAAAATAACCGATGCTGCTGATCATGTGGACCTGACCAACCCGAACAGCATTGATTACGCCCATATTAATTCTATCGATATGGATTCGGACTCAACCATAATTTTATCTTCCAGAAACATGCATGAACTGACGAAAATAAGTACGACTGATGGTGAAGTCATCTGGAGAATGGGAGGCGAAAATAACATGTTTACCTTCAACAGCGACACGTCTGTTTTTTCCGGGCAGCACGATTTTAGAAAACTGGACAACGGTCAGTATTCGGTGTTCGACAACAATTGGTTTTCGGGGATTGAAGGATCACGTGCCTCTTTTTTTATGTTGGATGAACAGAATTATGAAGCAGATCTTTTAAAGCAGTATAAAAGTTTCCCGGAGCTGATACAAGGAAGTATCATGGGGAGCGTTCAGCCTTTAGCAAACGGTAACTGGGTAGTTGGCTGGGGCTCGGGCGATCCGAATTTTACAGAATTCGAACCCGATGGAAGCAAAGTGCTTGAGGTGAGGTATGATGCAGTAAGCTACCGGGCCTTTAAATATGACTGGAAACCCAAAGCATTTACATTTGACGCAGATGAAACCGATTTCGGTGATGTGGGTGTAAGTCAACCGGTAACAATGACAGTTGAATTGACTAATAACCTGCAGCAGGATGTTGAGATAAATTATATCCATCAGCACGATACCTATGTAAATGTGCTGAACCAGTTACCTGTTCAGGTTCCGGCAAATGATAAAGTAACTTTTGAGATTCAGTTTACACCGGACGGAACTGAAGGCATATTTGAAGACCTGCTGACTTTTTGCTGGGATACGGAAGTTGAAGGCCTGAGCCAGAGAATTGCTACACAACTCCCTGTACGTGCGCATGCTTCAACAGGTAGCGGAATTGAAGATGAATTGTTATGGGATATAAAGATTTACCCAAATCCTTTTAGCGATAAGGTGATCGTTGAATTAGAACCCGATCTGAATAACAAAATGCACATTACTTTGATAAATGCACTTGGACAGGTTGTTTATGAAGTCAGGGAAACAAACCAAAAGTATTTGGAAATTTCAACGGAAAATTTAGCTAATGGGTTTTATCAGCTTTTGATAAGTTCAGGAAATAAACAAACTGCCAAGAAGCTGATTAAACTTTAAGGAGCAACCAGTTTAAAGCCAACACCGTGTACATTTATTAACTCAACTGACGGGTCGTCTTTAATGTATTTACGCAATTTGGTAATATACACATCCATTGAACGGGCATTGAAGTAACTGTCATCATACCAGATTTTATTTAAAGCAACCGAACGGTCGAGTACGTTGTTTTTATGCTCACATAAAAGTTTGAGCAACTCCGCCTCTTTCGAGGTAAGCTTTTGCTGTTTTTTGCCCAGCAGAAGCATCTGACGGTTGTAGTCAAACGTGTATTTTCCAAATGTATATTTCCGGTCTTCCGGCTTGTCTTTGTTTTCTTCGATCCTGCGCATAATGGCTCTGATACGCATCAGCAGTTCTTCCATACTGAACGGCTTGGTAAGATAATCATCAGCGCCAATTTCAAAGCCGTGAATTTTATCTTCCTGCATCGATTTGGCAGTTAAAAACAGGAAGGGTATTTTTTTATCCAGCTTCCTGATCTCTTTGGCAAGTGTAAAGCCATCCATTACAGGCATCATGATATCCAGGATGCAAAAATCGAATTCGTTGCGTTTAAAATTCTCAAGGGCTTCTTTACCATCTACGGCCAATGTTACATGAAAACTTTTTACTTCAAGATAAGTTTTCAGAACGTTTCCCAGGTTTTTATCGTCTTCTGCTAACAGGATGCTAAATTTTTTCTTCATAAGTCATTATTTTAAAGGCAGCCGAATGGTAAAAGTAGATCCTTTGCCTAATTCGGAATCAACATGAACATTTCCTTTGTGTAAATCAATTGTCGATTTTACATAACTGAGTCCTAACCCGAACCCTTTGAAATCATGCACATCGCCACTGGGCACACGGTATAGTTTTTCAAATATTTTTTTCTGATTTGATTTGCTGATGCCTACACCATTATCCTGAACACGGATAAGCAACGCGTTGTCGCGGTTAATAGTATTGATGATAATGTGCGGTGCACTAATAGTGTATTTCAACGCGTTATCGATCAGGTTGATGAATACATTTGTCAAATGAACGATGTCAGCTTTTAATATAGATTTTTCGGCTTTTAACTGCACTTCAATCAGACCTCCTTTTTTTTGAGCGACCATTTCTTTGCTTGCAACCGCACTCAGGATTAATTCGTGTACGTCAACAACCGTTTTTTTCAGTTTTAATTGTCCTTTATCAATAACGGCCGTTTTCAGAATTTGTTCCGCCATAGATTTTAGACGGTTATTTTCCTCATTAATTACACCAATATAGCTGTTATATATCTCTGATGATTTTTTAAGATCTTCGTCTTTTAGCGCCTCGCAGGCAAGGGCAATGGTTGATATGGGCGTTTTAAACTCATGCGTCATGTTATTGATAAAGTCATTTTTCATGACCGAAAGTTTCTTTTGCCTGTTAATGATATAAATACTGAGGGAGAAAGAAAAAATGATGACGATAAAAAGAAAAACAGAAATGATCAGTAACTTCCAGAGTTGCCTGACGATGAAGCTTTTTTCGTTTGGAAAATACAACAACAACTTGTTTGATGGGGCAAAAAGGGAGCTTATAGGCGCCAGATCATATACATAGCTCTCTTTTAGTAACTGCTCAGGATAGGTGCCTGTACGCTGTACAAGCATGGAATTAGTAGCAGGGCTGTAAATACCAAATTCGTGTTTTGTGGAAATGTTGTGTTTTTTCAGTTGTTTGGTAATAATTGAGTCAATCAGGTTTTTGTGGGCAACGAAGAAACTTCCCGATTCGTTACCTGCAGGGTGTAATGACAATTGCCAATTCGACCGGTTAATCATTTTATTGGTCTTTTTAAGAATGTAGTCGATCTCAGAAATAGAGTTTATGCTTCCCGCTCCTTTGGCGAACAATAGATTTAGCGAGTCATATATTTCGTAAATACCCTGACTTCTTTGAAAAAGTTTCCTTTGCTTTTTCAACCTGTCTTCAAGTCGTGCTTTGTCGAGCTCATATATAACACTGGTCATAGCCTGGTCGAGGTCTCTCAAAAAAACAGCCTGTTTTACCTTTACGGCATCCCTGATCCAATACACCTGGATGATCATCAGGCCTATGGTGGCCATGGTAACCAAAGTGATAATCAAAAATGTTGACCATTTATTCATACAACAAATTTAAGGCTTCAAATAATTGATATACAGCTTTTAACATTTATTAACACTTGTTAATTTTACTTAACATTTACAGATAGCCCAATGGATTACTTTTGTTTCAGAATTTGAATGATAAACTATTTGTCATCATAGAGGTTTGCTCCCCGCAAACCTGGCAAATTCTGCTTTATTTCATAATTGTTGGTTTTTGGTTAAACGGCCCTGAAAAAGGGCCGTTTTTTTTATGATCAGGCCTGATTCCTCTCCCATATTTGTGTTAATTTAGCACTACGTTAACACATATGATAAAACCGGAAACCATACAACGTATAATTGAGACGGCGCACATCGAAGAGGTAATCGGCGACTTTGTTACATTAAAAAAACGAGGTGCCAATTATTTGGGACTGTGTCCGTTTCATAATGAAAAAACTCCTTCTTTTTCGGTTTCACCCTCCAAAGGAATTTTCAAATGTTTCGGTTGTGGTAAAGCCGGAAATGTGGTGGGCTTCATCATGGAACACGAGCATTATTCGTATCCTGAAGCCTTAAAATTTCTGGCAAAAAGATACCAGATCGAAATAGAAGAGGAAGAGTTGACGCCTGAAATGCAACAGGAGTTGGATGAGCGTGAGAGCCTGTTCGCCGTGAACAGCTTTGTGTCAAAATATTTTCAGCATAACCTGACGGAGATAGAAGAAGGAAAATCGGTGGCATTGACTTATCTGAAGGAAAGAGATCTGAGAGAGTCAACCATTGAAAAGTTCGAACTGGGATATGCATTGGATAAATGGCAGGATTATTCGGAGCATGCTACGGGACAGGGTTTTAAAAAGGAAATTCTGGTTAAGGTGGGGTTGAGCATTGATAAAGATAACCGCCTGATTGACCGGTTCAGGGGCAGGGTCATATTCCCGATTCACAATTTAACGGGCAAAGTGATTGGTTTTGGCGGAAGGATTCTATCGTCGGAAAAGTCAACGGCAAAATACATCAATTCGCCCGAATCGGACATTTACAATAAAAGTAAGGTTCTTTACGGAATTTATTATGCGCGCACAGAGATCGTCAAGCAGAATAACTGTTACTTGGTAGAAGGTTATACGGATGTGATTTCGTTGCACCAGGCAGGGATCGAGAATGTCGTAGCCTCTTCCGGAACATCGCTAACCGAAGACCAGATTCGGCTGATCAAACGGTTTACACCCAACATTACTATCTTATACGATGGTGATACGGCAGGCATCAAAGCTTCTTTCCGCGGTATCGACCTGATACTGGAACAGGGAATGAATGTCAAAATTGTTTTATTCCCCGATGGTGAAGATCCTGATTCGTTTGTGCGGAAACACCGGACGAGTGAGATTGAAGAATTTATTACAAAACAGGCGAAAGACTTTATTACTTTCAAAACCAATCTGCTGCTGGACGAAACAGTGGGTGACCCTTCCAGGAAAGCCGACCTGATCAAGGAGATCGTACAGACCATTTCACAAATTCCAAACGGGATCAATCGATCAGTGTACATCAAAGAGTGCAGCCTGATTATGGAGGTTCCTGAGCAGACGTTGATGAATGAGCTGAATAAAAGGCTCAGGCAGCGGTTTAAAAAACAAACGGGAGGTGTGAATGTTCAGGATATCCGGCCGGAAGAAATCGAAAAGAAGCAAATGCTTGAACAGCAATTGGAGGTGGATCCGCTGAACCTGACAGCGAATGAAAAGTTTCTGTTGGAGATTGTTTTAAAATATGGAAATAACAACATTACATTTGAAGAAGACGGAGTAAAAAGAGAAATCATGCTCACCGATTATATCCTTGAGGATATTCAAAAAGACCAGATTGAATTTACAGAGCCACTGGTTAAGGAAATCTTTACAGAGATTCGTGAGTTCAGGGATTCTGGTAAAGAAGTCAACGATAAATACTTTTTAAGCCATCCGAAACAAAAGATATCAGATTTCGCCATTGAACTTATTGCATCGCCATATGCGTTAAGCGGCGGTTGGGAAGAAAATAAAATTTATGTTAAGACCTTCATAAATAACCAGGCGGATTCTGTCACAAGGGCATTACTGTTGATTAAGTTGAAATTGTTACGCAGGGAAGGTGGCTCTATCATGGAAGAGATGCGCTTGACAGATTCCGATGAAGATTTACTATTGCTACAAAGAAAGTACATGGTAATAAGCGAGATGATCACGAAAATTGCTGCTTCATTGGGAACGGTTGTATCCTAAAAAACAACCGCGCAACCATTCGTGAGAATCATTGCGCGGTTCACTCGCTTCTCGGCCGTAGCGTCAAAGTTTGTGGCGGGCTGCGTTATTACGGCTGCTTACTTGGTTCCACCCCGTGAGGCTTCTCCTTTCGTCAGGCTTCTGCTTCTGCCTCCTCTTGCGATTTGGCTTTGGCGTTTGAAACCCGGTTTTTAATGTTTCCTCAATCCAGTTTCTCTTGCGAGCTCCTTTTTTGAGGTTTGAGGTGCTTCCGCTTGCGCTTCCGCGTCTCTTTGCCCCGGTTGTTCTTTCGAACTTCCGTCCGGTCAGTTCCGGATTTGACTTGCGTCGCTTCCTTTCCTTTCCAAGTGGTCAGTTCCGCTTTCCTCTTGCGAGTTCCGCTTTCCTGTCCGGGCAACATTAAAACCTGCCCTTTATCTTCACCTGCTTATGCAAATGTACATCAGTTTTTCTTTTCAGTGCAATATTTTCATAGTCCGATAAATGCACAAAAAATGAACAGAGGATATGAACAATTGTTCATAACTCATAAACGCTTTGTGAAGCAATAATTTAGAAATATGAAGGTAGGTCAGTCTCTTTTTATTTTAAAAAAATCCTGTAATATTCTTTTACACTTTTCTTCCATAACGCCCCCTTTAATACCGGTCGAAGGATGCAAAATCGTTTTTCCGGTCAATTGAAATCCTCTTTTTTCGTCCCGTGTGCCATATACAATTTTACCTATCTGTGTCCAATAAGAGGCGCCAGCACACATCACACAGGGCTCCAGAGTAACGTAGAGGGTGCAATCCTGTAAATATTTTCCGCCCAGATAATCGGCTGCAGCAGTAAATGCCAGCATCTCGGCATGAGCTGTAACATCGTTAAGGGTTTCGGTATTGTTGAATGCCCGTGCAATAATTCGGTTGTCGCATACCACCACGGCACCTACCGGAACTTCATCTTTGTCAAAAGCTTTGCGGGCTTCCTTCAAAGCTTCTTTCATAAAATATTCGTCGGTATAAAGATTAAGCACCATGAGAAGCGAGTTTACGTTTCTGGATGAGAACACCTATCAGAAGCACCAGGGCCCCCAGGATAAAGGCTGGAACAAAAGAAGATTTGGCCTGGAAGTGTTCAGGACTTAGAATGCCGTAAATGAATAAAACAAGGTTGACAACGAAAGCTGTCAGAATACTTGCAAGCGCTACTTTTCGGTAGGCAAAGGCATTTTTACTTGCTAAGGCAAACAGGGTAATGGGTGCAAAGATGGTAATAGTGGAAATTCCCACCACCATCAGGTCAACGATATTCGGGAATACGAGCGCCATGAATAAAGCAATGATACCAAAAACGACCGTAGCGATACGTATCATAAGGTGGGCCTTCTTTTTAGAGACTTCTTCTTTCTTTTTACCCCAGCCCACAAAATCTTTCACGGCCGATATGGAAATAATATTCAGGAAGCTATCGCCTGATGACATCAGTGCCGAAAGTAGACCCACCACAGCAAAGCCCATAAGCATGCCCGAGCTGTGTCTGTCGATAAAAAGATAGGCAACATCAGCGGTTTGGTCAGCACCCAAATCATGATTAAGGACTAATCGGATAGCCATACCCACCATCGGGAAAATGATGTAAAACGGCAACATGCCAATACCTGACCAGATACTGGCTCTTTTAGCGGTCTTTTCGCTGTTGGCTGCCAGTATCCGCTGCCAGATATCCATGCGCACCAGTACCGACCACGAAAGAAACAACGGCGTACCGATAAGAAATATCCAGCCAAGTTGGGTTCCGTTCAGCATTTCTGCCGGCAACTCACTCAACCGACCAAAAATAGCAGTATCTTCCAATATGCCGGGAATGAATATAAGCACGATCATGATGACGATGGCGATGAACTGGATCATATCGGTAAAAATGACGCCTGAGAGTCCGGCAATGGCTGTGTAAATAATGATGATCAATGCGGAAATAACGGTGGCGGTTGTATAATCGAGCTCAAAGGAGAATTTAAGAAGACTAGCCATAGCCACAAATTGTGCCGACAAAATGAAAAAGAAGATAAAAATATTAACACCGCTCACCGTGGCCGAGAATATCCGGGAAAATCCCGGTTCTTCGTTTGTAGTGAATTTGTGGTTCAGATAATGCGGAAAACTATAAATATTATGTTCGGAGCCGTAAGTACGTATTTTTCCTGCAAAAAAAGACATAATAATAAACCCGATGACATAGGCAACACCTATGGCAACAGCAGCCAGACCTGACTCGTATCCCAAAGCCATCAGCCCGATGGAAGTACCACCTCCGACAAAAGTTGCCAGTGTAGTGAATACCAAAGGCATTGTTTTAGTGTTTCGATTGTTTACCAGGTATTGGTCAAAGTCGGAAGAGCGCAGATGGCGCAAGGCTAAAATTACGATAACAATCAAATAAGGTACGACCCAAAAAATCAGCCAGTTCATGTGATTATATATTTAGGATTCAGCAAAAACAAATATAATCGAATAAATTAAATGAGACAGGCTGCTTTCTCTTGCTCAAATTTATTGCATAAGCCAGGGGGGCTCCATAGGAGAAATTACTTAAATCGGGAGTCGATATATTCATGAATTTCCTGCAGTGATGTGATTTCCTGTGAGGCATTCCCCGACCGCACATAAAATTTTTCCACCATATGGCCCTGATTGTTTTTCACCTTTAGGTATAACGGATTGTCTGATGCCAGTACCTGTATCAAGCAGATGGTTTTATCGTCGATGACCGGGAACTGCATATGCAGGTAGTTGTTCGAAAATTTGATCCCGAACTGATTGTTGATCAGTTTTCTTAAATGGAGCTCAAAGTAATCGACATTTTGCTTTTTCAGCGTGTCGAAGTCGGATGTAAGCCCCAGTGTTTTCAGGTTGTCACTCACACCGATGAATAATTTGCCTCCTTTGGCGTTTGAAAAGGCGGAAATACTTTTCAGGATAACATTTTCGAGGGCTTTGTTCACTTTCCCTTCACGGTAATCCCACCGCAGCGAAGATTTGAATTCAACGTGTTCGGTTTCTCCTTTTTTAATTGTTTCGAGGATTTCTTCGGTTAACATATTGCCCAGCCGGGTTTTGGCTGATTTCGTTTGCCGGTTATATTTACGAAAAGTGACCAGGAACACAAATAGGGCAAACAACAAAAACATAATGCTTGCGTACAGGTAAGCTTCTTCAACCGAAGAAGCGGTTTTCAAAAGATCGTCCTGGGCAATTGTCAGCGTATAGGCCTTGATACCAAGTGATTCGTTTATTGTATCTATCTGCGACCAGTATGTTTTGTTGAATTCTTCAAAGTGATACAAATGCGGCTTCTCTTTATGTTGAGCATGCCATGTAGCAATAACACCGGCTACATTTTCCGATAGCTTTTCATATTTTGAAATAAGGGTTGTGTCTTTTGTTCTGATGGGTGTTATTTCATTATCGTTTAAGGTAATCAGTGTGACCAGCGGTTGCTCGAACGATAAAACATGGGAAAATCTGTTGCCTAACTCGCCGGCTTTATACATGAGGACAACAATATTTATCTTGCCGTCGGCATTTGTAGTTTTAAATACATTAAACAGCAGATCACGATATTCGGGAATTTTACTTCGGGCGGTTTTCCATACACTTCTTCCGTCTTTCAGGTAAGAAGCTTTTATAGAATTAAGATCACTCAGTTCCATAAAATAATTATAGGGGTCGGTCCACTCGCTAACCGGTTTCAAGTTGTCATCCAGGCGTTTCCAGTTGATCAGCGTATCTTTTAACGGGCTATGTGTTACTACCCAAGAATTATTTTGACGGACCAGTACAAAATTTCTTCTGCTACCCAGAAGAACGATTCCTTTGAGCAACTTATCTTTAGAGACCAGTCCGGTAAAATAGGTTAATAAACTGTCTTGGCTTACCAGGTCAACATCAATAAGAGAGACGTCATTTTTTACTGTTTCGGTGATAGCCTCAACATTAGTTAAAAAGGCTTTGAGATCGTCTCTGAATTCCTGCGACGTACGGTTTATGATCTCGTCGGCATAAAGGCCCTCATCTTTTTGATGGAAATACCGGAATAAACTCGCGGTTGCCAGTAAAATGAAAAAAATCGAGACCCAGAATCCTGCCTTTTTCTTCATGTTCTTCATCATCTATTCGGCCTTAAAAGTAGTACTTTCTGCTACAAATTCGATATTTCTTTTTAATCCGTCAAAACCGGTCCGCTCAACTGCACTGGTTTTAAAAAGGGATGCGAACTGCGATTTCCCCAGTTTATCCCAGTCTTTCTTTTTCATATTTGAAAGGGCTGTAGAAGGCTCGAAAAGAGGTTCTGTGTGTGGTGTGGAAAAACGGTTCCACGGGCAAACGTCCTGACAAATGTCGCAACCAAATATCCAGTTGTTCATTTTCTCCCTGAAGCCGTCCGGGATTTCAGCACGATTTTCAATAGTGATGTACGATATACATTTTCGGGCATCCAACTGAAAGGGCTGAAGAGCCTTTGTGGGACAAGCATCGATGCATAAAGTACACGTACCGCAATAATTACCTGTTTCCGGATTATCGTAGTCGAGTTCCAGATCGACAATGATGTGACCGATAAAATAATACGAGCCCATTTTTTTATGAATGAGCAGGGTATTTTTACCGATAAATCCGAGCCCGCTTTGCCGTGCCCAAGCCCGGTCAAGAACGGGTGCCGAATCGATAAAGATTCGGGCTTGACGTTTTCCGGTTTTCACTTCAATGGCTGCGAGTAGTGATTTTAATTTGTCTTTGACGATATAATGGTAATCTTTTCCGTAAGCGTATTTCGATATTTTGTACGTGTCGTTTTCCAGCAAATGCCTGTCAGGAAAATAATTGTATAAAACCGTAATAACTGACCGGGCCCCTTCCACAAGCTTAGCCGGATTATATCTCTTTTCTTTGTTTTTCTCGAGGTAACGCATGCTGCCATTCATGTCTTTTGCCAGCCATGCTTCCATTTTTAGTTTGTCTTTAGGTAAAAATTGTGCCCGGGAAACACCACAGGCTGAGAAGTTATTTTTCAGAGCCTCCGCTGTAATAAAACCGGTAAGTAAGGATTTGTTCATGAAAAAATGAAACAAGTTAAAATAGTTTTCTCTGGTCGGGATTCTTTATTTTACCCAGATGCCGGTATGCATGCTCGGTTGCTTCTCTGCCTCTTGGCGTACGCATCAGATAACCCTCCTGGATGAGAAACGGTTCATATACTTCTTCAATAGTGCCGGCTTCTTCACCAACGGCTGTAGCAATGGTGGTGATGCCTACCGGGCCACCTTTAAATTTTTCGATGATCGTTAACAAAATACGGTTATCCATTTCATCAAGGCCCGATTTGTCAACATTTAATGCTTCCAGGGCATGTTGTGTTATGTCAATATCTATATTACCCGATCCTTCGATCTGGGCGAAATCCCTGACGCGACGTAATAAGAGATTCGCTATACGCGGTGTGCCCCTGCTTCTGCCTGCAATTTCATGAGCAGCTTTCTCACTGATAGCTACCTTCAAAATACCGGATGATCTTTTAACAATACCCGTGAGAGTTTTTGTATCATAATAAGTAAGACGCGATGTAATGCCGAAGCGCGAACGGAGTGGAGCAGTAAGTAACCCGGAGCGGGTAGTGGCACCGATAAGCGTGAAAGGATTCAGGTTGATCTGTACCGACCGTGCATTCGGGCCTGTTTCGATCATAATATCGATCTTAAAATCTTCCATGGCCGAATAAAGGTATTCTTCGACAACCGAACTTAAACGATGAATTTCATCAATGAACAAAACATCATTTTCTTCAAGATTTGTCAGCAGGCCTGCAAGATCACCGGGTTTGTCCAATACCGGCCCCGAAGAAGTGATGATGTTTACGTGCAACTCGTTAGAAATAATATAGGAGAGGGTTGTTTTGCCTAATCCAGGAGGACCGTGCAACAGAACATGGTCGAGTGCCTCACCCCGTTGTTTGGCTGCTTCGACAAAAATTTTCAGGTTACCCACCACTTTTGGTTGTCCTGAAAAGTTCGAAAAACTGACTGGTCTCAACACATTTTCAATCTCGATTTCGACTTTACTCAGGTGGTCTTTCGAAGCGTCCAGATTTTCGTTCATTTAATTGTAAATTTGAAAACAAAAGTAATAATAAGTGATAAACAAACCGCGTTTGGACAGAGAAGAGCAAAATGCTATTTTGAGATTTGAAAAAAAAATATTAAATTAGCTACATAATCAAATTGATATACTGCAATGATCGTAATGACTGAATGATTGAATCAATGAAAAATTACTGCCATGAAAACAATATTGGTTGCTATTGACTTTTCGAAAAATGCAGAACATGCCTTGGAATATGCGGTTATGTTTGCAAATAAACAGAAAGCATGTATCTATTTGATGTGGGTGGATAATACATTGTCGGAAGAAAGCGTTATTGATATTATTGAAGGAGAAACCCGGATTGAAAAAAGATCTTATATGGATAACCTGATAAAGCGGTTCCAGCCTCAGGTTAAATGCGGCGAAATACAGGTTCTTTTGAGGAAAGGAAGGGTTTACCAGGAAATTGCCAAGACGGCAAAACAAATTGATGCAGATATGATTTTCGCAGGAACACATGGAGTTTCGGGTTTTGAACAATATTGGATCGGCAGCAACGCGTACCGTATTGTGACACAGGCACCCTGTGCTGTTGTTACGATTAGAAGAGATTATAAGTTTACAGACACTATTGATCATATATTACTGCCTATCGACAGCTCGATGGAAACGAAACAAAAACTTCCGTTTGCAGCAAAGCTGGCTAATGATTTCGATGCAACAATCCATTTGCTGAAAGTTTATAATACACCGATAAGCGTAATCAGAAAACGGATTGACAAGTATAGTGAAGATGCCGAAAAATGCCTGATCGAGAATAAAGTAAAATATATTACTGCCGAACGTGAAGCCGATAACGTTGCCGTTTCCATTATTGATTACAGCAATGAGTTTAAGATCGATTTGATTTCCATTATGACAGATCAGGACATGACTACAGCAAATAAATTTTTAGGCCCGTATGCTCAGCAACTGATCAATAATTCGAAGATACCCGTCTTGAGCTTAAGGGCTAAAGAAATTGAATAATTAATATGAAGAGATGAACATAGTCAGAACATTTGTATTCGTTGTAATGGTATTAATAGCTTTTTCGATAAAAGCGCAATATTCTGTTAGCGAAAAAGTTATAGTTAATGGAGATCCCCGCATCAGTGAGATAGTTGACTTGCATATAGCTTATAATGAACAGTTCCAAGTTATGGATGGTTACCGGATACAATTGATGATGAGAGCCGGAAACTCTGCCCTTGATGAAGCAAATGAGATAAAGGGAAGTTTTGAAGAAAAATATCCGTACATAAAATCGTACATCACTTTCCGGGAGCCTTATTACCTTTTACGGGTAGGGGATTTCAGAACAAGGCTTGAAGCAATTGAGTTTTTAGAACACATTAAAAAAAATTATCCTCAAGCCTGGGTTATAAAAGATAAAATTGAGTTTCCTGAATTAATAAATTATAAAAAAACCGACAATTATGAATAAAAAGATTCTTGTTGGCATCGACTTTTCCGAATGCTCTATAAATGCTTTGGAACATGCCATAACAATCGCGCAAAAAGCCTCCTGCGGAATTACTATGATTTGGGTAAATCATCTTGATTATTCAAAAGAAATATTTGCGGTGGAACCAAAAGATTTGAGAAGTGAAGTGGGAAAAAGATTTGATGAACTCATTAAAAAGTACAAAAGCAAACTGGGGAGAGAAGTTCTCGACTATCAAATCAAAAAGGGTAAGGTTTATAAAGAGATATGTACTGCAGCTGAAGAAATGGACGCCTTCTTGATTATTATCGGAACACATGGCTCAACAGGGTTTGAAGAATTCTGGATTGGCAGCAATGCCAACAGGGTGGTTTCTTCATCCAAAAAGCCGATTCTCACTATCAGAGCAGGGAGAAATGTAAAAAAAGACTTGAAAAAGATTGTAATGCCTTTTGACAGCACCAAGATGACACGTCAGAAACTTCCAATGACGGCACTGTTGGCAAAGCTTTTTAATGCGGAAGTTCATTTGCTGGGAATGTACACAACAACACTTGATGATATCAGATACAGAATACAGAATTATATAGAACAGGCCAAGGATTATCTGGAAGAGAACAAAATTTTGTATAAAGTGGAATTCATTGAAACGGACAATATAACCGAAGCTACTATTGACTATGCAAAAAAAATAGATGCGAACCTTATCTCCATAATGACAGAGCAGGAGACTAAAACTTCTAATTTGTGGCTGGGACCGTATGCCAGTCAGATGGTAAATCATTCGCCTATACCTGTGCTTAGCATACATCCCGACAGGATACGATTTTATCTGGGGTAGATAAAAAAAAGGCCGCTTGCGGCCTTTTTATTAATTCTTTATAACTTCATTATTTTTATTCAGAAACTCATATTCGAGCAGGTGGAAGTTCTTCCTGGCTTTTATCCTGATCCACTTTTTGTACATCAAAAACCACTTAAATCTTATTGATTTCATCCCTTTTGTAAGAAAAGCGGCAATGAATGGATGTGTTGCCAGAGTAAGGTGCTTTTCATTCTGATCTTGTATCAGATAGTTTAAGTTATTCTCAATATCGTCCAGAATAATAAAGCTTGATTTTACTTCACCCGATCCGTGGCATACAGGACATTGCTCAAGTACCGGAACGCTCATTTCAGGCCGTACCCGCTGGCGGGTAATCTGAATCAGGCCAAATCGGCTTGGCGGCAAGATGGTGTGTTTTGCACTGTCTCTCACCATTTCTTCCTTGAACTTTGTGTAAAGTGTTTTGCGGTTTTTAGCACTGCTCATATCGATGAAGTCAACCACAATTATCCCGCCCATATCCCGTAACCTTAATTGACGGGCAACTTCGGCAGCAGCTTCGAGGTTAACTTCCAACGCGTTCTCTTCCTGTGAGTTGTCTTTGTTCACGCGGTGCCCGCTGTTCACATCTATTACATGGAGCGCTTCCGTATGTTCAATGATCAGATAAACGCCGCTTTTTATGGTAACTGTTTTACCAAAGGAATTCCGCATCTGTTTCTCCACCCCAAAATATTCGAGAATCGGAGTTTTCCCCCTGTATCTTTTAACGATATCTATTTTATCGGGAGCAATAGTACTAATCAGGGTTTTAGCTTCTTCGTACAGTGCCGGATCGTTGATATGAACGCTGTTAAATGATTCGTTCAGATTATCTCTTAAAATAGTTGAGGTGCGATCCAGTTCGCTGAGCACTTTCCGGGGGGCAACGATATGCGGAAGTTTTTTCGTAATATTTTCCCATTTAGAAACAAGATTACGCAAATCAGCATCTAATTCTGCTACTTTCTTATGCTCAGCAACTGTGCGTATGATGACACCGTAGTTGTTGGGCTTAATACTGGATATAAGCCTTTTTAAACGGCTTCTTTCTTCTTTGCTCTTTATCTTTTGCGATATGGAGATTTTGTTTGAGAAAGGTAAAAGCACGATGAATCTGCCTGCAAATGATATCTCAGTTGAGATACGCGGGCCTTTAGTTGAAATGGGCTCTTTGGCAATTTGTACAAGTATTTGCTGTCCGGATATGAGTACCTGATTTATTTTTCCGGTTTTCTCAATATCTTTTTCCAGCCTGAATTTTTCAAAAGCAATGTGTTGCAATTTACCCTGTAGGCCAAGCTTAACAAAACTGTTATAGGTTCTTACCTGCGGGCCCAAATCCAGATAATGAAGGAAAGCATCGCGCTCGTAACCTACATCAACAAAAGCAGCATTTAATCCGGGCATGATCTTTCGTACCTTGCCCAGGAATATGTCTCCAACTGCAAATCGATTATTATTTTCTTCTTTTTGAAGCTCAACTAATGTTTTGTCCTCAAGCAAAGCAATTCTAACCTCCGATGCATTCGAATCGATGATTAATTCTCTGTTCACAATATTTATTCAATTTAGAAACTACACCTAAAACCAACAGGTATTAACAGGTATTAAGTGGTAAATAAAAAAGGACAACAAAAATAAATGTCGAGGTGAGCCGGGAAACTAAATCACATGAGAACACAATGCTTTTCATGCATTGTGTTCTCATGTGCATTAAAAAATTATTTCTTCTTATGACGGTTTTTCCTTAAACGCTTTTTGCGTTTATGGGTAGCCATCTTATGTCTTTTCCTTTTTTTACCGTTTGGCATTGTTGATGAGTTTAGGTTTTAAATTATTTTACGTGGCCTTTAACTTCGTTTACAAAGGTTTTAGCAGGCTTGAAAGCAGGAATATTGTGCGCCGGAATAATAATAGTTGTATTTTTTGAAATATTTCTTCCGGTTTTTTCAGCTCTTTTCTTGATGATAAAACTTCCAAATCCTCTTAAATAAACGTTTTCTCCGCTAGTCATGGTGCCTTTAACAGTTTCCATGAAAGATTCAACTACTGCTTGAACAGCTACTTTTTCAATTCCGGTTTTGTTAGCAATTTCCGTTACAATTTCCGCTTTTGTCATGTCTTTATTTATTAAATGATTAAAAATTAGTTTTTTATTTCGGCTGGCAAAAATAAAACTTTTTCACTAACATTGCACTATTAATTGATTTTTTTTAAATCTAAAACCTTCTTTTTAAGTATTTTCAGAATAAGTTAATGGATTTTGCATTTCGTGTAGCAGGATGGTATGAGCAAAATAAGAGGGAATTACCCTGGCGAAACACAAATGACCCGTATTTCATCTGGCTTTCTGAAATAATTCTGCAACAAACCCGCGTCGATCAAGGAGTAAGCTATTATGTAGAGTTCACGGAGAAATATCCGGATATCTATGCACTTGCTAATGCTCCGCACAACGAAGTATTCAAACTATGGCAGGGGCTGGGTTATTACAACAGGGCTGACAATATGCTGTTGACGGCAAAACAAATCGTAGGAAAGTACAAGGGAAAGTTTCCGCAAAAACGTGATCTTCTGTTACAGTTACCCGGAATTGGCCCATATACTTCGGCGGCAATTGCCTCCATCGCTTTCGGAGTTCCCGCTCCTGTTGTTGATGGAAACGTATTTCGGGTGCTGGCACGTTTGTTCGGAATAGATGTACCGGTAAACTCTTCAAAAGGTAACCGCTTGGTTTATGCTCTTGCCGAAGATCTTCTTGATAAAACCGATCCGGGGACTTACAATCAGGCGGTTATGGAGTTTGGCGCATTAAAATGTATCCCTGTAAATCCGGATTGTGCCACCTGCCCTTTTAACAAAGAATGTTATGCCCGGCTGAACGGAACAGTGGATAAACTGCCAGTTAAAAAGCCAAAGACAACCTTGCGCAACAGATATTTTTATTATTTCCATATCAAATTGCCAAATGACGGCGGATATGATATGTATCTGAACAAAAGAACAAGCGGGGATATATGGAAAAACCTGTATGATTTTGTTCTTACCGAGTTACCCCGGAAAGCAGAAGTGAACGATAAATTTATTATGAATAATCTGAAGAAAAAATTCGACCTGAAAAATGTTGTTATTGACGGAATTTCAAAAGAGTACAGACAACGGCTTTCCCATCAGTTAATTTATGCCGTGTTCATAAAAATTATTGTGCACAAAAAGATAAGTTTTGCGCATGAAAATTCATTAATTTTGGTGCCGGAAAAGCACCTGATCAATTACCCCGTTCCCAGATTGATAGAACGGTATATAACACATGAAAAAATAATTTAATAAATAGAAAAATGGCTGGACTGAACAAAGTAATTTTAATAGGAAGAATTGGAAAAGACCCGGACACATACAGTTTTGATGACGGCACAAAAAAAATAAGTTTTTCATTAGCGACTACCGAAAGTTATAAAGACAGGAACTCGGGAGACTGGATTGAGCAAACCGAGTGGCATAATATAGTGGGATACCGGTTTCTGGCAGATAAGAATTTCGCAAAAGGCGACCTGGTCTATGTAGAAGGGAAGATTAAAACAAGGAAGTATAGCGACAGGGATGGTAATGAAAGGTACATCACGGAGATTATAGCAGAGAAAATAAATATACTGACGAGAAGTCAAAGCAGCTATGAAGCTACGGGACAGCAGACGGCAGTTGCAAAAGACGAAGTTCCGCCCGCCCCCACCGAACCGCTGGATAGTGGTACGACAGGTGCCGGTGCTCCTGATGATGATCTCCCCTTCTAAAAATTAAGGTATTGAAAATCATTTTAATAAATTCTTATTAATTTTGCAGTGCTTTAATTACTAATGGCAATATTTTGGAAGAAGCAGACTTAGATCCCCATCTTGATTTCTTATCGATACTGACAAACCAGTTTTTTAACAGCTTTTCAATGGAGGCAGTTATCGGCCTCATAACACTGATAGTGCTTATTGTATTGTCGGGTTTGGTGTCGGGTTCCGAAACAGCCTTTTTTTCGCTGTCGCCTGCCGATCTTGATCACCTAAATAACAGTAAACGGGCTAAAGAGAAACTTATTCTGAAATTAAGAAGCAAACCGAAAAATTTGCTGGCAACTATTTTAATTGCCAATAATTTTATTAATGTGACCATTGTCATCCTCTCGGCCTACATCCTGGCGATTACCTTAAACCTTGAATCGAATCCGGTACTTGGGTTTTTTATGGAGGTAATTCTGATCACCTCCATTATTTTACTTTTTGGCGAAATCATTCCTAAAATTTATGCAAATAAAGAACCCTTGCTGGTAGCCAATATAATGGTAAAACCCATAAATTTTCTGATTGTTTTTTTCAAGCCTTTAAGCAGTATATTGGTTCAATCGACAACCCTGATTGATAAAAAAATAGGGAAAAAAGGACAGAATATCTCCTATAACGAACTGTCCGAAGCAATTGAAATGACAGTTAATGAAAGTGTACCCGCGCAGGAAAAAATGATCCTCAAAGGCTTTGCTGCTTTTGGTGATAAGGAGGTGCGGGACATCATGCAGCCAAGAGTGAATGTTACGGCAATCGACAAAAAACTTTCTTTACAGGAAGTCATGCATGTGGTGATCGAATCGGGCTTTTCCAGAATCCCCGTTTATGAAGAATCATTTGATCATGTGTTGGGTGTATTGTATATCAAAGATCTTTTACCATATTCAAAAACCGAAAAGCATTTTGACTGGCTACCCATGGTTCGTCTTGCTCTTTTTGTCCCTGAAAACAAAAAGATTAAAGACCTTTTGCAGGAGTTCAGGGAAAAGAAGATACACCTGGCAATAGTTGTTGACGAATATGGCGGCACCTCCGGAATTATTACTCTTGAAGACATTATTGAGGAGATCGTCGGGGAAATAGGGGATGAATTCGATAAAGAGCTAGCGCAATTCAAATACAAACGTTTACCGGATAATTCGTACTTGTTTGAAGCCAAAACACCTATCAACGATCTTTGCAAGATTATGAAGGTTGACGATGATTTTTTTGATGAAGTAAGAGGTGAATCCGACTCTGTGGGCGGATTGATACTGGAAATGGAAGAAGGCATGCCCCCGAAAGGGACAAAAGTCAGATTTAAACAGTTTGAATTTGAAGTAGTCAATGTAGATAAAAGAAAGATTAACGAAGTGAAGGTGGCAATAAACGCCAAATCCGGAGAATAAATTGTATAAAAAAAGGTTAGTATAATCAGAGTTTGTCTGATGATAAAAAAAGGGTTTATTATATTTCTGATTCTACTGGCAGGAATTATCTATTCGTGTGAGTCGCACTATACCCCGAAACCAAGAGGCTATTTCAGGATCGATATGCCGAAAAAGAACTATATGCGCTTCGACACAAGCTATCCATATTCATTTGAGTACCCTGCATACGCATATATTGAACCAAGCAAACATGCACGCAAAGGCGAGAATTACTGGATCGATATCCAATTTCGGAAATTTGATGCCACTGTCCACATCAGCTATAAAAAGGTGGAAAACAATTTGATGACTTACCTGGAAGATGCCCATACCCTGGCAGTGAAACACATTCCTAAAGCCGATGCGATATACGACAGCATTGTGCTTGACAGGAGCAGGCAAATGTTTGGCCTTATTTATCAGATCGAGGGCAGCGAAGTCGCCTCACCTTATCAATTTCTACTGACCGATAGTACTACAAATTTTGTCAGAGGAGCTTTGTATTTTAACGTGCTGCCAAACAACGATTCGCTGGAACCGGTCATCCGTTTTATTGAACAAGATATCGATCATTTGATTAACACTTTTCAATGGAAATAAATCCGGACAAGACGGATTGTGATCATAGCATTATCCGCAAAAAAAGTGGTTGTACAAGTTAATATGAATCATCTGCCGAAGGGAATTTATTCATATCGTGTCATCAACGGAAACCGGATATCAAAGCCTTTGAAACTGATTAAATTATAACGATCGTCAATAGTTAAATCTAAAAAACCCGGAGCAGAAATGCCCGGGTTTTTTTGGGTAATGGATGCAGATTCCAACATAATTCATTACTTTTGGCTGTTCTTTTTAAAAAGGAATCATGTAGAAAATATTCAGGTTATTAATAAATGGAGGGCGAATTATGATAGAAACCATTAAAATCGGACGACTCAGGTGGCTAAATATCAAAAGTCCTTCGGATGAAGATTTTAACACACTTGAAAATCAGTTTCATTTCCACCACCTTGATCTTGAAGACTGCCAGCAGATCAACCAGCGGTCGAAAATCGACATTTACGATGATTATTATTTCCTGATTCTGCTGTTTCCTGTTTTTGACCGCCAGAACAGATTTATTAAAACCCGTGAAGTAAAAATTTTTTGGGGTGAAGACTACCTGATAACGGTTGGGAAATCGCACTTTTCGGTAGATCAGCTGTTTGATGAAGCGATGAGACAGGAAGAACAGGGAGAAGATTTTGAAGTGGGTACGTCAGACGCCCTGCTGTATGTGATCCTTGAAAAAATAATGACCGAAACAGTGTATTTGTTGCGTAAGGTTGGTCTTGAATTGGAGTTGATCAATCGGGAGTTGTTCGGAAAAAGTCCGCAACGGATTATTGAACGACTATCCATCACACGGAAAAACATCATTTTGCTGAACACTATGTTAAAACCGCAAATCAGGGTATTTAATAAATTTGAGTCGGGTGTTGTGCAGGGGTTTGCCGATAATATGGAAGATTACTGGGGTAACATCCTCGACTATACAAACCGGATGTGGGACAACACGGAAGATTATGGCGAACTGATTGAAGGCTTGTCAACTACCTTTGATTCGTTGCAGACACATAAAACCAATGAGATCATGAAAACCCTTACACTGATCTCATCCATCGTACTGCCCTTAACATTTCTGACCGGAATCTACGGAATGAATGTACTCTTACCCTTACAGAAAAACAACAGCGCGTTCTGGGTTATTATGACTATAATGATCGTTGTAGTTGGGGGCATGCTGGTGTTTTTCAGGCGGAAAAAGTGGATGTAGCCCTGTTTTTTCAAAACAGGTTCCCAAAATATAATCTCATAAATTCCGGCCCGGGTCAAACTGCCGGCTGTTAATTTACCCCAGGAATATATTTTCTGCGAAACTCTGCGCTTCTTTGCGGCATTTAGCGTAATAGCCATTATTCAGAGACTACTAATGACAAGACTTTAGTCTTTTATATCCGAATCGTTAAAAATATCCGATTGCCTCTGAATGGATTCTTTGTGAATCAACGCCAGGAGTTCCTGAAGAAAATCTTTTCTCAAGCTGAGATGTGTTCCCTGGGCCATCCGGTCTTTTACAATACCCGCCCATCTTTTCATCTGCAGGATCGTAATGCTGTTTTCTTTTTTAAATTCACCTATTTCATCGATGATCTTTAAGCGGTTAGCCAGTATCTGAAGCAGTTCGCCGTCCAGTTTGTCAATTTCCGTACGTAATTCTTCGAGTGTATCAAAAAATTCAACATCAACACGCTTATTCCTGATAACGAATGAATCAAGCAGTTCTTTTAAATCTTCAGGGGTCAGTTGTTGCGCTGCATCGGTTAATGCTTTCTCAGGATGGATATGGCTTTCGATCATCAGGCCATCCATTTCAAAATCAAGTGCTTTTTGCGAAACAGATGGTATTAAATCTCTTTTTCCACAAATATGACTGGGATCGGTAATGATTGGCAGGGAAGGAGCAATTCTTTTTAACTCTATTGGAATTTCCCACATGGGCGCATTGCGGAAGGGAGAACGTTTGAAATAGTGAAATCCGCGATGAATAGCAATTAATTTATTGATACCGACACTGTGAATTCGTTCCACTGCCCCAATCCACAACTTCAGGTCGGGCGAAACCGGATTTTTTATCATCACCGGAATATCGTTTCCTTTTATGGCTGCAGCAATCTCCTGCACCGAAAACGGATTGGCCACCGTGCGGGCGCCCAACCAAAGGATATCGATACCGTGCTTCAACGCTTCCTCCACATGCTTGGGATGGGCCACTTCAATAGTTACTTTCAGTCCGGTTTCTTCTTTTACCTTTTGCAGCCACTTCAACCCTTTGGTTCCCACACCCTCAAAGTCGCCCGGGCGCGTCCGTGGTTTCCAGATGCCGGAACGAAACACCTGTACCTGGGGAATTTTAGCCACTTCATGTGCTGTCTGTAGCACCTGCTCTTCTGTTTCGGCACTACAAGGGCCTGCAATAATCAGCGGTTTCCGGCTGTTGCCCAGCCATTCTGATAAAGGTGTGATGTCCATATCGGTACTCATGCGGCAAAATTAACAATAATGGTTACAGGCTGTCTTCGAAAACAAATGATTTATATTTAATGGTACTTTTGAAGTTGTGTAAATTTCATATTCATTGATTGTTATTGAATCGCATACTGTCCCTGCTGAGGTTCCCGAAATAAGATTTCTGGACTACTGCACTGGTATTATCAATTCGCTGAGTTCAAGAACAAGTGTTAAAAAAGCAATCAAGAAAGGAGAGCTACTGTTGGACGGGCAACTTGCCGGGGGTGGTGTTTGGATAAAGCCGGGACAGAAAATTACGTTGATCGACAAGGAGAATAAACCACCGAAACCCTACGAACTTGATTTGGAGATTGTTTATGAAGATGATCGTCTGGCAGTTATTATCAAACCTGCAGGTATTTCGGTGAGTGGCAATAAATACAGGACTATTCAGAATGCTTTGCTTTCGAATCTCAAAGCTTCAAATGAACCGGATTCATTAAAGTGGCCAAGGCCGGTGCACCGGCTTGATTACGCTACTTCGGGTTTATTATTGATTGCGAAAACCTCTTCAGCACTTGTCTCGCTCGGAAAGCAATTTGAAGAAAGGCGGATTAAAAAAACGTATCAGGCGATCGTAGTTGGCAAAGCTGATGACGAAGGCATAATTACTGAAGAAATAAATGAAAAAGAAGCGATTACCCGATACAAGGTAATTACGCGGGTTCGGTCGGTATTTACTGATTGGGTGTCGCTTATAGAGATATTCCCCGAAACAGGAAGGACACACCAGATCAGGATACATATGGCAGGCATTGGCCACCCGGTATTGGGCGATGAGAAATACGGAACAGACTATAAATTACTGAAACACAAAGGACTGTTCCTGTCGGCTGTTGGCCTTGTGCTCCATCATCCCAAAAGCAATGAATCACTCTCTTTTTTGATAGATATACCGTACAAGTTTACAAGGCGCTTACAAACGGAACAGCGAAGGTGGGAAAAGTATCATAAACTTTAATGCTTCTTTTCGGCAGTACATTTAGTTTATTAGCATTTAAATTGCATTCATTAATCATACCCGATAAGCATGGAAAGAATACATGTGAAACAAATAAATACTCAAACTTCGTTAAGAGAGGTGTGCGCATCGTATACTGCTCCAAAAGAGGAAATGCCAATTAAAGGAGGATGGGGTAAATATCGTAAGGTGTATTGATTTTCCTATTCGAAAGATTTTGTATTTTAGAAGAAATAAGGGAGAATTAACTAAACGCAATTTATTTAAAAGGAAATATTATGAAAGTACGTGATTATGAATGGTGGATTATAGGTGCCCTAGGTATCATTGCCTTTTTTTTGGCAATGATTGGGTTTAACATCATGTACACAGAAGCCGGTGTACAGAGAAATTTATTTGATCTTGCCTTTCAATCAATGAAAATATTCGGGATGGAATTTGTAGATGGGTTCTCCTCCCCACTTCCTTGGCAACTCGAAGTAGCACGTTGGCTTGCACCTGGTGTAATACTTTATACAGCTGTTAAAGCTATAATGTATTTTATTCGGCGGGAATTTAAATCCTTTCAACTTTCCTATAAAAAAGATCGCATTATTGTAACATCCTTAAATGAAAAATCAAGACATTTAATTAAAGATTTTCTAAATAATGGAGAAAAAGTAATCGTAATAGCAGGAATAAAGGATGTGCGTAAGCTTGATGAGGTAGAGAAAGAGGGTGCGGTAATTGTAGAAGGAGATATAACCAGTAAAAAATTCCTGAATAATATTGCGGCACATAAAGCAAAGCATTTCGTTTTTCTGGAAGATGATGATGAAACAAATATTTCGAATGCCATCTCAGTCTATAATTATCTTATTAAGTATGGAAAAGATAAAAAGCAAACCATCTTCACCCATGTTGCCGACGATATTAAACTGGATGAGTTGATGGAGCTGAAGTTTTTTGAAAAGTATCTTGAAAAAAATGAAGCGAATAAAAATTGTGAAATCCGGGTTTTTTCGATGAATGAAAGATCATCCAGGGTTTTGTTTAATGCTTTTTCTCCTGATGAATTTAAAACTGTAAGACCTGATTCACCTCAATTAAGGGTTGCAATATTTGGTTCTGGTAAATTGTCACAGAGCATGATTATTCGGTTTGCACGAATCGGCCATTATGCAAATCATTCAAAAATTAAAATAACCTTGTTTCATGAAGGAGATTTTTTAGTTAAAAAACTACTTCAAAATTTCCCGAAGATAACAGACCTAATCGAATTCGAAAGCATTGATAATCCTATAGATTTATTCGATATTGAAGAATTCAACAAACTACAACACGAACAACCCTTTGATGCTGTTTACTTGCTATGCGAAAATGACTCGTTATCTTCAAATATTTTAAAAAAGCTGATTAAGAACGATGCGAAAGGGAATATTAATGTGGTTTTAGCTTTATTAAATCCAGATGGAATCTTGAGTAAATGGTACAATGTAAAAACCATTGGAAACATCAGCTTGCATAAGTTTAATTTAATCGAGGAGTCATTTACAATACAGTCGGTAATTTCTGAAAAAATTGATGAGATGGCCAAACTGATTCACGCTTTTTATTTGCCACCGAAAGAAGAAAGGAATCCAGAAAAAGGTTCCCACAAGGAATGGGAGTACTTAGCCATCGATTTTAAGAACCAGAACCGTGAACAAGCTGACCATCTTGATGTGAAAGTCCGTGCCCTGGGATGCAAAATTGTTCCGCTTGATTCGCCGGAAGAAGAATTCATTATTGATGAAAAAGCAGAAATATTTGAAATCCTGGCTGAAACCGAGCACAACCGGTGGATTGGGCATATGACTTTAAGTGGCTGGAAAAAAGGAAAAAAAAGAGATGAGAATAATAAAATACACCCCGACTTAATTCCCTATCATAAACTTTCAGAAGATGTAAAACAGTACGACAGGGAAACGATTTTGAATATTCCTGTTTTGTTGGAAAAACAAAAAAAGAAAATAGTAAAGCGTGATGAAAAAGAATTTTGAGGAATTAAAGAACGAAGCAGACTCTTATTACGAAAATAAAGATTATAAGAATGCTTTAAAAATATATCAATCCTTACTTAAAAAGGAGAAGGGCCTAACTGACTCAGCAGATGTTGCTAATCTGCAAAATTATATAGCGCTTTGTTGCTATTATTTAGAAGAATATGAAAAGGCTGAAAAATACTTCAAAATATTTCTCCTTCATTTAAACAAACAAACCGAGCCCGACAAAAATCAGATTGCCAATATATTGTGGTTCATTGGAAGTACACTTTCATACAATTTAAAAAAGGAAGAAGCCATAGAAAGCTACTTAGATTCCTTAAATATATATCTCAGGATTTCGGATGAAGAAACTCAGGATATAATTACAATTAATAAAGAAATTGGGCACTGTTATTACTATTTGAAAT
>Ga0209013_10000573_pt1 | contig 33241 bp, 31 predicted proteins | sample Cruoilmetagenom2_FD_187291 | JGI IMG/M metagenome (GOLD analysis project Ga0209013, IMG submission 187291) | Oil polluted marine microbial communities from Coal Oil Point, Santa Barbara, California, USA - Sample 2 (SPAdes) (version 2) | ecosystem: Environmental > Aquatic > Marine > Oil seeps ...
CTTTCTTAGTCGGCTTGAGCGCCGCTCTGGCGGTTGGTGTGGTGAGCTTCATCACGATCACCTTGCTTGGGCAGTACGTGACTTTTTAAAGCAGGTGATTGATGTATAAAGCTGAGAGCTGGCCGGAAAAACGTGGATTTCGCATGCTGGGTATCACCCATGGTATTGGATCCAACAACGGTCAACTGATCCATAACCCGGTCCATTTTCAACGAGGGGAGATTTACACACAAATTACAAACTGGGAGAAGTTAGAGGCGGTTGACTACGGGTCAAAGATGGATTCCTATTGTCACCTGCTGGATGATCCAGAGCTCCCTTATGAAATCGCTCTGGATGGAAAAGAGCTCTACCTTCAGGGAGATTTAAGCCGTCTCGAACGGGAGGGGTGTGACAAGCGCTGGAGTATCTTTGGGAATATCGGGATCTGGTTCCGGCATGCCCTGGTTACACAGGAGCGCCACGGGATCTACAGCATGCATGCTTCTACAATTTACAAGCCGGATGCTGGTGAGCTGCTAGTCATCGCAGGGAAGGCGGGAACCGGGAAGACCGTGTATCTGCTCGAAGCGATCGTGCGTGGTTACCAAATCTTCAGCACCGAGCTGACCTACTTCCGGTTTACGGATGATGGGGTCGAGTTTTATCGCGGCGCCTTGATGGATAATATTCGTGTGGGCTGCTTCGTGTATGATTTTCCTGAGGCAGCTGAACAATTATGCATCCATCTCCCCCAGGTGGAAAACCCCTGGGAGCACAAAATTAGCGTCGATATGAACTCTGTGTCGACGAGAGATCCCGTGCTGCTGAACCCGGTGCTATCGTTTATTTTTCCGAGAATCGAGGCAGGATACGATCATGCAATCGTGGAAGATATCCCGCAGCCGCGCACATTAGTCAGGCTGCTGTACGATGTTGCATCTGAGAAGATTGGTAATACCTATTTGATGTACGAGGAGCTGCCAGCCGTCGGAATGGATACCCCAGAATTAGCCCAAAACCGTTGGGAAGCTGTTTCCAGGCTGGTAGCGGCTCCCCGATGGCAAATTAAACAAGCCAGGTCAGTCCTGGCTGGACCTAGATCTTGTATGGAGGTAATTGACGAATGACGAAAAAAGCTTGGGAAGGTGTATTTAGAATGCCCCAACCGGGTCGCAGTATGAAGCCGCGTACGGATGGTTATACCATGATGCTGGATAAAGGACTCGGTCGTTATGCGGTGACTGACCTGATGGAAACTGCTGCTGATTATATTGACTTCCTGAAACTGTCTTTCGGTACTTCAGCATTTTACGATGAGAAGACAGTGCGGGAGAAAATCGAAATCGCCACTTCAGCCGGGGTAGATGTCTATCCGGGCGGCACATTCCTGGAGGTCACAGTCTGGCAAGGTAGATACGAGGCGTATTTGCAGCGCGCGAAGGAGCTGGGTTTCACAGGAATCGAAGTCTCCGATGGGACCATAGAGATTGCAGATGAAGTGCGTGCGGATTGCTTGAAGCGGGCTTTGGACGCTGGATTTAAGGTACTTAGTGAAGTCGGCAAGAAAAGCCCTGATGAGAAGATTGCGACCGCCGAAATGCACCACCTGATCGCTCACGATCTTGAGATGGGCGCCATACTGGTCATCGTAGAAGCACGTGAAGGCGGTAAAGGCATCGGTGTGTTCGATAAATCTGGCGCTGTTGACGAAAGTGAGGTCGATCAGATCGTGGCTGGCGTGGCTGATCCCGAGAAGCTGATGTGGGAGGCGCCGATCAAGAACCAGCAGCAGTACATGATCCTCCGCTTTGGCACCAATGTCAATTTGGGCAACATCCCCACAACGGACTTGATGGCTTTAGAGGCTTTACGCCAGGGTCTGCGCGGGGATACACTGAAACAGGCTTACCTGCAGGACGTTTAGGATTGTAACGGGCAGTTCACCTGGTCTCGCTTCTCTCCTGATTGAACAGCATCGGGCAGGATGAACCTGGAGGATGACTGGATTGACAGAATATCAAATTCCCTATGGACATGGGTGGCTGAGTTTTAATCTCCCGGAATGGGTGAACCCCACCTTGGTCAACCCCAACGATATTCCGGGTGCGGCGAACCCATACACTTTAGTCGAGGATGCCCTGCTCCACCCGGTGGGTGAAGTTGATCTGAAAGCATTTCATGACGTGGGGTCCGTCGCGATCGCCATAAGCGACAAGACGAGACCGGTCCCGCATCGACAGGTCCTTCCACCGCTGTTGGAATATCTTAAAAAGTTGGGCATTCCAGAGCAAGCCTTTCAATTCTACATCGGAACCGGAACTCACCCGGTGATGGCGGCAGGGGAATTGTCAGCGATCTTGCCGGTTGAGATCTTGTCTCGATACAAGGTGCTCTGTCATCAGTGCGACGACCAGGAGGCATTGACCAATTTGGGGCGTACCTCGCGGGGTACGCCAGTATGGGTAAATAAACAATACGCACAGGCTGACCTGCGGATTGTGGTCGGGATGATCGAACCACACCAATTCCAGGGATTTTCCGGTGGAGTGAAGGGCGCTGCGATTGGATTGGCGGGGCGCCTAACGATAAACCACAACCACTCCATGATGAGCGAAGAGGGTTCCCGGCTGGGATGCTACGAACGAAACCCGGCCAGGCAGGACGTAGAGGAGATCGGGGAGATCATCGGCGTGCATTTTGCCCTGAATGTGATATTAAATTATCGTAAAGAGATCGTGCGGGTGATCGCCGGGCAGCCCCGGGAGGTGATGGTAAAAGGGGTGCTGATCAGCCGGGAAATAAACCAGGTGCAGGTCGAGCAGCTCTTTGACCTGGTTATCGCCTCTCCAGGAGGGCATCCGAAGGATATCAACGTGTATCAAGCGCAGAAGGCTCTCGCCCATGCCACATTGATGACCCGCGCAGGGGGCAGTGTGATACTGGCGGCGGCGTGCCCCGAGGGAATCGGGAGCCGCGGCCATGAAGAATTTATGTCCCGGGTGAACTCTCACCAGGAAGTCATCGATATCTTTCAGGAGGAAGGATTCCAAGTGGGGGCGCACAAGGCTCTCCAGATCGCTCAGGCAGCCAATAATGTGCGAATTTTTCTTGTTTCGGATATGCCCTCCGAAGAAGTGCGGGGACTGCTCCTTACCCCGATGGAAGATATTAACCAGGCGATTTCCAAGGTTTCAGCGGATTTATCGCCAGGTGTGCGGGTCGCCGTGATGCCGCGCGCCTCTTCTACGATCCCGCAATTGGTCGCGGCCACCAGCAGGTAGCGGGTGCGCTAGCCCGGTAGAGCCCGTCTTCAAAGAGACCCTGCTTGACTATCCCGCTGACAAAGGTATCAGGAGTATTAATCCATCTTCTCACAGAAATACAAACGTTCATTGATAGTTACGGTCTTCTTGTTACGTTATGATCGTCTAGGTCACGAATATGTATGAGCAAAAATACCTGGGGAGTAATATCAGCCTGGTCAAGGGACACAACCTGCAGGCGATTTTGCTCACGTTCCTGCTCAATGAACGCATCTCCAGGGTGGAGTTGGCGCAGAAGACAGCATTGTCTACAACCACCATAACGAATTTAACAGCAGAACTGCTGGAGCAGGGGATCATTGTCGAAGTAGAAGGGGAACCCAAACATGAGCGGCGTAAAGTGGGCCGCCCGAGGAAACTACTGAGAATTGTCCCGCTTGCCCGTTATGCTGTCGGCGTGCATATCGGGATCGGAGTGTTTCGTGTAGCGGTTACCAATCTACGCGCAGAAATCATCTGCAATAACATGGAACGATTTGATCTGGCAACCCCCGCAGAGGTGGTCCTCAATAGTATCTGCGATTTGATCGATAAAACGCTGCTCCAAAGCGGGGTAGATCGAGAACGGGTCATTGGGGTTGGAGTAGGGGCATCCGGGCTGGTGAACCACGCAACGGGTGTGAACGTGCTCGCTCCCACCCTACACTGGCACAATCTGGATATCAAGGCGCCCTTAGAAGCCCGCCTGAGCCTGCCGGTTTGCATAGAAAATAATGTACGCACAATGGCATTGGCGGAAGCATTTTTTGGGGCGGGACGCGGAGTGGATGTCCTGGCCTTTGTCTATGGTCGAACTGGTGTTGGTGCAGGATTTGTGGTTAACGGTCGCTTATTCCGGGGTAGTGAAGCCGGGGCGGGGGAAATTGGGCATACCATCGTAGTCCCTCGCGGAGGAGATGAGTGCAGCTGCGGTAACCGAGGATGCCTGGAAACCCTGGTTTCAGAAAAAGTTTTGATCAAACAAGCTCATAAGTTGGCGTCTGAAAATACAAACAGCATTCTGGCAGATCGCCTGAGGCAGGAATCTCTGTCCAGGCCGATCGATAATATTTTTTCAGCTGCAAGAGAGGGAGACCAATTAGCTAGGCAGATGATTGAAGAGCGGGCTTATTATTTGGGCATCGCGCTGGCAAACCTGGTCAATGTCCTAAACCCACAATTGATACTGCTTGGCGGAATGTTCGCTGAAGGATACGACCTGTTCCAACCCATGGCGGAGGAAACGATGCGCAGCGCCGCCTTTGCTGGGATGGGGGAGAAGGTGCAGTTGAAGGCGACCAGTTTTGGTCGGCGCGCTGGAGTTCTGGGAGGCGCTTCGCTCGCTCTGACCACCCTGTTTTATCTGCAGGCGACCAGTGTCTAGATGAAGAAACTTCGTGTCGCCCAGCGCTGTTCCGTTAAGAGCATCAGGATGGCTGGTTTCAGCAGCGGCAATTACCGATCATTTAGAAATTTATCATAAAGGGAACCAGGAAGGCAGCAAGTGTTCCATTTATGCTTTCCGGATCAACAATTTTTGTGGGACTAACTTGAGTACTGCCGAATAAAACTTTTCGAAGTGAGGAGATATTAGATATGAAATTCTTTCTGGACAGCGCCAAGGTCGACGAAATCAGCTACGCCCTCGATACGTTCGATATCGATGGCATCACCACCAATCCGCGTCATGTTGAGGTCTCTGGAAAACCGTTTATGCAGGTCATCCGTGAGATCGCTGCGCTGGTGGAAGGCACGGAAAAGACCATCTCCGTGGAGGTGAATCCGCATTATATGACCCACGAAGAGATCATGCCTGAAGCGGAGAAGCTGGCGGCTATCTCGCCAAATTTTGTGATCAAAGTGCAGTGTGTAGAACCGGCCTTTAAATCGATCAAGCAGTTGACCGATAAAGGCATCCGTGTGAACTGTACACTGATTTTCTCCGCCATGCAGGCGCTTCAGGCGATGCGGTCAGGAGCATTTTACGTTTCGCCGTTCATCGGCTGGAAAGAATCAAATGCGGAGGAGACCAGGGGATTCATCCAGGATGTGGTCGATATGCGTGATAACTTCGAGTACGACACGCAGATCATCGTCGCCGCTGTGCGAAACGGGAGGCAGGTCGTAGATGCGGCTGTGGCTGGTGCGGATATCGTCACTGCTGGGTTAGACGTTTACCAGGCAGGATTCGACCACCCATATACACGCGATGGGATCAAGAAATTTTCTGATTTCTGGGACAAGACGGCTTACGAGTAAACTTACCTGAGCCTGATCTCGTGCCATGTACTGCCGCCGTCGTCGGTCGCCAGCAGTCTCCATTGCTGCTGGCAAAACAGCGGCGCTGCGCCTGGAACACCTTTGTCCCCGTGACAGGCGCCCTCCTGGGTCACAACCCAACCGTGCTGAAGATCGGCGAAATCTGCAAAGACGGTACCTTTCGGCAGCCTGACTTGTTTTAGCGGATGCACCCCAGATGAGGCTGCTTGATCGAAGCGGGTCGCCAGTGCGCTTAGAAGCTGTCCATTCGCCCAATAGGTAGGATCTACAGGTGATGCGTGGTCATAAAACCAGGTGCTGCCACCGTTTTCGGTGCGGTAGAACACCAGGTGACTCCCGGACGGGTTTTCGAGTCCCACCGGCAGCCAGCCGTTTAGATGATCAAAGAAGGATGGCAGCCCAATGGATAGCTGCCTGTTGAAGGGTATGGCTAATTCCTGGCGCTGCCAGGTGTCTCCGCCGTCCTGCGTGTAGTAGAGTCGATCGCCCGCTGGACCTCCGGCAGTCCATCCCTGCTGTGCATCCAGAAATTTCACGGCTTCGCCAATGGGGATGCTGCGTTCATGCCAGGACATCCCGCCGTCACCCGTAAAAAACAATCTGCCCAGGCTGAAACTGCTGCCGGATTGTAATTTCAGCATTACGTAGGCTGATTGGGCATCGAGCGGGTCGATATAGGCGCTGTTGATCGAGGAAAGTTCATCCGGTGTGAGGGGCAGCAGGCTGCTCTCCCACGTCAGACCCCCATCTCCTGTACGATAAGCGGCAACCTCTCCGAATGGATCCACCCGCCCAACCAGCCAGCCGACTTGCGTCTCTGGGAACGCCGCGTCGAGGATGTGGGTTTTTTCAGGCGTTATGTCTTGCCAGCTTGCTCCACTGTCTTTTGTGCCGAACAGATGTCCTTGCGATAGCAGCCAACCAAAAGCTGGGCTCAACAGGGCCACTGCCTGGATGGGTGTGCCAGAGCGCTCCAATATCGTGCTATCAATCGCTCTGTTCGTAGAAGCCATGTTTACATCCAGGGTATTTATCTCGCCATCCAGAACGTTGGAGTCAATCGTTATGGAGACCTCCCCCCAGGTTTCGCTGTGCCCACCGGTATACTGCCGGATTCTTTGATGATCATTCCAAAGATCATTCGACAGGCAGGCTGCGCCCCAGACTGTCGCCTGGGGGTCGTAAGACCTGGGAGGGTAGTACCAGTTTGCGATCCACACGTCATCCAGAGGAGGATTAATATCAGCCCATCCGGTCATATATGAAGTACAGCTGGAACCGTACGCCCCCGCTTTGTACCCACGCGCATGGAGCTCCTCGACCCAACCCCGCAGAAAGGACTGGACGGCTTGATGACATGCAGACGAGTCATCTGAATAGGCTTCCACATCGTAGTAGATTATTTTATTATTGAAAAACCCCAGTTCAAAAGCGGCTTCGGCTGCATCCTGCGCTTCCTGCCGGCCTTGATTGTAGGCAGTGGTTTTGTTATCGCTCATTCTGTGACTGTATGAAGAGCATGGTGCTTGCGGTCCGACCCAGGCCTGAATAAACTTCCACCCCTGTTCGGCTACTTTCCGCACCCATACCGCGTCCAAAGGATTATTTTTGCAGGCAAAGCTGACGCCTCCCAGGTAGAGGTTAAAAACCTGGTAGGGACTGTTGTCCCACCATGTTTGCATCTTTTCCACTTCAGGGAGACCGCACTTATCAAAACCTTGCCTGTCGCTGAGCACGACTGCGCTTTCCCCGTTTGCCACGAAGGCGGTCGATCGGTGCGGACTCAAATTCTGGTAAAGCAGGTAGATTGTCGTTTCAAAAACACCGCTGCATAGGGGTGCGGATGTTGAATACGAGCGCTGCCATTGGCCTGGATCAAGTTCGAGAGTCTCCCTGTGAAAGATATCGTCGCCACATGGATTGGGCAGATTCCATCGAAGTTCGATCGTGACTGGTTGATCCGTATTATTGCTGCCCCTGATCCAGAATTTTATATCCTCTCCGGGATTGTAAGCCAACCAGGGGGCATCATTCGATTTGCTCGTCCATGCATCCAGAAGCTCGATGGGTGGGTTGCGCGGGTCCAGGATCAATGGTAAATAATAAAAGTATTCTTCGGAGGGTTTTTCTATAAGTTCTGCTGGTGGAAAAGCATACGGATAGAGTGGTTCAGCTTCATTTTCGGATGCCGAAGTGTTCAGATGTGTAATAAATAACGTGGCGAACAGAGACAATAGGATCGTCAGTAAAAGAAGCGGAAGTCGCCGTGAATTGGGGTTCATCATTTTGAACTTGTCTCCAATGTATTAATCAAGAGCAGCAGAGTGTGAAGTGTTGAAAGTGCAGTTATGTTCGCACGCTGCCGGCGTCCTGCTAAAACTATATCATGATCATCACAACAGCCTCAGATTATAATCAATCCGGATATAAAATTGGAACACATTGTAGTCGGTCGCCTGCCCAGGCGGACCAGGAGTGCGATGGAGACCGCCTCAGCCCACTGCTGATCATCAAGGATCCGCTGACCCTATTGTGTGGAAATTACCCGTCCTACCAGGCTTTACGTATTTTATCAACGCGGGCATAGAATTTGCAACCAAAGAAGGTAGATGTACCGCGTTTCCTGGATCGAGGTACAAATTCCGGTAAATTATTAGTTTTTTAAAAGGAGATGTATGATGAAAAGAATCACGAAGGTAATGTTTATGTTCCTGGCCTTGCTGCTTATCTCGACCACGATCGCGGCTGCCGGTGCAACAACCCGATATTATAAAATTACTGTCGGCGAGACATCGGATGAAAATTTTGGTCGGGCAGGCGTGACATTCATCCAGGCTTACTACTCTGGAAAGTTGAAGCTGACTAAGATTAGCAAAGACGCAGCCCCGGGCGATCCGCCCTTCAAAGTAACGCAGAAGCCGATGGATGTCAAGTTCATCAACTATAAAGGCGAGTGGCAGTACGAAGTAAACAACGCTGTGTATGTCTACTTCAAGCTGCGCAACAATGAGCTGGACAAATGGAAGGATGGGAAGTTATCCATTTATACCTACAATCACGGCACCTGGAAGACATGTCCAACGTATGAAGTCTGGGGCAGATACTCCGGTGAAATGCGGGTCTCGTGCCGCATTAAAAATTATGGACTGTATGCTGTGGGTCTAAAGTAGAGGCGCCGTTCTTCAGAAACTCGATTATTCGGAAGTGGGCAGCTCTGCCCAGAACGTTGAGCTTTCGCCCAATTTGCTGCTCACTCCGATTTTCCCCCGTGGTATTCCACGATACTCTTGTCGATGGCGACCACCTCAGCCCACTACAGGTCATCCAGGATGATCAGCAGCGGGTTTCGCTTTACCAGAACGCGCATCACTTGAATATTATGTTTTAATATTTAATCCTGATTTATGACCGTCTAGATGGTTAATTGGCAGCCTTCTCCCTCACTGGTATGTGGTAAGTTATCTGGTTTCAGATGCAGCTGAATGGGGATTGATCAAACGATATTTGCGTAGTGGCCCCGTATTTCTTTATGTGTGGTGACATTCTCGTGGTATGTCTGCTCCGCTTCACCCAGACGTGCTAACTTTAATAGGGCAGCGCCAGGATCATCACATTGAATTCCTTGTCCGACACGATCTTCAATTTCATATGCGATGACCAGTGATTGCTCGGTCATATTGGTCTCCCGTTGTGTATATGATTATCCCATGCGTGATCGTGAAAAGATGATGTCCAAGTCCTAAAAAAACTGCTGTATTGTGCGAGTCTTGCCTGGGATGACATACCCACCGATGGGTCTTTGATTATTATGGCACCAATATAGACTCAATAAAGGCATATTGCATTAATTGTTCTTGAGTTTATTGCGGTTTTGCTGAGTAAATTTATGGGAACAGGTCTTTGGAAGTAGACCAACACTTTCGAACCTTCAAACCTGCTGCAGGTATGTTTGAAGGTACTCGCCATTGACTGTTACAGAGCGTATGCAGATTTGATTTGTGAGATGGTGGTGGGGGAAGTCAAGGTGACTGGTGATCACGCCTTTCCTGCGCGGTCTCACGGATTGTGCAACACTCCGAAAAATCTTGCCGTCCCATCCCGGGTCAACTTCCCAGTAATCAAGGTCAGCGAGGGCTTCTTTATTCAAGGAAATTCGTTCTCCGGAGCGTAAAAAGATGCCCGGTTCAGAGCGGTCAGGGGAGAGAGGATATGGAGTTGACGACTCGTGCAGCATGTAGAAATGCGAGCATGGCTGGCTGACCAGCCGGGAGCGGGTGGTGTGGATGGCGCGCCAGGTCATGTCACTGGCGATAAATTGGCGCTCTAACCTTGAAGCGATCACAGGTGTAGTACCGGAACCGCAGAAGAAGTCGGCTACGATATCCCCAGGATTGGAAGATGCCGTGATGATACGTTCCAGCAAGGCTTCGGGTTTCTGGGTTGGGTAGCCGGTGCGCTCGCTGTGCAGGCGGGCTACAACCGGAAAATACCACCAATCCTCCGGTACCTTGCCGCGCTCCAGGTCAGGAACTTTACCAAATCCGGCTTTGGAAGAGGATGCGAATGTTTTAATGGTATTTGGATTATACGGCTGGCGGACATCGTCGACGTTGAACGTATAATCACTGCTTTTCGTATAGACAAGGATGGTGTCGTGTTTGCGGTTGAAGGCGCTGCGGATTGGTGAGGGTCCATGATAAACCCAGATGATCTCATTGAGCAGCCTTCCGGAACCAAAAATTTCTTCTAACAAAAGACGCGCGTATGAGTTGGCGTGCCAGTCCAGGTGCAGGTACAGCGTGCCAGCGGGTGCAAGTAAACGGTGCATCAATACCAATCGTGGATAGAGCATATCCAGGTAGGAATCGATGTCTGTCCAGTGATCGTGATAGCCCTCGGCGAGCTGCCACTCGCTCGGTTTGCGTGAATCTTCACCACGCCCGACACGAGTAGAATATCGGCGGTTGGTAAAAAAGGGCGGGTCAGCGTAAATTAGATCGATGCGCTCTTCGTAATCGGGCAGCAGCGCTGCCATGGTCCCCAGGTTGTCTCCGAGGATGAGCTTGTCCTCAGGACCATCCGCATCTGGCGAGTCGGGAACTCCTCTTCCCTGGGGATAGATAATGCTGTCGATCACCAGGGAACCGTAAGGTGATTGGGGCTCAGATTTTGTGGGCCAGGTGAGTGTGGGCATGAGCTACTGATTTATGCAAAAATCTCTAAACTTCATATCCTGCATCAAGGAAGAAGGCTCGGATCAATTCTGGTTTGCGTTGCATGCGTTTACTTGTTCCCAAACTTATCCATCAGCACATCTTCAAGAGTCGGCTGCCCGATTTCCTGCAGCTCGTAACGAACTCGCTGCATGGGCTTGTTGATATCAATCACACGACTGATGTCGATGGGTGTGCCGATGATTACCAGTTCGGCATCGCTCTGGTTGATGGTCTGTTCTAATTCACTGGTCTGCAGGGCGCCGTAGCCCATGGCAGGTAAAACATCTCCCGTGGTGGGGTATTTGGCGTAGGTCGCTTTTATTGAACCAACGGCGAATGGACGCGGGTCGATGATCTCTGCTGCTCCAAAACGCCTGGCGGCCACCCAACCGGCACCGTATGCCATCTCACCGTGGGTCAGGGTGGGTCCATCTTCGACTACCAGCACTCGCTTTCCGTGGATGGCGGCCGGGTCGTCCACGAAGAGCGGCGAGGCTCCCTCAATCACGATGGCATGCGGGTTGACAGATCTCAAGTTCTCTCGAACGCGAAGTATATCCTCCGGCGCCGCGGTATCGACTTTGTTGATAACAAAAACATCCGCTAACCGGGCGTTGGTTTCTCCGGGATAATAGTTCAGCTCGTGCCCGGGGCGATGGGGGTCGGCGACCACGATCTGCAAATCGGAGACGTAGAAGGGGAAGTCGTTATTGCCGCCGTCCCAGAGCACGATGTCCACCTCCTGTTCAGCCTGGCGCAGGATGCTCTCATAATCTACGCCGGCATAGACGATGACGCCGTTATCAATGTGAGGTTCGTATTCCTCGCGCTCCTCGATGGTGCATTCCTGTTTGTCCAGATCTTCATAATCGGCGAAACGCTGCACAGCCTGCTTTACCAGGTCGCCATAAGGCATGGGGTGGCGGATGGCAGCCACTTTGTAGCCCATCTTTTGTAAAATTAATGAAACTCGCCGGGTAGTCTGGCTCTTACCGGAACCAGTGCGGACAGCGCAGACCGAGACTACGGGCCTGGTTGATTTAATCGAAGTGGTATTCGTGCCCATCAAGCGAAAATCGGCCCCTGCGGCTAATATCTGTGACGCCTTGTGCATTACGTACGTATGGGGTAAGTCGCTGTAGGCAAATATAACCTGTTCGACCTCGAGATCATGGATGAGCTTTTCCAAATCCTCTTCGGGGTAGATAGGAATGCCTTCTGGGTAAAGGGAACCCGCCAGTTCAGCTGGGTATGTGCGTCCCTCGATATCTGGGATCTGGGTGGCGGTGAAACCGGCTACATGGTAATCGTTGTTATCACGGAAGTACACGTTGAAGTTATGGAAATCGCGCCCTGCGGCGCCCATGATAATGGTTCTGATGGGTGGCATTAGGTTATTTGTTCTCCTTGTATTATCGGAATGGACGATTGTAGTGTATCAACAAAAGGGGCAGCGGACAGAATTGTGAGCAGGTCTCTATTCCTTTCCTCTTCTCCCTTTCTTTATTAACTTACATTACCTGTGGTGCCGTAATACTGAGCAGGTTGAGCTCTTTGGCGAGCACCTGTCTCGTGGCGGCAACAATGCGCAGACGAAAATCACGAATTTCGGGCTGCGCTTGGAGCACGGGGCATTGATTGTAAAAATCATTGAAGGCGCGTGCGGTCTCATAGGCCAGGTTTGTTAGGATGAGCGGTTTGTGTTCCTGGGCAGCACGCTGGACTTCGGAATGCAAACGTGAAAGCATGTCAATCAATTGGACCTCGGCTGGTTCGAGTTCGTGGGCTGGAGTAAGAGGACCAGGCAGCGGCGTTTCCATCCGCCGCAAGATACTGTTAGCGCGCACGTGGGCGTACTGGATATAGGGTGCTGCCTGCCCGTTGAAGTCCAGGGCGCTTTCCCAATCAAAGGTGACATACTTGGTGTTCTCACGTGCCAGCATCGGATACTTTAAGGCTCCGATACCGACTGCCTGAGCGACCTGCTCCTTCTCTTCATGGCTAAGCTGCGGATTTTTACCCTCGACCAAATCCCGAGCGCGGGTGGAGGCTTCTCGGATGAGATCCTCAAGCAGCACCATGGTGCCATCACGCGATGCCATGACCACGTTGCCCGGCAGGTTGACCAATTCATAGGATATGTGCTGGCACTGTTCTGCCCAGGGGTAATCTGCAATTTCAAGAGTTTTAAAGACTTGCTGGAAGTGTAAAGATTGCCTGACGTCTACAACATAGAGGGACCTGTCCAGGGGATATTCGGAAAATTTAGCTTTAGCCAGGGCCAGGTCTTCGGTGGAGTATAGGGCTGTGCCATCTGACCGCAGGATCACTAAAACACGGAATTTTTCCTTTTTTAATCCCAGCAGTTCGTCGATGCGCACGATCACGGGACCCTGGGGACGCTCATCTTCAGCAATACCCTGCTCGATCAGCTCCTCAACAAACTCCTTGCCAGGTTTTTCTGCTTCACTGTTTGAGTACTCGCGATCGAAGCGGATGTCCAGCAGCTTGTAGATGTCGTTGAATCCGTCGATGGACCATTGGCGAGTCTTACGCCACAGGTCGACAACTTCAGGATCATCGCGGTCCCAGCGCGCGTAAACCTGGCGTATTTCAGTTTCTAATTCTGGATTTTCTTCCAACCGCTGGATTGCTTCTGCATACAAGTCACCCATCCAACGCGTAGTATCCTGGGGCGGTTTTTCGCCAGCATGGTATTTCATGTAGTTCCACAGCCACTTGATGACATGCAGACCGATATCGCCATAATAATTCGCCCGTACGACGCTGTAACCTGCGCACTCGAGGATGCGGCAGAGCACTTCGCCCAGGATTGCACTCCTTAAGTGCCCGACATGAAATGCTTTATGCGTGTTTGGCTGGGAGAACTCGACCATGATGAGTTCTCCTTTGGGTTCTCCGCACCCATATTGATCTCCCAACTCGATAACCGCATCGAGCACTCGACTGCTGTAAACATCGGGTGCGTAGTAAAGGTTCAGGTAACCTTTGACCGGCTCAACTCGTGCGAAGCCCGCAGGAGTACCGATATAATCTGCCACCTCGACTGCGATCTGCTGGGCTCGTTGGGGGACGGGGACGGTCTGATTTCCCTGGCTTGACCTCTGGCGCGTTTCCTGCGCTGCAATTCTAAAGAATGATGTCGATATCCCCCATTCTCCCGTGAAGGGGATTGAATTCCACGTGAATTCATCCGGTTGGGGTATACTGCTGTCAGCGAAGTATGCCCGTATTTTTGCCTCAATTATTTTTTGTTCGGCGTTAAACATAACCATGCACTAAACGATTCGCGGATTTTCGCGCGCAAAGCGAAGAGGTGGATCGAGAAATTTCGCTGGCATTATAACATGCACGAGATTGCGGTTTATGGGTGGAAGTGATTGCCATTTCAAAGATGCTTGTCATTACCAGGTGTTGATCCTGGACGAAAAAGCGGGAGCATGATCAGCTCCCGCTTGTACTTTCCAGTAAATTAAAAAGTTGGTGCGACGGAGAAACCTTACCTCAATACTACTCGGCAGTTTTCTTCTCAAGCGCAGCTAATTGCTTCATAAGGCGGCTTTTACGACGGGAGGCATTGTTCTTGTGAATGACGCCCTTCCCGGCGGCCTTATCGAGTGCCATAATAGCCTGCTTGGTGTTGGCGCGGGCTTCATCAATTTCACCGTTTTCGATAAAGACGCGAGCTCTCCTGATATACGTGCGTGCCTCGCCGCGATAAACACGATTGCGCACCCGGCGTTTTTCATTCTGTCGATTTCGTTTAATTTGTGATTTTATGTTTGCCAATTTATTCCTCCAAAAAAAATCTTATCTTGAGGGTGCGTCACGGGGGTGGCAGTCCCACGACGAATATTATACTATTGAACAGCGGCATATTTTACATGAGAGTGTTGGATTTGTCCAGGGAAATGGAGAACTTATCTCATTTTCTATTGACCCGCGGGGGTGAGCAAGTTATAATTGTCACAAATAAATAGACACAACCTTCGGGGCAGGGTGAGAGATGGTGTAACCGGGATGCCCAGCATCACGGTTAGAGGTCTCAATTCCCGATCGGCGGTAAAGCCCGCAAGCGCACGGATTTTTCTAAGCGCATGATCCGGTGAGACTCCGGGGCCGACGGTATAGTCCGGATGAAAGATGGTTAACCAAGACAGGAATCTGCTTATCAGTCGGTATCTGCTGGTCATGAGAACCTGGATTGTGTTCATTGTAAATTCGCGCCCCGGACAATACTGTTCGGGGTTTATTTATTAAAGGTATAAACTTCAGGATTGTTATTAAGATTATGGCTGAAGTGAAGTCAGCTCGAGAACACAAAATAAAATCTTTCTCCTTACGTAAACCGGCCAGTCTGAGAGTAATACTGGTGCCGGTTTCACTGTTGTTAGCTGTGCTGATTTGGGACCTGCTGACGCGCCTGGGTAGCTTTCCGGCTTTTATCCTACCGTCACCGGGTCACGTATGGGAGAAATTTTTACAGGTGGCTAGCAACGGCACTCTGGTCAGACATTCACTTTACACATTGGTTGAAGTGATTGCAGGGCTGGCTCTCGGAGTAACGGTCGCTACCTTGTTAGGGTATCTGCTGGCTAAGTCACCAGTCGTGGAACGCTTGATCTCCCCATATATAGTCGCCAGCCAGGCAGTTCCGATCGTAGCCATCGCTCCGCTGATGGTGATCTGGTTCGGACCAGGGATAGCATCCAAAGTACTGATCTGTTCCTTGATTGTTTTCTTCCCCGTTCTTATAAACACAATTGTTGGTGTCCGTTCGGTGCCAGAGGACCTGCGCGACCTTATGCGCTCAATCAATGCAACCCGCTGGCAGAATATTAAAATGTTGGAGATCCCGGGCGCGCTGCCAATCTTCCTCGGAGGTTTACGGATTGGGGCGACACTGGCCGTAATTGGGGCAGTCGTGGGCGAGTTTATCGGGGCGGATCGAGGCTTAGGATTCCTGATCAATCGGGCACGGGGCCAGTATGATACCGCACTGGTCTTCGTCGCCGTTCTGGCGCTCGTGGTACTTGCTCTGAGCCTCTATGGAGTTGTGACCGGGTTGGGATCGCGCCTGATTTCCTGGCAGCAGCGTCCTGAGACATTCAGGCGATAGTTGCTTTTATGGACATATTAGATTATGGTAAATGGTTGGTTTGGATAGCAAAATACTTCAAACAGGAGCTTTCGATGAAGCGTTTCATTATAATGATCATTATTACGCTTAGTTTTATTTTGACGGGTTGTGCACTGATCACGGGTACGGATGAAGAACCAGAAGCAGCGGATAATGATGCACCCCTTGATCACATCCGTCTGCCGATGGGTTTTATCCCGAACGTGCAGTTCGCGCCGTTCTACGTTGCTGCGGAGAAGGGCTTTTTCCGTGATGCGGGGTTGGATATAGAATTTGATTACAGTTATGAGACGAATGGAGTCACTCTCGTGGGGGCGGAAGAACTTCCATTCGCATTGGTCTCTGGCGAACAGGTATTATTAGCTCGCGCTCAGGATCTACCGATTGTATATGTGTTGGCCTGGTGGCAGGAGTACCCGGTCGGTGTTGCGGCACTTACAGAGGATGAGATTAATGATCCTGCTGATCTTGAAGGAAAAAAAATTGGTATACCCGGGTTGTTCGGCGCCAGCTATGTGGGTTTGCAGGCCATACTGGAAGCTGGAAACCTGGGTGAAGAGGACATCGTCCTGGATGCAATCGGATTCAACCAGGTGGAAGCGTTGGCAAGTGGGCAGGAGGATGCTGTTGTGATTTACGTGAACAATGAACCGCACCAGCTTCGCGCCCTGGGATATGATATAACTGTGCTTCCCGTGGCTGATTACGCTCATCTTGCATCGAATGGGATCATAACCAATGAAGCAACCATTGCTCAGAACCCGGATCTTGTACGGCGGATGGTGCAGGCAGTTCAAAGGGGTGTGGCCTATACGATTATAAACCCGGAGGAAGCCTTCGAAATCAGTAAAAATTATGTCGAAGGTCTGGCGGAATTGGATCAGGGTGTGCAGATGAAAGTACTGCTGACTTCGATCGCGATCTGGCAGGCGGAGAGGTTGGGTTACTCAGATCCGGAATCATGGGAAAACATGCAGGAAGTGCTGCTCAATATGAGTTTACTCGATGAACCACTAGATCTGAGCGAGGCTTTTTCAAATGAGTTCGTGGGTGAATAGTGAAGGACGCCGCGAGGTGATCGAAAATCCCGAATTTGAGGGTAATGGAAAGTGGATGATATGACCAGTGAGCCGATTATCGTTGTCCGGGATCTGAGTGCCATATTCCCGAATGGTAATGGAGGGTTGCGGGCATTGGATCGTATTTCATTTGAAATCCTTCCCCAGGAATTTGTCTGCGTATTGGGCCCTTCCGGAGGTGGAAAAAGTACTTTACTCCGTATCCTTGCGGGATTGCTCAACGTCAGCTCTGGAGAGGCTTATTACCAGGATGCACCGATAGACTCCCCACAACGTGAAGTGGGCTTCGTTTTTCAGAACGCCAATCTGATGCCGTGGCGTACGGTGGTGGAGAACATTATGCTGCCATTAGAAATAGCCCGAATTCGGAAGTCAAAAGCCCGCAAAATTGCCCAAGAGATGGTAGAATTGGTGGGTTTGCAGGGTTTTGAAGACACACTGCCGCGAGATCTGTCCGGCGGAATGGCACAACGAGTCGCCATTGGTCGTGCCCTGGTGCACGATCCGGAAGTGCTTTTGTTGGACGAACCCTTCGGCGCATTGGATGCCCTGACCCGGGAGCGTATGGGTCTCGAACTGCTGAGAATCTGGGCAGCCAGGCGTAAGACCGTGGTTATGGTGACTCATTCCGTTACGGAAGCCCTCTTCCTTGCCGACCGCGTACTGGTGCTGAGTGCCCGACCTGGGAAGATACGCTTGGATGTGCGTGTCGACCTACCACGACCTCGGAAAGAGGCCATACGGTATACTCAGCAGTTTGGTGAAAAAGCCCGCATTATTCGGGCAAATATCGGAGAAAATTGATCAGTAATCCATACAAAGCGTGGCCTGTTAGTGATATGAAAATAAAAATAATAACGACTTTCATTTTATTCCTTCTGCTGGTAATGTTAGTCCCCCTCGCTGCAGACGCCCAGCAGGTGATTGATTTTTCTGCAGTTGAAGTAGACTTGTGGCCTGAATATGACCGGCCTGAGATGCTGGTGATCTATCGAATAGCGCTGGCTCCTGGGGTATCCCTGCCTGCGGAAGTGACAGTACGTATCCCGGCTGCAGCCGGTTTACCGAATGCGGTTGCTTCTGGTCAACCAGATGGCTCCCTGGTAAATTTAATCTATGATCGACAACCGGCCGGAGAGTGGTCAGAATTAAAGTTTACAGCTATTTCGCCGATCATCCAGATTGAATACTATGATCCAGACCTGATCAAAGACGGGACGGCCAGGCATTTTGAGTATCGCTGGGCGGGCGACCACCCCGTGGCTAAAATGACTGTCCAGGTGCAGCAGCCGCTCGGTGCGACAGATATGCGCATCTCACCTAACCTGGGGAGCGGCGTCCAGGGGGGTGACGGTTTGGTCTACTATACAGCGGACGTGGGCTCTCTGGATATCGGGCAAACATTTACCATCGTAATCGATTATCAAAAGGCAACGGATTCTTTGAGTACTTCTGAGTTAGGGGTCCAGAGCAGCACTCCAATCGAGACTACAATGCCCTCCAGAGTCGCATGGGAATCTGTTTTACCCTACTTACTACTTGGCGCCCTTGGTCTGGTGCTGATCGTTGGTGGTGGTTTATGGTACTGGCAAACGGGGAAGAATAAAAGATCAACAAAATCACGACCTGTAAGGCATAAACCTGCTCGCGAGCGACGGGCTGCGGATGCTGAATCCGTCCACATCTACTGCCACCAGTGTGGGAAAAGAGCTCAAAAAGGAGATCGATTCTGCCGGATATGTGGTTCTCAACTGCGGACGGGATCGTAGGGAGTCAGTTATAATTATAAAAATTGTTATTGGATAAAGGCTGAACATCGATCACGGATTATGATTGTGTACTGAAATTACACAAGAAAACCTACACAATCCGGAGTATATTTAACAAAAGAGGAGAAATGATGGCTAAGAAAGAGAAAACACATCACAAACATAGAGGTTTTTGGGCTTCATTTTGGCTAATTATTTTTGGCCTGCAGAGTATTCTATATATCTTTTTAATTTATGATTGGCTTAACCAGACTGATACGATTCCCAAGCCCTACTTGTTGGGGGGTCTGATCCTGGTTGCACTGGCAGATCTGATCGGGTTGGCAGGCATCTGGTTTTGGAAGAAATGGGGCTGGTATTTGTTCGCGATTTCCTCCATCGGATCTGTTGTTCTTGGGTTAATCTCAACGGGGACCGGGCTGATCGCCATCAACAAGATTCTCCCATTTGTGATTTTGGGTTGGGTCTATAAAGATAAATGGGACGATATCAATTAAGACGAAGTCAAGGACGATTATTCTCCAAGCCCTGGCCTGTTTTGGTCGGGGCTTTCTATTGAATGGTGCAGGTGGCAACTAAACCATCGTCTTGTACTTAATTTGCCAGATGTGCATTCTCATATACTATATTGCACAATCTCAGGTTGTATTAATCTTGCTGTGACAGAATTCATTGTAGCATCTAGACGAGTGTTGGGATGATTCAGCGGGCTTACCTCTTTGAGGAATACGCTGTTTTTTTGCTTTTTTTTATCACCTCTCAGAGGCCAATTACTGATCTTTGTTTTGAAGGCTAAACCCAATCAGCGATCAAACAACGCAAGAGACGTTTAGTAACTTATGCAACGATCAGTAATCATATTTTTAGCAATTATGCCGGTATAACCACCGAGCAACAATTCAGGAGGAGCTAGGATGGATCAATCTGCCGCAGTTGAGACCGGTTCTTCGGGTCGCTTGAAGTTTATTGTCGGGGGGATTCTTATCATAGCTGCAGTCGCTTACTTAATCATCTCTTCAACACAAGCCAGTGCTGAATATTTCCTGACCGTGGATGAGGTAGCAGAGAGGGGCGGCAGTGTGATGGGACGCGACCTGCGTATCTCGGGTGCTGTGATCGGTGAGACGATCGAGTATGATTCGCAGGATCTTAAATTGACTTTTACAATGGCAAACATTCCCGGAGATAACAAAGATATCGAAGCTCAAGGTGGTTTGGCAGCCGTACTCAATAAAGCCGTAAACGATCCAAACGCCAAGCGCCTCCAGGTTGTGTATATCGGTGTTAAACCGGATCTACTGCGCCACGAAGCGCAGGCGATCATGACCGGAGAATTGGGTGAGGATGGTATTTTTTATGCCGATGAATTACTGCTAAAGTGTCCCACCAAATATGAGGAAGCTGTCCCCGAGCAAGTTGACGCATAAACGAATCTCATTACGGAGCATATAAAATGATCATCGATCTGGGTTATGGTGCCCTGGTAATTGCGTTTCTCGTTTCCCTATACGGAATATTTGCAGCCATATACGGTGAGTGGAAGAAAAAAGCAGCCTGGGTTGAAAGTGCGCGCCTGGCAATGCTGCTCACATTCCCTTTGATCACGATTTCTGCTGCCAGCCTGATCTATGCCCTGGCGAATGGTCATTATGAACTGGAATACGTGGCGTCAGTGACCAGCAACAGCATGCCGCTCTACTTGAAGGTCACGGCTTTGTGGGGAGGACAGGCTGGATCACTGGTGTTTTGGTCGTGGCTGCTGTCGTTATTTACAACAGCCGTCACGTTGCGTAAGTGGGATCGAGATCGAGAATTTCTCCCATGGGTGATCGTTGTCTCATTAGTTACGCTGACGTTCTTCTTGATATTGGTTATATTTGTCGAGAACCCGTTCGCACGTTTGTGGCAGCTACCTTCCGGGCAGGTCGTCGAGACTATGGTAGCCCCTGCTGGCGCGCAAGTATTCTTGCGAGCGGACGGGCGGGGCCTTAATCCTCTGCTCAGACATCCTGGAATGGTCATCCATCCACCTATGCTGTACCTGGGGTTTGTTGCTTTCGTTGTCCCATTTGCGTTTGCAATCGCCGCGTTGGTCACAAACAGGGCCGATGATCGCTGGATAAGAATCACCCGGCGTTGGACGCTCGTGGCCTGGCTGTTCTTGTCTTTAGGGCTGGTCCTGGGAGGTAGGTGGGCTTACGATGTGCTTGGCTGGGGAGGTTATTGGGGCTGGGACCCGGTCGAAATTGCGGCTTTTATGCCCTGGCTTACCGGGACAGCATTCCTGCACTCTGTAATGATCCAGGAAAAGCGCGGCATGATGAAGCATTGGAATATGGTGTTAATCATCCTGACCTACTCTCTGGTGATATTTGGAACCTTTCTGACTCGCTCTGGTGTGCTATCGTCGGTGCATTCATTCGCCCAGAGCGCAATTGGTCCACTGTTCTTCGCCTTTATCGCTATAACGTTTATCGTATCACTCTCTTTGCTGATCAGTCGTTGGGATTCGCTTAAGTCTAAAGGGCAGATGACATCATTGCTTTCCAGAGAGGCACTTTTCATGTACAACAACCTGTTGTTCATGGGTATCCTGGTGGTTTGTTTCTGGGGTGTGATTTTTCCCCTCATATCGGAGCTCGTGACTGGACAGAAAATTACCGTAGGTCCCCCATTTTACGAGCGCGCAACAGCACCACAATTTGCCGGACTGCTTTTATTAATGGGTGTTGCACCTCTTGCCGCCTGGCGTCATTCTACGTTCAAGACGCTCGGACGAGCCGCCTGGAAGCCTACTCTGGTGTCATTGCTGGTGCCTGTGATCGTAATTATCGGGGGGCTCCGCCAGCCCGCGGCAATACTGGGATTTTGGTTAGCTGCATTTGTGGTTTGTGTAACCTTGTATGAGTTCTGGCGTGGCGCCATGGCGCGCCATCGAAGGGCAGGAGAAAGTCTACCCGTGGCTTTGTGGCGTCTGGCGGGTCGAAACCGCAGACGTTATGGTGGTTACATTATCCATTTAGGCGTGGTACTGATGGCGATCGGAATCATTGGCATCGAGGTCTTCCAATCGGAGACGCAAGGTACCCTGGCTCAGGGTGAGAGTTTGACAATCCAGGGATACACAGTCACCTTCGAATCGCTGAACGTGTTTGATACTTCAGAAGGGCGTAACGTCGCCCGCGCGGTAGTCAATGTGGAAAAAGATGGTCGCAACCTCGGTGAGCTGTACCCGCGCAGGGATTATTATTACGAAGCACAACAACCGATGACCATACCTGGCGTGCGCAGTACCATGGAAGATGATTTATACGTCTTGCTGGTGGATTGGGAGCCTATTTCGACCCAGGGTGCAACCTTCAAGATTTATCATAATCCACTCGTTAACTGGTTGTGGTTAGGTGGGATAGTATTCATTTTGGGAACGCTGGTCGCGGCCTGGCCGAACAAAGATAAAGAAGCTGTGCGATCCAGGGTGAGCAGGCCTCGCTACGCGGCGACAAAGGCATAACATGCTGGCGATCAGGATCAAGAGGTACGGGTCATGAACTTCACAAGACGGAAGGTGTCATTTTTATTTGCTTTGATGGCTATGATAGGAGTGCTGCTAATCCTCATAAATCCGGCCTACGCCCAGGATGAGACGCCTGGGACACCGACCGATAATGAAGTGAATGCCATCGCTAAACAATTGTACTGCCCCGTTTGCGAAAATATTCCTCTCGATGTTTGCCCAACTCAAGCGTGCGCCGAGTGGCGTGAATTGATCCGCTTGAAGCTGAGCGAAGGATGGGATGAGGGACAAATAAAGCAATATTTTGTGGAGCAGTATGGTGCTCGAGTGCTGTCTTCGCCACCGGCGAGCGGATTCAACTGGTTGGTATATATCATCCCGGCGGTGGGCATTCTGATTGGTATCTTCCTTCTGTATAAAGCCTTCCAGTCTCTACGAGCCCCGCTTAAGGTGGATGAGGAAGATGATCTCCCAGAAGTGGATGATGATTACGTAGCTCGATTGGAGGATGAGTTACGAAACCGATAGAACAGAATTGGAAATTTTGGGTGACTAAACCCCACCCTATGAAGTACAGTTTATTAATTTGCTTGGTAATCTATTAATGGAGTAGTTTAATGACTGAGACGCAGGATAATTCAACAGATAATAATTCTGCTGAATCATCAGAATCTGGTTCTCGTAAATTGAATATTTTCGGTCTGAGCATATCCATCGGTGCATTGATAGCCTGGGTGAGCTTATTATTTTTATTAGGGATAGTCGGGATAAGCCTACTCAAAGCTCAGCAAGGACCGGTCCGGATAGGGAGTCAGGCACCCAATTTTACACTGACTACTTTCGATGGCGAAGAAATCACAATGGATGAGCTGCGTGGAAAAGTGGTGGTGGTTAATTTTTGGGCGTCCTGGTGTAAGCCTTGTGAACAGGAAGCGGCAGAACTTGAAGAGGCCTGGAGGTATTACGAACCGCGCGGTGATGTCGTCTTTCTAGGCGTGGATTGGACGGATACCGAACCAAAAGCTTTGCGTTACCTGGAAAAATTCGACGTTACCTACCCCAACGGACCAGACCTGGGGACGCGCATTTCACAGCTTTACCGCACTACTGGGGTGCCCGAGACCTATATCGTGGATAAGAATGGCGCTCTGGCGTATGTAAAGCTGAGCCCGTTCCTGTCTCTGCAGGAAATTAAAAGCGCAATTAACCCTTTGGTGGAGCAATAAATGGATCTGGGTTCTATTTTTCTCGTCCTGGCATTACTTATCGTAGTTATATGGTTTATCAGCCGACCATTTATCGAGCTTAAAACTATCCCGGAAAACACACTCGTAAATCAGGAAGAGCATGATGTATCCGGACTGCTTGCCGAGCGGGACCAGGTGCTGGATGCCCTGCAAGAGCTGGACTTCGATTATGCACTCGGAAAGATCCCTGAAGAGGATTATCCTGCGCAAAGGAAATTCCTGCTCGATCGAGGAACGAAAATCCTGCGCGAACTTGACTCTCACCAGGACACCGGAACATCTGCACAAGAGTCCACCAATGATGTTGATGCGAGACTCGAGGCAGCAATAGCCGCTCGCCGAGCGGATGTGAGAGGGGATTCTTCAGCGGCAACCCTGGAGACAGCATCAATACAGTCCCAGTTTGCGGTAATGGAAGATGCAGACGATGACCTTGAATTTATGATTGCCAACCGCCGCCGCAACCGCAATGATAAGGCAGCCGGTTTTTGTCCGAAATGCGGCGACCCGGTTCAAAAATCTGACCTATTTTGCCCAAAGTGTGGAGCTACCCTGGTGAAAGCGGAGGACCGCACCTAGAATTCTTATGAAGCGATTTTTTATCACCCTAATAATTCTTGTTCCCATATTGACCGCCTGCGGTAATTTACTGGCATCAGACATAAACCCCCCTCCGAACTCGCTTGTTGCCTCTCCTGTGACTGCGCAGCCAACGGCAATCTCCAGCCCATCATATCCCCTGGTGCCGCCACGAGCATCGGAAGGCGAGGATATTTATAAAGAAAAATGTGCTCCCTGTCACGGTGTGAACGGCCTGGGCGATGGACCGAAAGCGGGCGAACTTCCTAATTCAGTCAGCGCGATCGGAACGGCACAGGTTGCCCGCCAAGGGACGCCGGCTGAATGGTACAGAGTCGTTTCCGAAGGCAACCTGGAACGATTTATGCCGCCTTTTACAAGCTTATCGGGCCGGCAGCGCTGGGATGTCGTAGCATACTCATACAGCCTGAGCACGAATGATGAAAAGATCGCTGAGGGAGCAGAGCTCTATTCAGCGAACTGCGCCGGTTGTCATGGAGAGTCAGGCAGGGGAGATGGGGACGCTGCTTCAAGCTTACAGCCACCACGTAATTTTACCGACCTGGAATACATGGCGAGCCAGTCTACAAACGATTTCTACGCCGCGGCAACCCAGGGTGTTGAGCCCGACATGCCTGCATTTGCGGATAAGATGTCGGAATCAGAGCGATGGGTGATCAGTGATTATATTCGCATAATGACCTTTGCCCCAACAGGCGAACTGGCAGGCGAGGAAACAGCGGGTGTTATTGATGAGTCACTAGAAACACCTGGCGAGGTCGAGGAATCTGTGGGTAGTGATAATCCTGAAGAAAGTACCTCCTCAGAAATTGGTGCGGTCACAGGCGCTGTGGTTAATGCTTCCGGTGGGGCCACCCCGTTCGGAGCTACCATTACGCTGTACGCGTTCGATCAGATGCAGCAGGTCTTCACCCAGACAACGACCCTGCAGGATGACGGCAGGTATAGTTTTGACGAAGTAGAGATGCCGCCTGAACGCGTATTTATGGCCACCATGGAATACGAAAAGGTTGCCTATGGGTCGGATATTGGGACTGCTCACTCCGATGGAATGATCTTGGACTTGCCGATTATTGTGTACGACACAACTACGGATCAATCGACCCTGTCCATAGATCGCTTGCATATATTTCTAGAGCAGGAAGATGAAGAAACGCTGCGGGTCGCTGAACTGTACGTGATCTCCAATCTGGGTGATAAAACGGTCGTTTCCCAGGAAGAGGGCGAAGCTGTGATTGTTTATAATTTACCCCAGGGCGCCACAGACCTCGAGATCCAGGATGGATTGATTGGCGAACGGTACGTTCTTACCTCGGATGGGTTTGGAGATACGATTAAAATTAGACCCGGTTTTGGTGAATATCAGACCATTTTTACTTACTTATTGCCTTTGGACGGGTTGGAAGAGCTGTCGCATCGGGTAGTTTTACCGGCAGAAGCGCTGGTAATCCTGGCACCGGAAGGTTTGAAGGTGAAGGGTGAGGCTATACAGGAAGGCGGGGTGCAGAATATCCAGGATGTGCAGTATATGATCTATTCCGGTGGCAGTCTCTCTGCGGGAGATGAAATCCGTCTGTCAATCTCTGGGAGCACACCCGGGCTGGGCATATCCATCGAAAATACTTCCAGCACAAGCCTGGTGCTTGGCTTGGGGATGCTTGGCGTGGTATTAATCGCTGGTGGGGTGTGGTTGTACCTTCGAAACAAGGCCGTGAATGGAGAACCGGAGATGGTGGAAGATGTCTCACCCATCGACAATCCGGATCCCGACAACGTGGAGACGATAATGGACGCCATCATAGCATTGGACGACCTGTACCGGGAAGGAGAGCTTCCCAAGGATGCGTACATTAAGCGGCGTGGCGAATTGAAAGACCAGCTGAAAGGGATGACGGGAGAAAAATAACCACTCGCATGAATCATCCAGACGACCCGACCACCGTGCAGCCTGGTTTTCAACCGCAGTCGACCGCCACGGGAACTTCGCCACCACCTGTGATCAGTGTAACAAAGCTTATCAAGCGATTTGGCCTGAAGACCGTTTTACGTGGTGTTGATTTTAAGGTCGAGACAGGCGAATTTGTGGCGCTGCTCGGTCCGAATGGAGCGGGAAAAACTACTTTCTTAAGAATTCTGGCAACCCTATCGCGCCCTGCCATGGGCGAAGTCTACATTGCGGGTTATCGAATACCTGACCAGGCATCTGCCATCCGGCGACGTCTTGGAGTGGTATCGCATCTGCCGCTGCTCTACGGTGATTTGACAGCAGAAGAAAATTTGCGTTTTTATGGACGCATGTACGGCGTACCCCATCTGGGCAGGCGTATCGATGAGGTGCTGGAGATGATCGGATTGGCTGCGCGCCGCCGTGACCTGGTGCGTACATACTCACGCGGCATGCAGCAGCGCCTGGCGATCGGACGCGCAGTGCTGCACGATCCTGAAGTGATGCTCTTTGATGAACCCCATACTGGTTTGGATCAGGACGCCTGCGTGATGTTGGATACCGTGCTGCGAGAAGTGGCAGCGCGCGGGCGAACAGTGTTGATGACCTCCCATGACCTGGCGCGGGCTGCTGACCTGGCATCCCGATTTGATGTACTCTCTCGGGGAGTTGTCGTCGCTTCGGTGGGGCGAGACGAGATAGGACCGGACGAGTTATTGGCGTTCTACCGCCGCTCCCTGGAAGAATCCAGTAATCGAAAAACCAAACGTGATGGTGCAGCCAATGAACGGTAATCCAGGCGCAGAATTTGGAGGGACAATTCCCAGTGAGCGGGCGACCACAAGACGCCCGTCCAAGTTTGCTGCGTACCTGCGTGCTGTTGGGGCAATCGTTTGGAAGGATCTGGCTGCTGAATTACGCAGCAGGGAATTACTTTCAGCGATGCTTGTCTTCGCCATCTTGGTGATATTAATATTCAATTTCGCCCTGGAATTGGATGCGAAGACCCGCTCCACGGTGACTGCCGGTGTTTTATGGGTAACATTCGCCTTTGCGGGTACTTTGGGTTTGAACCGCTCGATGGCCATCGAAAAAGATCGAGGCTGCATGGACGCGCTGCTGCTGGCACCCGTCGACCGGAGTGCGATTTATTTCGGAAAAGCGATCGGCAACCTGATATTTATGCTGATCGTAGTTGCCATTGTCATCCCTATCTACAGCATTTTATACAATATCAACCTGTTCAATCCGGGCTTATTACTGGTTATTTTGCTGGGCTCGATTGGATACGTTTCGGTCGGTACGCTGCTTGCAAGCATGGCTGTTCAGACCAGAACGCGTGATATACTGCTCCCAATCCTGCTATTTCCGGTTGAGATACCTGTATTTATCGCGGCGGTGAAAGCCAGTACGGGTTTTTTACAGGGGTTGGAGATGGCGGAAATCATGCCCTGGATCAACCTGCTGATCGTGTATGATGTTGTGTTCACAGCCCTGGCGTTTATGCTGTTCGATTATATCGTTGAAGAATGAGGAAGAAGAACAACGCATAGTATTCTCTTTTAGTACCTGTTTTTTGATGTCAAAGAAATAGATCTATTATCTGGAGTGATTTATGGAACCTAAACCTCGTTTGTTAACAGTTTTTGATGTAGTTACACTGGTATTATTATTGATAGCAACCCTGATGGTTTTCTTCTATGCTCCACTCGAAGCTGTTATGGGGCAGGTTCAGCGTGTTTTTTATTTTCACGTGGCTGCTGGTTGGGTGGGCATGCTGGGCTTTCTTGTAGCTGCAGTTTGTGGGATCATCTATCTGGTGAAAGGTGATCGTAAGTGGGACATCGTCGAATTAGCTGCTGTTGAAATCGGTATGGTGTTCGCATTTATCAATGTGGTCACAGGTGCGATCTGGGCGCGACCAATTTGGAATACCTGGTGGACCTGGGACCCACGCCTGACAACGGCAACCATCATGCTGCTGATCTATGCGGCATATCTGATGCTGCGCGCGGGCATAGATGAACCGGATCGTCGAGCCCGTTTCGGGGCAGTATATGCGATTGTTGGCTTTATTAGTGTGCCGTTGACGTTCTTCTCCGCTAGGCTGTTCCGGACTATCCATCCGGTAGTGATTGGCGCTAACCAGCCGGGTGCAGAAGGGGCGTTTGATATGACATCCCAGATGCTGCAGACTTTTTTGTTTAGCCTTTTTGTTTTTTCGATAATTTTTATTGATCTGCTGTGGCGCAGAGTACGATTGGGGCGGTTGGCAGATGAGGTAGATCGATTAAAGCTGAAAACAATGGAATAATGACACAGGAGTAGAATGATGGAAATATTACAACAAGCACCCGCAGAAACGACTGCATACATGCTCGCAGGTTACGGTGTGATATTTGGCGTGATGATCGCGTATGTGATCAGCCTTGCTGTCCGCACCCGCAACTTGAAACAGGACTATCAGCTGCTCAAGGAATTGGAAGCCGAGCAGGACGAATGATAGTGCGCGTAAGTCATGCACTAACGTTTCCCCTGCTCTCTGAAGGTTGAGAGCAGGGGAAATTTTATTTTATGTCACTAACAACTCTTCTAAAACGGACCGGGAGTGCTGTTCGATTTCTGAATGCAGGCTTTCTCCATGTGCGTCCATGGTGACAACCACAGGAAAATCCTTGACGTCTATCACCCACATGGCTTCGGGAACACCGAAATCCAGTTTGTATACATCCAGGACCCGGGTTACAGATTGCGCGATGAGGGATGCAGCACCACCAATGGCGTGCATGTAGACAGCACCTACCTCCTGGCAGGCTGCCAGGGTTTTTGGCCCCATGCCGCCTTTACCGATCACCCCGCGAATATTGAAATGGCGCATTACGTCTCCCTGGTAGGGCTCTTCACGGATGCTGGTTGTGGGACCGGCGGCGACGAAGCGGTATTCACTGCTGTTTAGTCCACCAACGACCGGTCCACAGTGGTAAATGACGGACTCGTGTAATATGGGTTTTATGGCCTGGTAAACTTGAAGGTCATCTCTCTGGGGTTCGCGCAGGTTTCTAATAAATGTGTCGATCATCCATTTATGGACGGTATCACGCCCGGTTATCAATACGCCAGATAATGCAAGCGAGTCTCCAACCTTTAAACTGCGGATGGTGTCTTCGTCGATGGGGATAGATACTTTTTGCATGGTCTTTTTCCCTGTAAGAATAAATATTTCATGTTGGATGATGTGGATCTAGCTGTAGCTGGTTTCTCCATCCTGCCAGACCATTCTACGCCGGCGATAAGCCCAGCACATGTAGGATACTGAGACGAAATAACTTGCCGGCAAACGATTGAGGTGGGTAATTTTTGTGCCCAGGACGGTGGTCTTGCCACCAAACCCCATTGGGCCGATTCCCAACTGGTTCGACTCTGCGGTCAGGCGGTTCTCCAACTCGTTCAACTCTGGATCCTGGTTGGTGTCATCAAGCTGGCGGAATAGCACCTCCTTTGAGGCGTAGTATGAGGAGCCGCGATCGCCACCAATAGCGATGCCTAATATCCCCGGAGAACAACCTTTCCCCTGGGCGTTGTGGACCGCGTCTAAGGCGGCTTTTCGGACGCCTTCCAGATCTCGACCGGCGCCCAGTGCTGCGTTGGGGAGTGAATACTGCGCGCCGACATTTTCACAACCACCACCTTTTAACATCAGGTCGATGGTTAGCGTTTCGCCTTCGATTTCTTCAAAATGAATGGACGGGAAGTAATCGCCGCCCAGGTTATTGCCGGAGTTTTTTCCGGTGATCGAGTTAACAGAGTTTGGACGCAGATAAGTAAGTTCGGTCGCTTTAACGACCGCGGTTTCTATTTGTTCACGCAATCTCCTGGTGCTCCATCCTAGCGGATGATATACGTAAAATATCGGGGTGCCCGTATCCTGGCAGATTGGAGTGGCGTTTTGACGTGAGAGTTCTACGTTGGTGAGGATAGAATCCAGTGCACCTCGAGCCGCAGACCCTGGTTCTTCATTTTCGATAGCCTGGCGGAGTGATGATTCTACATCCGGTGGTAAATCAGTGGCAGCTAATCGAATCAGCTCGAGGATGTGGTCCGTCAGGTTTTGCATAGATGCCTCCAAGTTTTGTTCGTATGAATTCTTGACTATGAGAGTCCACTGAAAAAACTACTTCCAAACGGAGAAAGGGGTATATGTGGGGGTGCGTGCCGCTCACGCACCCCCACATATACCTTCTACCGCCTTGGTTAGCACCTTTTTCAGTGAAGTCTGACTATCCATCAATAATAACCGAAAAAAGTCCTCAAAACGAAGTGATTCCTGATCGATAGGCGGATTTGGGAAACAGAAACGGCCGGTGTCAATTTATGAACACCGGCCATCCCATCTTATTCCTAATCATTAATCTTAATAAAGAATTATCCCGCTTTGCGCTGGAGCACTACGGGGGTGGGGGATCGATCCACATGCTGCATGGGATATGCTTATTGCCATCGTATCCCCACAGCACTACTGAGACATAATACCAGCCAGTAAGTTCGTAAGTGTGGTAGAAAGTCTTATGTCCAGACTCGCCAGAAAATTTGGTGTGTGATGTGTCACCCCATTTGATCCTGTGTGGTTCCGGTGCAATTTCTGGGGGTGCGGCATACTCCCACAGTACACTCACTCTTACCGTATAGGTGCCACCAATATTTTTCCCATCAATGGAGCACACGGGCTGTGGATAATCGTCTTTTATCACCGGCAGATAGAGTGAATGGTTTTTGATGATCACCTGTTCTTCGTTGCAGCCGCTGCTGACAGGATTGTTGTTCACGTCACCGGAGTAATAGGCCTTCCATCGCCAGGTCCCGCCTATGTTGCTGACGAAACCATCCACTGTCTGTGCTTCTTGATTGACCAAAGGCACCGTCTCGGTGTGCACCGGGTTGGCACAGGTGGGATCAAAGGGAGGGTACAGCTTGAAAGTGATCGTCCCGGTCGGGAAATACCCACCCGTCAGAACAGCCGTATCGTGAAGCCTGGTCCACACCATTGCGTTATCCGGATTGGGTGTAGTGCTGATGGACGGCGTATCCTTGCTTACAACCACTATTTCATCGCCGCATTGATCGCTGGATGGTAAATACGCCTCGTCACCCAAATATTCAGCCGTCCACAGCCATATTCCAGCCAGGTTAGCGATGTGTCCTGACGAAGTGCTGGCGCTGCTGTCAGCTACTGGTACGGTTTCTGTGAACACCGGGCTGTCGCACGCAGTGTCACCTGGCTCATATAACCTGAACGTAACCAGGCCGGTTATTGGTAGTGCATTCGTTCCAGTAGTTGATTCACTGGAGGTCTCTGGATTGGCAATCGTTATTAGAGCCGTGTCATTCAACAATACCCCAACAATACCGCTTTCAGGATCAGGAAGTGTTACTGTGTTTGTTGCGTTCTTCTGGATGGTTACCTGTTCATCATTACAGCCGCTGCTGGCCGGGTTGTTGTACGCATCTCCGGAGTATTCGGCAACCCATCTCCAGGTTCCAGCCATGTTGGATTGATATCCGGTAGGCGTGTTGTACACACCGTTGCCGCTGACATCAACTGACTCTGTATATGCAGGATCACCTTCACAGGTTGAATCTTGCGGGTCAAAGAGTTTAAATGTGATTGAACCTGATGGGTTAAAACCTTCCGTGAGCTGTGCCGAGTCGTACAGGATATCCCCAACATAGCCGTCCTCTGGAGACGGAGTTGTGACAATTACCGGAGAATAGATTATGCTGTTGGCAAAAGTGCAAGTGATGTCGTCGCCCGACTGAACGGAGATATCAAAAAAACCGTTGTCGAGGGCAATAAACGTTCCCACTGACCCGCGCCTGACATCTACACATGCGGCAGTATCCAACGTCCAATCCGCGGGCACGACTTCAGATACAGAATAGGTTCCCTCCAGGAAGGACAAACGGTCGCTCGAGCCGCTCCCATAGATGGTGAGATTGTAAAGATCCGCTGAACCGTTGTTGATGGCAAATTCAAAACCAACACTGATGAGATCAGGATCGGCATTTTTGACGACTGTGATAAAGCCTGATCCGGGTTCAGTGATGCAATCACTGGGGTCCGAGTTCGGTTGTTGGGAAGGGAAAGAGCATACGTTGATCAAAATTGCATCATCGCCACCAACATCACTGCGCACCAGGTTGCATTTTCCGACTGTATCCTGTGGGTAAGCATCCCCTGCCGGGAATGGATCCAAATCCTGCTGCGAGACAGAACACGTTGTCCCGAACGAAGGGGGGATTGTGGTTACGGGTTGGGTGCAGCGATCCGATTTATCATCGCCGCAGGAATACAAAGAAATATTCTTGTACTCCATGATATCGGTGGATTCATTTGCCTGGACGGTGACACAGAAGGAAAAATCAACATTACCATTGCCGTCTGTATCAAACATATTGCAGGAATCGAAGGTGTTTTCACCACCACCAAATATTTCATCCCAGTTGAATTCTAATTTTAGTGGATCCACTTTGCTATCCACGCACATGCGTGTGAGATCCTTTTGTCCGGGTTCGTCGTTAGCGCCGTGTACATCATCTGTGCACAGCAAACCGGACTCCTCCTCCACTTCATTCAGACCTAAGAAGAGCGACAACTTTTCCGTAAAATGTCCATTGGCAGGGGGAATCTCGTACGCCTGGACAGTCATGATCACGCCTATAACGAGCAAAAGTGTGATACTTAAGCTGGCGGAAGATTTATACCAAAATCGCCCTAAAGATGTTTCTTTGTGTTTTTTCATGAGGGTCCCCTTTCAACTGATAGCGGTGAGTAATAAATTAACCGGTATCCCACTGAAAATCGCCGTAGTGGCCAGGGAATGGGAAGACTACGATTGTGAAACGGAGTCCCAAAACCATCCTTTCAATCCGTGATCGATCGCCAGGGCTTGAATTCAGATTGTTTTTTGCCGGTTTCGTTAATCAATTTCTGGACACATTAAGTATATTTTAATCTATTTAACCCAATTTTACAACCCCCAGTAGGAGTGGACAGCAATTCTCATTATGGAAATTTCTGAGCGAAAATTTCCCACCAATAGGCAAGGAAGTGGCTTAAAACCGGTACATTTTCCCACTTTGGCCGAAATT
>Ga0209013_10000575_pt1 | contig 33141 bp, 40 predicted proteins | sample Cruoilmetagenom2_FD_187291 | JGI IMG/M metagenome (GOLD analysis project Ga0209013, IMG submission 187291) | Oil polluted marine microbial communities from Coal Oil Point, Santa Barbara, California, USA - Sample 2 (SPAdes) (version 2) | ecosystem: Environmental > Aquatic > Marine > Oil seeps ...
TAATAGAATTTGTCCTAGAAAAACGATCTTGTAGCTCAGCTGGGAGAGCGCCACCTTGACAGGGTGGAGGTCGCTGGTTCGAGCCCAGTCGGGATCATAAGCTTTAACCCTTGATATCAAAGGGTTTACAAGGAAAGTCATTCACTTAGGTGGATGGCTTTTTCTTATGTTTTAGATGCCGAGTGACCAAAAAGTGACCATATTTATTTTGAACAATATATCTAGCTATTCACCGACCGCACTTAGTACATTTCAATCCTTTATGAGTCGTTTCCTTTTTGCACATTCCGCAATACGCTTTCATCTGAATTTCCCCCTTTCATTTTATAAAGCTTCTTGCAGCTCTTGCCAGCTTCGGCCATAAACTTGTGCATGCCGTTTAGTTAAGAAGGAATTATTATAAGCCGGTTTGACTGGAGGTTTCATCTTGCAGATAAATGCCGGTTGTAACTCGTTACCAGCACGTATAGAAATAATGGCATGGTGCATCGGAAGACGAACCGCTTGATCCATTGGAATTGTATCTTCAAAACGATGCTTCGATAATTCAAATGTTTTTAAATGATCGTTAGCGAAAAGGAACTGCTGCACACCGCCACCTTGAAGATTCTCTTGCAATGAATTGGGCAACTTATTCCAATGATGGAACGCATACAGTGATCCTAAACGTTCTTTTCTACCCTCTGTACCAATTCGGCCCATTAACTTTGTTAAACCTTCTGTAATGTATTGCTCAGGCTCATTAAATACAATGAAGCACCCATTCTTTTGCTTTTCCTTATCCATCAGCATGCGTGTCATAAACGTCTTGAGAGTTATCCAGTGAACTAATGTTTTAGTTGCTAGTTCCCCCAGCTTACGATTTGGAATGCGTATGATGACCACTTTACCCTCACGCATCCACTTTTCAAAATCGACTTCCTTTTTAGGCTCCTGGGCAAATATATCGTGAAGCAAATCGTTACCAAAAAACGTGTCTAAACGATTTAGGATGGCGTCTGCTTTACTGCCGAGGTCGTCATTCGTTCCCCATCCGATTAAATCTCGTGCTAGTCGTGTATTCCCTTCTTTTTGCAATTTCTCGATACAGTCCATACGAAACTCTTCATCTTCTATTATCCTTTTAATATTGTAGATAGATCCGCCAGATGCTTTTGCAGCTTCACGAAGATAGCGAGAAGAACGTGCTAAACCTTCAACACCCATGAAATCAATCATTTCATCGCCAAAACGCGAAGCCCCTGTTCGACCGAGTTTTGCAATTACTTCTGTTAAGTCCATTGGCACAATCCAATCACCATTCCCTAAATCAATGTCGATGATTTTATCCGCTGGCAATGAGTCCCTAATACCATCAGCCATTCCCCGTTCGCCTTCTTCTACAATGGCATCTGGAATAATGGCCGACATGCCGTGATTCATACAACCATCAATAATCCAATTCTTAATAGCCGTATCTTTTCCTGCACCTTGGCCACCAATAAACGTATATCCACGGTACATCGCATCAGGATTACTTACAGGCATATATATCGGTATCTTGTTATCTTTTACTACTGCCACACCTAATTCAATGCCTTCGGGATCACATAGCACTTGAGGGATAGACACTTCGGTTTGATTTTTAACGTCCAGTTCATCCGAGTATCTTCGTTGCAATTCTTTTGAGGGTATTTGTAGGGAAAGTTTACTCATTTCATCTGTAGATACGAGATTGACGTTTACATCGTATTTTGTTTTTAATGTAAGGGTTAAGGTGTTTAATTCATCAATGATTTCATAACAACGCTCTTTTTTAGCCTTCACTCCATGTAATTCATTATCTTCTACCATATCGTTCAGCGACAACGCTAACGTCTCACCAATCGTTTCCCGAGTTAATTTATCGCTTGAGTGTGCCGCGACTCGAATATGACTCTTAAATATAGGCGTGTTCATTTTAGATTGGCTAGCCGTACTTAATCTACTGGAATTAATGGCATCCTCTATTGAATAGCCTTTCCCAACAATTTTCTCATTTTGAAATTCTTTATCAGATTTAAAAAACACGGTTGAGAAAGCCTGGAACATATCAACTAATACCGCGTTAATCTCGTTAATTAAACCTGCTACTCCCATTCGAACTAATGGGACAACATTTTCCACACTAAGAGCTGCACGTTGTGGCACTTTGCCTTTACTCAGTTTCTCTCTTGCCCAGTGAGAGTTTTTCACCCATTTCTTACGGTCCTCAACCTCATTGCAAATGGAAAGCCTCGCCATATCCCCATCAAACTGTAATTCTTCCACCGTGTTTAATATAGAGGATATCGGCGTTTGTTTCTCGTTAGAATTCGTATTCAGCGAAAAGATGTCGTGCTTCAAGTATTTCAATTCCTGCACGACCGTATTTTCTTTTGGTATTTGGAGATCATTAATAGAAGCCTCTTTCAAAGTGACGTCCATTTTGTTCTCAATTTTCCTTTTTAATTTAACAGCTTGATACTCAGTGGTGCTCACGTAAAACTCGATTTTCCGTTTACCTTCCTCTTGACGAAAAATCACATCAAACCAAAAGTAATCTTTTTCGCGAAAATGAAACTTTAAACGGTTACGTTCCAGACGACTTCCTACACTTTCATACATCTCATACATTTTATGAATGGAACGCCATAACCGTTTGTTACTTCCAGACACAAGGGAATGTGGAATAATTCTATAAACGACCATTTCATTCGTCTGCACCGTTACGATCTTATTATTATGATACCAAGGTGTTTTGATGATTGTTGGCATGACGTCCATGACTTTCCTCCTTTTTTAGTTATGTCCTAAAATAACCGTAGCTACTATTAAACTTCCTGCGAAAAAGCCCAAAGGTTTCATCAATCCACCTCTACCCACCATTGATCCAATAATAATGGCTCCACCAGCTACTAAAGTTCCATATCCCATTAGATCAGGCAAGATTTCCAAAAAGTAATTCCAAACTCCAGTACTGATTTTCTTGACTCCATCAAGCAAAAACGCCCTTTCATTATTTATAATCCAAGCGTCCAGTTTTAAAAGTTGTTCTTTCAAACGGTATCCTCCTTAGATGTTTTTCAGGAAATCTCGAATATCTACAGCATGTCGTGCCAATACATAGCCAGCGCACACACCAATTAATATCTCCATAGCCTTTGAACGATGCCCAAGTCCCCAAGCAGCACCTGCAAAAATAATGACGAGCACCACGCCAGCATCAAACATGTTCATGACGGCAGAATGTACATTGCCAAAAGTTTTATCAGCGCTTGATGCAAAAACATTAACTGGTAATAGTAAGAGTGAGGCACTAGCAGAAATTAAAGCAGGCGTCATTTTCGCAAAAGTTTTAGAGGTTTCCGTAACTTTCAATCCCAGGTTCGAAAAATCCGTATAATCCTTTTCTTTAACCACTTCATATTTCAAAGTAATCTTCCCTCCCGTATAAATATCCGAGGCGAGTGACATGCTAATCAAAAGAATTGAAAGGATGATACTCATGTTTGTAGCTGCTCTTTTAGTTGGATATGGAATCGGTTTAATGGTAAATACCTTAGTCGGTTAATTTAGGCCTTTTCATTTGCTCTTTTAAGTGCGCTAAACGATCATTGGAAGTCGGCTTTCTTTCGACCGTACTCTCCACATGACCTTCAATCGCTCTCTCTTTTGCTTCAATATCCGCTAATAAAAGTTTTTTTACGTAGCCACTGAAATTCTTACGACGCTTAATTGCTTTGAGTATTTTTGCATCTGTAGCGTTAGTGGTGTTAAAGCTAACGCTTTTAACTAGTTTGTTTGCTGTCATGTATAAAAGCCTCCTTCGTGGTTTTTATATGGTATGACCGGTATGACCAAAAGATGCATACAAATAAAAAAGACCAGGCTATTCGCCCGGTCATACTTTGATGATTCGTTACTACACGCTGTTAGTAATAACGATATGCGATAGGTATGTAAAAGATGCATACTCTTATCAAAAATACATAAACATTTTTTGAAGTAGACAAAATGCCTTACCGTATAAATGGTTGGGCTAATCTCAGGTCATATTCAAATACATCTCAAGCAATTCTTCAGTTCGATTCCGCAAACGTACATTCAAATACCTACGATCAGATTCATATCCACCATGAAAGAATGTATAGGTGGTGGTTGTCTGGTCATTTGCACCTTTAAGTATTCTGAGATTATGTTCCCTCATGTATTGTTTGGTGACCTTTAATTCTGCTTGAACTAATTTGATTACTTTATCAGTTATGTCCAGATATGGTCGACTTAATTTAAACTCACCATTTTCGAATGCTAATCGATTTTTCTCGAGAACAATTATCACCATCGGCAAGTAAATCATCTTTTCGAAGTAGGGCAAGTTTTCAGCAGGTATTAACATTACATCACCTTCCTCAATCTCGTCCAATATCCATTTTCACGTAATAAATTCCTGGCTTTGTATCTGGACCCCACTAAAGATACACTAGTCACTTCCCACAAATCATCTGTTATGAGAACTAACCACTGGCCGTCAATACACTCCCCTATAAACCCTCGCTTAAATCCAAAATTATTGTTTGCTTTTTGAGAGCTCGACCAGACGTTTATTACATTATTCTTTTCGATATATATTTTAGGAATCATAACAGCACCTCTTGATATCACTATAGGAAAGTTTCGACATTTGGGCAAATAAAAAAGACCACCCAATTAAGGATGGTCAATTTATCATTTGTTCAACTTCTCCAATTTCAATTCCAATTCTTCCAAACGCTTGTCCGATTCTTCTAAATGTTTTCCCATTCCAATCAACACCGCATATAAATATATACGACTCACTTCGCCAAAAGGCTCTTTGCCATCTACTAATTTTAACCGTACAGCTTCGTTTACCACTTTTTGTTCTGCTGCTGTTAATTTAACGTCTGGCACTTTGATTGCTTCTACTTTTACTACAGGCTTAGAAACAGTTTCAACTATAGGTTTAGGCTTTACTAATGCTTCCAGCTTACTTTTAGTTGCTGGACCATAAAAGCCATCTGCAACTAATCCGTTTGCAGTCTGAAATGCTTTCAAGGCTTTTTCTGTTGCAGGCCCGAAACTTCCATCGACAGAAATTTTCAATCCTGCTTTAATTAAATTTTCTTGTAGGAGTTTTACTGTCAATCCCGTATCTCCTCGTTTTAGATAATTAGCCACGACCACACTCTCCTTTACTGTTGAATTTAATAAATACTTCAATCGATTACGAACCATTCCCATATCAATGCCAGGGCACGCTGTATTCGCACCGCTAAACTCCCTATGCCCTTTTACATCATCAGAAGACAATCCGAATCGTTCCAGGTTAATCAAAGCACGTTCTTCCCATGCTTTTTCTTGAGCTGCTGTAAAGGACCCATTACCGACTACGCAAATATGGTACGTCGTTGAATTGTGTCCACCTACTCCATTTGTGATTTCGTTAGGATTGTAGCAGAGCTGAACCGTTCCATCACGTAGGATAATTTCATGATACCCGCCAGTTCCCCATCCTTTTGTTTTGTTCCAATATGGCCAGAATGTTTTCCATTCACCAGTTTCGCCACCTGAATGATGTCTTGCTAGGTTTGCAATAGAGCTCTCTTTCCGTGTGCCATTTGTTCGCGGTGTCTCAGGTCGTAAATCTTGAATTTTAGCCATTATTTCTCACCTTCCTTTGCATCTTCTAGTTGTTTATCGACTTTGCTTCCTGCTAGCTCTTCACCGATTATCTTTTTAAACGAGTCTGATTCCACTTTTTGTGATTCAACAACCTTTAATTTCTCAGCCAAACCGGCAGGTACTAATACACCTAATTCTGCACAGTTCTCCAAGATGGATAATCCTTCATTCGCTATATAAAAAATAACGGTTGCATATGTAATCGCACCGCCCATTCCAAGTATTTGATCTATCACATTGGCCAATATAATCACGACTAGCACCAACATTTTTCTGGCATATCCAAACAGACTTTTACGGCTCCATAAGTTGTGGTTTTTAATTGCCTTGAATATTCCCGTAATTACATCTAAGACCATTAATACAAGCAACAGATGCAGAAATTTAACATCCCCGAATAAATAAAACCTCACTACGTCTAAATGTTCCAAACTAAATCCTCCTGAAGCTAATAACATGGTATTCATTTAACCAATCCCTTCGATTTTTATAATAGAAAAAGCACCTCAGATGAGATGCTTATGCGTACCGTTTATGTGCCTGCTGTTTGCGTTCTTCTGATACTTTATTTACTGGAAAGACGTTTGCGCAACGGTTGATTCAAAGCACGTTCAATGTCCCAACCTCGCATTAACCTTTTTTTGAGCTGATGATATGTCATTCCGTATTCTTTAGCGTATTCACGCACTTCTTTTTCAACGCCCTTGTAGGTGATTCTTTCAAATCTTAATGGTGTTTCAATCGCGCTTTCAACCGACCATCCAGAATTGAACCTAGTTTTAAACAACTCTTCAGTGATTCCATATTTTCTCGCCATTTTTGCAACAGTTAGCGTTTCTCCTTTATAAGTGATAAACCGATTAGTTGTGGTATTGTTCGACTGAGTTTCTTTATCCGTCCAACGACAGTTAGATTTCGAATAGTTCCCATTCACATCAATTCGGTCTAACGACAAATGCTCTTCAAAGGTTTCTTTCATATCTTCATAAAAGTTGTTGAATTCTTCCCAATACGGATCGTATGAAATTCCTCTTCCACCGTAATTAGCATAAGACTTGTTTGATGGATCATTGCATCTACGTTTCATGTTCGCCCAGGCTGAGTATATGACACTATGGGATTGACCGTGTTTTTTGTGTATGCAACCACAACTTTTGTTATTTCCACTTCTCAAATCTTTGCCTGGATAAATGGCAGTGTTTCCACATTCACAAAGACATTCAAATAAATACCCTCGTTTGTTCTTACCTGCCTCTTTTACAACTTTCAACTTTCCGTACTGGTTTCCAACCATAGAAATAGCCATAAGGAAACACCCCCTACGGCTATTATCTCACTACTATTTAGACCACGCAAATATAACCAAATTAAATATTATGCATAATATTTTCTTGCCGCACCTTTTCATCCAATGGTTTATCATTGTAAATGTATAAAGCTAAAAACATGTAGCAGAATACGCCTATAGAATTACTGCTAAAGAATACCATTTCACCCATGCAAATAAAAAAGGGCGTTAGAAATAAATAAATGTTTTTTGAACTGTTTCTTAAATTGGTTAATAGTATTTGTAACATATAAAATACAAAAATAGTAAAACCAATTATGCCACAATAAGACAATACCGCAAGAACTAAATTTCCTGGCTCCACTACAAAATCCATGCTAAAACCGTTGAATCTGAATTGCGGAAAATAAGGAACTGAAAATCCTGTTCCAAACCAGGGATTTGATTGAAAGTTAAATAAAAGGGTGTTGACTTGCTCCTGTCTGGAATACAAAATATTGCTCGCTTGTCCTTTTAATATGAATCCCTCAAGAAAATTGGCCACACTGGAATAGAATAAAAATACTCCAGCACTTATAAAGGAAATTGCCACTACTCTCAAATTCGTTAGTTTTTTGCTATTTTTTATCATAAAGTAAATAAACAGTAAAACCAATGAAGTTATTAAGGCTGTACGAGATCGAGATAATAGTATGAGTGATAATGTTATCGGACTAAGCATTAACCAGTAATACCTTGTATTTTCCGAACTATATCTAACTAGAAGTAGGCATAGGAACATGGCTGCGATAATCCCGAACATGTTTGGGTGATTTAAAGCCCCTTGAAAACTTATCCCATTAATTAAATAGGCAACTGGAAATGGAACAAGCAATAACGAAAAAATCATCAGCAAAGCGAACCATTTGGTTATCCAGTCCAACCAATCAAATTTTTCTATAGTATAGGCAATGCCGATGAGAATTCCCAAAAATACTAATGTATAACTTACGTTTTTGAAACTGGCAACTACTGGGAAAGAACTATGAATATATGCTACAAAAAAATTGTAGGCGGCGAATAAAACCGCCCATATCAACACCCACTTTATTCTGCTCCTGTTCTGCTTTGTTAGCTTCCTAAGAGAGAATAATAAATATATGGCACAAGTTAGCATTATCACCCACTTGATATTTTGTGCAAAACCTATATCGACAGCAAATCCCGGATTAATGATAGTTCTAAAAATCAACAAATTTATTATTTTGATTGCCCCAATTTCTCGTTGATAAAGCAAAGCTAATATACCAACCATGAAAATCAAAACTGATGCCGTGTTTACGAAACTGAACAGGAATAACATTAGAATTCCTGTCCATTCTATGTGTTTAACTTTAATATTATATTTATTTGTTTTCGAAATATGACCAATCTCCATTGTTCTGTTAACCTCCTAAAAAACACTAATGTAATAATATCACATTTTTCAAACTGAAAATGTATTTCTTTAGGAAAGTTAAAATGATTAATAGAGTTAATCACTCTTGTTTCATCTTCATTCTAAAGTTTTTCAACCTTATTCAATCAGTAACGATGTACCACTTGCTGAATAATTGTTTATTTTAATTCAAAGTTAAATTCATAGGAAATCCAAACGTATAACCATTTGCAATTGCCCACGCACAGAAGCTTTCAAGCGTGAGTTTGTATCCTGCGCTCAATTGGTTTTCGTGTAAAAAGGATTCCAATATATTCCGTTCGTTTGCACCATCCAATGTGTTCATCTGGTTCAAATCCGTACCAAACCCCGTTGTTTTGATATAGGTTAGATAAGTGTTGGCGTCATACAATTTATCGTGCGTGTAAATATAATTATTCTGTGCAGTTGTTAGATTGTAATTCGCTCGAACGTCCATTGAAGTGAGCACACCCACAATTCCACACTTGCTGTCTCTCATTGCGACAAGAGACTCTGTATTACCGAGAAAATTGGAAAGGCGCGGGAGACGGTCAATGCTGTCGATTCCACCTGTTATCCGCACTAATTGCGTAACGATCAGCGAATAATCGCTTGCCGCTTTCTCTGCTGTTGTGTTGGAATAATTCATAGAACCGTCATATCCGTGGACACCGAACTTCAACCAGTGAGAATTGGCTTTTAATTCGCTTGCAAATTTGTTTGTGCAATCCGACAAGGTAAATGAACCAACGGTGCTATCTGTGTAGAAACAATACAAGCTGAACGTTGTTCCGTATGTGTCGAAGACTTGTTTCAAATAACCCAAGAACGGATTTTGAAAGACAGAGGTATAGTTTGCAGAATTTGTAGTTAAATCTTGAAAAACAAGGATTACATCATCAAAAGAAAAGTGTGCTAATTTACGTGGTTTGTCGGTTAATTTAAGCATTTCTTTTCTTAGTCCTATGATGTCATTGTTCACTTTTCCAATGCCACTGTTATACAGAACCACATCCGAGTAAGCCACTTTCGCAACATCGCCCAAGAATCCCGATAACCATGCGCCACCGTAAAAAACATAAGCAGAATTATTAGTAACCATGTCATACTCTAGGATAAATAAGTTATTGATATATAATTTAATTAACCCATCTTCAAATGCGACTGTAACTTTATCACCTGTAGCAAATACTTTCGCTGTTGGATTTGCAACGGAAACAATGTCAGTATTATAAACCTGTGTGGCATCTAAGTTTTTAATATAGGTTTCTTTTATAACAAAATTTGTACTCGTACTTCTGAATGTAAGATATTTGGTAACTTCTGCCCCGTTGTGCATCACATTTTTTTGTACCGCAAATATAGGGATAAAAGATAATTCTGTCGTGGCATTACCTACAATAAATTCAAATTTACTTTGCCCTGTAGTATCGAATATAGGCATACCGCCACCGAATCCACTGGATGAAATAACTAAATCGGAATTATCATAAGTTAATGACGTAGTTTGACCTTCTTGTGTAGTTATATCTGAAAGTGTTATCCCTTTTGTAGATGTGCTGGTTTTGATGAAATCTTTTATATTTGCATCTAAGTTATTATAAGCAACTCCACTATCTGATAGTTTGACTGCTTGATACAATCCTCTATCAACCCAAGCAGAACCACTCCACGAATAGATATGTCCGTCAGCGGTTACGATGTAAACGCCTGTTGTTCCTGTTGGAAACGCGGTTTGTAATGCTGTTAATGTTGCGTATGTTCCTTTAGGCGTTCCATCCAGAACGTTTGATAATTCGGTTTTAGTCGCCAAGTTAGAAGTGTCTACCTGCGGAATTGTGATTGTTACATTACCGTTAATGTCGGGTAAAACACCATTAACCTTCTCAACCTTTTCTGCCACCTGTAGGGTAGTTTTATCGAGTCGCGTCTTCAAATCCGCCTCACCGCCACGCGCTAAAACAACCTCTGGATTGGAACTGCCTGCCTCCGCAACTACTAAATCAAAATCAGTACGAACCGCTTCTGCGATTACTTCTGCATTTCCTGCAATCACTTCTGCGTTTTCAGAAGCTACAAGAGCTTGAGCTGCTGTTAATTCACTTTCTTCAATTCGGGCAAACATATCTTCTGCTGTTACTGAGTAAATATTACCAACACCCGTATCATCAAGTGATTTCGTTATTTTCAACTTGATAAAATCATCAGCTGGATACTTCTGGATTAACGTATTTCCTTCTGTTACTTTCAATTCCACATTTATTTGTCCGTAGCCAATATTCTCGCTAACGGTGAACTCGATGTGATTTTCCACAACTGATGCAGTCGTTTCATAGATAACACCAGTTATATTCGCCATTTTAACGCTAATAACTTGATCCACTGTTGGAGTGATGATCGACCCATCCGAATCAAATAGCTGAAAACCAAGTGTAAATATCTCACCTTGCTTAATCGTGTACCCGCCCTTTACTAAATCAGCCCGTCTAATCGGTTTTTGCAAGTGCTCCACCCCTTTTGTTTTGAGTACAAAAAAGACACCTCAGATGAGATGCCTTGTTATACTGCTAAATGTCCAAGTCCTTCAGCTTCTAGTATTTCTTTCACTTGTGGTTTGAGAGTGTCCGGAACGTCTGAATATTGTTTTTTACCTTTCATGATGTACGTTGCGAATAGCATCGCTAACATGTGAATTCCTCCTCTCTTAACCTCCTAGCATCATTTCAGCAAGCTCCATGATAGCTAGAGAATTCATTTCGTTTTCTTCTGTTAATCGTTGCATTATTTCTTCAGTTGATTCCTTTTTATAGTCACTAGACTTGTCGTTTAACTTGATTTCATCTAGCGATAATAATTCCACGATCAACGTATCGTCCACAATGACAAAGAAGGCCCCAACTTCCCCGAGCCTTCCTTCGTTCCAATCAATATTTTTACCGCTGATGACAATACCGCCCACATCTTTGATTATGTCGAGTATTTTCACATCGTCATGTAAGACTATCTGCATATTGTCACCCCTCGTAGTTGATTTCTAGTTGTACTGCAGGATTCATCAAGACGTACGGTTTTCCGCTTGGAGCGTATATTGCTAACCCTTTTGCTGTTCCTGCTTTTAAAGCATCCCCTACGCTGTTAGGTAACGTAATCCATTTGCTTTCATTACGGACAAATGAACCTAGTCCGCCTAATGACGTACCAAGTGCTGGCATACCTACAGGTTGACTTGCGTAATTGTGGAGATAAAACGACAACATGCTGCTTGCGCTATCGCCGCCACTATTTTTGCGAGTCATATACAGTCGTACAGATTTAATCGTTTTCCCTGCAAGTGCTGTCTGGATAGAACTTGCATCAAAATACATTAATCCTCTGTGATTCCCAAATCCCGAATACTCACCTTGTGTTAAGGTATTTCCTGCATCCCAGCCATAACGGTCATCCCATGTTAAGCAAGAAACGGAAGTCTCTAAAATCTTACCTTGTGAGACAGTAACTGGTTCGGTTGGAGTTGAGCCTGAAGAATCGCCCGGACTAGGTACACTTGTGATTCCGACCGATTCTGTAACTTGACCACCTGTTGTTTGAGAAGTGGCAGCTGTTGAAAATGTAGGACGTGTACTTTCCATGTGAATGCGAGAACCCGATGAGGCTTTAGCTGCGTATTTGTTACCCGAACCGCGACCTGAGAACGCATATAAATTACCGCCGATTGTCGTAAACATACCAGCTTCAAGTGCACGTTCATGTACACAATGATAGGTATAAACGTTAGATGCTGCGACATATAAGCCATAATCCGCACGATCATTTGCCTTTGCCCAAAGATTTTGTAAGACTGCATATTGGCAAGTGATAACAGCTATTGGATCCGCGCCATCTACAGTTCCGATTTTGGCATGGTTGTTAAAATCTTGACCTCTTACGTCGATAATGTTTGAACAATTAATCAACATGATCCTGCCATTTATTCCGCACTTGTTTAAGTTGATTCGTAAATCACCTTCACCAGTGAATCCTGCAACGATAATTATTTCATTGAATGTCCCTGTTGCGACTTCGATTGTGACATTCGAACGTAAATATTTAGGGATGCTATTAACCGCTGCTTGTATGGTTTTAAACGGTAACGCTAGTGAGCCTACATTTATATCATTACCTGTTGACGTATTAACGTACAACGTCATGGGTAACTGTTGTACACTCAATACCGAGGGACTTATCACTTCACCAATTACCATTCGGCTACTACCAATATCAGCAGCATTTAAGTCAAATACAGATTCACCATTTTCATTTAATAGTGTTAGGCTTCCGTTTTGATTGTCCGTTCCACCTAAGATGATGTCAGAACCTTTTATTAGTCCTGCAAGTGTCAAAGTACCACCTGTGCCGATATACGCAGCATCTTTCCATGAATCTAAAACGGTCGCTCGTGTGCGTATAGTAAAACCACCAGTAGCATTAACAATGGTTTCTACTAGCCCATCTTCACGATTTACTAGTAAACCATTTTCAGGAGTAATGGTCACACCATTGTATTGTTGGCCAACTTCAAGACCGCCAATTTCAGAAGCTTCTGTAGGCGCAAATTTAACCCAGTCTTCTATTGCGCTGTTGTACGTGTGTGGCGTGTTTAAAGGAGAATTCGTATTAATCCATATTGTTTTGGGACGTCCTGCAGGTTTAACGTCATCTATGATTAACTTCACGCCTACACGATTATTAAACCGTCTAAATTGAGAAAGTAAATCATCTTCTGCATATTCCACAAATTGACCCAGGGTAAAAACCTTACTGGACGGATCAAATGGGTTTCGTTTTACTTCGATAACATCAGCTTCTAAATACAGTGGCGGATTAAACCCTTCATCCTTGATGCGAATACGGTCATGCAGAAAAGCACGTTCATGCTCTGACCCCTCCCCAAAATCAATAGCTACATGATTAACCTCGTATTCAACCACACTGTTCACACGCTTTGCTAGTTCTGTTTTTCCAAGTGAAGTTAGCCTTTCTACCGTCATGTCCACATCGTCTGATTCGGGCTCGTATCTATCCCACAAATGTTCACCTGTTCGGCTCCAACGCTGTCTGGCTTCCTCATCTGTTACGATGACAATTTGTTGAGTACCATCTTCACTCTCAGGACCATAACACTTCAAAGCTGTTACTACGTCTGAACTATCTTCACGTCTTTTAATTCCGATTAAATCCTTGCCCATCGTAATCTCTTTCCCTGTGGATTTCCCTAACGAAAAGAGCATATCCACATAACGACCAACCACTTGATTTCCTTTCACCACAATGCGGAATCGGATTTTTAAACCATGTAAACTAGCAATCGCTTTTAAAGCGGCGTATGGGTTGGTAGGTTCGTCAATGGTGTACGTGCGTATTCCTGCATAATCAGACAATCCGAGTTGCCATTCGGTTCCACTTAATACGTATTGAGTCGAGCCAATAACTTCTGAACCTACCAGTTTAATAGGGTCAATCACGCTTACCTTGCTTAACTCCAGGTATGACGCTTGTGTATATACATATTTATGGCCAGTTTCTGTATCTGTATCGGTTTCATATAAAACGAATTCACGATACGAGCCATCTTCATCTTGAAAGATGACACGTTCACGCTTTTGCAGATGCTTAGATTTCTCAGATGCAACAAACATTTTGAAATCGAACATCTCGAATAAATTTGCTCCATGGGTATGGTTAGCTTCTAAAATTTCCGTTTCATCAATTTCTGTCAATATACGGTCTGTTTGTCTATCGAGAATATGAATCATCTGTATCTCTCCCTAATCTCGATTTTGGCAGTACCGATGTCAGACGGTAACATGTACAAAGTGTTTTTCCCTTTTGGCAACGTGAAATATCGTCCGGCAAAGTCTTTTAAATCAATACGAGATTCCCCGTTGATTAAAATGTTTTTGTTTACGTGATCGAATACTACCTCGTCCCCAGCTTCAACGATGTTCGGCACTTGGTTAGCTAATGGGTCATTCACTCGATACACAATGACTCTGTGGATAGCCATGTCTGAGATAAACGTATTTGCGCCTGACTGACCTACGTGAATTTGAATGGCTGCTAATGGGTCTAAATACAAACCTTCGTAATCCGTAAACGTCCCTGACCAAGCAGTGTTGTAAATCCCTTTATCAATACGTGAGATATACGCAGTGAATTTATTGCCAATTCTTTCGAGACGTAATACGCCGTAAAAGTCATTCCACAATCTAGGACGTACACCTGCAGTTTGAATAATGTTGTGACTATCATCAATTCCGCGAATGTTTATCTCACCAATGTTAGAACTGTTTAATTCCCCAGTGTTCTTCATGGCCAGTTTAGCGATTCTCTCACCAGCCGCATTTAATAGATAAACCTCAGCACGTCCAAATTGATTCGTGGCTTCTTGTTTAACCGTGATAAATGCGTCTATACGGAAATCTTGTGTCAAAGATGGTAGTGATTGTTTAAGTGCAGGACCGCGCCATAACGTGCTAGTAGCCCCGTAAGAATTGGCTCTGAACCCTTGACCATCTGTTAAAAATGAACCTTGAACAGTTCCACCGTCAATTTCATCTGCTATTGCCCAACCGGTGAGATTGTTGCCAAGTCTGTCAAACACTTCTGTGTACTTGTTATAGGGTTCTTCATTCGACACATCAATTTGACGACCGATTTGGTTAAACTTTTCCGTTCCATCACCAAGTGACAGGAATGTGGAAGGGCTTGCGACATTGATCGTGATAATCGGTTCAACTTCAACTGTTCCGTTATTGTACATAGTGACCGCACTGTCTGCGAATGGTATTTTCTTTGGTTCCGCGTATTTGTATGGATCCGAACATAAAAAATTGATAGTCGCTGTATAGAAACCATCAATCTCATAACCTTCTTGAGCTCCTGCATACATAGCGAAATAGGTTCTGTCTAATTCATCTCCAAATTGAAGTGGTTCTGATGTCTCCGTATGCAAGATTTCGTTTAATTCTTCAAGCTTTTTACGCAACTCTTCGGCACTCTCACACGCAATTAATACTTCTTGGGATATAAACCTAGCAGGAGTGCGTTTGCCTGTTATAATGCCCCCTGGACGTCCTGGTACGGTAATCATCGTGATTTCGCGTTCTAGTAAACCTCTACCTTTATCCTGCTTTGGGAATAGCCAATTTGTTAGGTCCAAATTATTAAAGAAAATAGGGAAAGGCGAAAGGATTGCTCTCACTTCGTCACTAATCCACATCGTTTAACGTCCTCCCTTCGTGACTTTCACCATTTTGTCGTAACGATCATTTTCATCTTTTACAGGTTTTGCGACAACCTTACCTAGTTCTTTGCCATCTACTACTAGATATAAATCAGGTTGTTCTATTTCAACCGCACCGAGATCTGCAGCAAACGAATGTTGCACTGCTTTCATATCTGCTCGACTTACCGAAGTGTTCAGTGTTGCGTTTGCTTGCATGTCAGCCATGGCCAGTTGTGGGCTAAAGGCATCGGTCAAACTAGTAGCCAAATTAGAGATAGAATTAACAGCTAAATGGCTAGTTTTGTCTATACCTCGAACGATACCTGGTGCAAAGTATTTAGATATATTTGCAAAATAGCGAGATGGTGATTTCGTACCTGTGTCTTTCTTGAATCGAGATAGTAGGCTAGAAGCAAAGCCCCCAATAGCGGATAAGCCTTCGCCGATTTTCCCGGTAATCCCTTTTATCACGCCACCTATTAAATCAGCGCCGGCTTGCTTCATGTCGGATACAAACTCTCTCACCTTGCCAGGCATTTCACGTATTTTCCCAATCATTTTGGCGATACCTTTAACAAGGAATTCGACCATTTTTGCCGCTGCTTCTTTCACGGCTGTCCAAACTTTCGTCCAAATTTCAATTGTTTTAGCTTTGATTTTGTCCCAATTTAAAATGATTAGTATAGCTAATCCAACGACTGCCGCAATTACCCAACCGATAGGACCCAGCGCGATAAACCATGCAGCCGCCATTCGTGCAGCTTGAGCTAAAGCTTGAACACCCATCCACACCCATTTAGCAACGAATACTGCTGATGTGGCAATCATTTTACCAACGGATACAGCCATTGCTTTACCTGTTGATAAAGTCCATGCAGCAGCTACTTTTGCACCTTGTATCATGGATTTAGTGCCCATAATCACCCATTTAGCGATTATTTTAGCCGTATTGACAGCCATAGCTGTTGCTGCTTTCACCATAGACGTGACCATCATTGCCATACCTGTCACAAACTTAGCTCTCATTAAGGCTGTTCTTGCCATGATGAGCTTCATAGCACCGATAATAATTCCACCTGCACCACTGAACAATGTTCCAAACGCGATTATATTAGGTGCAAGCGCTAGTAAAACACCTATGATAACGATCACCCACGCTACGACTTTACCGAGAAGAGGGTTAGTTTCCATCAAGTTGTTCATCCAATCCAAGAAGGCGTTCACGACTTCTAATACTTTCGCACCCATTGGAGCAAGAGCGATTCCAATATTCACGATGGACGTGACCAGGTTACCAATAAAGGCAACAGCTTTAGGGCCATTCTCTTTTACGTAATCGATGAAATTCTGGAATCCTTTATTCGTTGATAATGTTGATGACCATTTTTTAAAGCGTTCCATCATATCTTGTAAACTCGTCATCATATCTGCGGACGATGGTGCGAACCCTGCAAAGACATTAATTATGCCCTGGAAAGCATCACTAAAGATAGATCGTATCTTTGGCATGTTCTCTTTTACATAGTCCACAAACGATTGGAATTTCTTACTCTCACCTAATCCTGCAGTCCATTCTGCGAAGCTTTCAGACATGGCTAGAAATCCTTTTGATGTATCAGCAGTTAAGCCGCTAAATGCAGTCACCATGTTCAGAATACCTAAAATAAAGTTACCAATAGCCTTGCCCATCGTTACAAGCAATGGTCCAGCACTTGTATTCAGATATTTAAAGAAAGCCATCATCTGTTCACCTTTGAAGGCTTTACCTAAACTAGTTGTCAACGTGTCAAAAGCTTTTACCGAGCCTTGGAACATCGGTGTCAATCGTCTGATGTTATCACCCATGATTCCTAGGAAGTCCGTGAATATCTTAATTACAGGACTTTGAAGGCTATCGGATAACTTACTCCAAGCACCGCTAAGTTTACCCATGGCATCATAGGCTTTCATTTGTTCGCCTGTTAAATTACCTTGGATGTTTTTGATTTTTTCCAGTAATTCCGCGCGTTTTTTATTGTCCGTTTCTTCTGATATTTTTTCCTGTATTTTTGCTACATCATCAGTAGCCTTAAATACGCTTTTCAAATTAGATACCATCAAGCCTGCAAAAGCACCTGCTCCAATTCCTGCCACACCAAATGCAGAACCTAGTGCAAAGGTTGAACCTGCTAATGTGCCAATCATTGGTCCTAGTTGTCCGAGCAATCCTCCGAGTGTTGCTATTAATGGCACGATTGCAGGGGCTAAACTTAACCCGATGCCTTGAAACGTAGTTTGTGCTAATTCACCAAACGCTCTAGTCGTTTGAGAAATACGTGCAATTGTTGCCGTGTATTTCTTAATACGCGCTTCAATTGGGATAATGATTTTGGTTTGTGCAAGGGTTCTAGCTACGACTGCCACTTGTGCTGCCTTACGCATGAAGTTTGAAATGTCAGCGCCAATCGTTTTCTCGTCCTTTTTCAGCACCGCTTTAGTCGTCGCTTCCATCTCAGCCATCTGAATATAGAAGTCGTTCAAATCAACAGTAACTTCCTTTTCAGCTTTTTTCACGGCCGTAGCTGTTAGACTCTCAACTTCTAAAATAGAAGCGTAAAAGTCGTTAATATCAGCAGTAATAGGCTTAGTCGCTTCCATTGCTGTTTCTTTTACTTTCTTATCAACAATTTTCATTTTGCGTTGGAAGTCTCGAATCTTCGCACCAATTATGGCGGTAAAGTTTTCAAGCATATGTCAACCTCCTCTCTTACGTTTTATAGTTTGTACGATCTCATGGATTCTTTTATAGTGTTGTACTTGCCACTGTCTTGTTTAGGTGGTGTCTTTTTATGCGACATCGTTTTTTCAAACTCTTTACGCGCTTTGTCAGCATCGTAAATATCTTTTAATTTGATTTTCTTTTTAGCGTTCTTCACTTTTCCAGTAAATAAGGCCTGAACCGCGCACAACTCTAAACTATCAATTCTGCGAAGCTTTGCACCTTTTATAAAATTTTTGAATTCCCGAGGAGTCCAGGAATAGATCACGTCCGTGTCGTGTTGACCAAGATGGTGAGCTGCATCTATTAGGATTTGATCGTAATCTATTCCTTCATAGCGTTTTTGCTCTCCTGCATCATGTTGTACATTTTGAGGTTTTCCGCTTTCTCCTCGTCCGTCTTGCCTGTTGTTTTCAGAATCTCGATGTTCTTCCAGTATTTTTTCGTTCTCATCTTGAAGAAACCCGAATCAGTTAACTCGTTGTATGCTTCTTTCACTAATTTTTCTGTATCTCCATCTTCTTCAATGCGTAACTCGATTGCTTCTTCAATGTCAGCTAAAGATGGTTTATCTTTGCCCAGGTATTCGAGAGCACAATACCAAAACGCAGTTACATAATTAGTGTCAAATTCTAAAAGGTTATTTAGCAAGTTCATAAATCCACCTGCTTTATTCCCTTTTTTATCTTCTTCGTTGTATTTTTCATCTGCTAATCTGTCAAACTTAAACGTACATTTCGCTTTATATTCTTTATCTTTAATCTTTAATAGTGCCATTTCCTGTTCCTCCTCGGATATTCAAAAATAGATAAATAAAAAAAAGAACCACTGTAAAGTGGCTCCTACTTATGGTGCTGTTGTTTGGTTTGGATATTCTCCAGTAGACTCTCCTGGTGTTTCGAAACCGTATTGAGCGAATTCAATGATCTCTGCAGGTAAAGCAGCAAGTTCGCCTTTTTGTGAGTTAGCGATAACCGGCAGTGTTACATTTACCTCTACAAAACCATCAGTAGGTTCAGATGATTCAATGTTCTCGATAATCGTGTAGGCAAATACTGCATCATGTTTATCTAAAGCATTAAGTCTCACGTTCACCTTCCATACTTTTATTTGCTCTTCATTGTCGTAGGCATCTTCTAAAGCTGTTTGGCCATTGTCACCAATTTCAGAGTAAAACGTAATTTCCATATTCTCCGATTTCGGGCCATATCCAACGATACGTCCGAATTTCGTTTGCTCATCAATCATATCTTGTTCTTTTGAATGATTACCTTCAGTCTGATGCCCAACAGCAAGTGGCGGTGAACCTAGAGCTGCATCGACTTTTTGTACTAAATAGATAACGTCTTTACCTAAAACCGGCATTTGTCATTCCTCCTAATTGTTTTGTATCGTATATTTCATTCTTAAAATACCGTGTCGGATGCGTGGATCTGCATCTTTAAAAACACGTATCTCGTCCACATCTACCTTGATAATTTTGAAGCCGTTTAGAGTCATTCTTGTAGCTAGTGCATCTAAGCAAAGGTTTAATATCTTTATGGCTTCTAAATCCCCGTCATAGAGTGACCACGCGCTTATTACTACTGAAAAATCTTCACCAAACTTCAACTTCGTCGTAAACGGAACGGAAATCGGTTCGGAAATAGTCACGTATGGATGCACATTATCTTCCTCAACAGATGAATAAACGCCTGTCACCTTTGCCGAAAGAGTCGGGTCAGATGAAAGGCGCGAGTACAAACCTGTGAATAATTCAGCCATAGCTGTTTGAATCGTCATGTCATCGACCCAACTTTCTCATTTCTTTTTTAAAGTACTTTTGGCCGACATCGATTGCTGGGAACCAATACGGCTGAGGCTGCATTCCTTCAGTGGTTACGAATCTACCTAATTTATTAGAGTAATAGGTCCATGGTGTTTTACGTCCATCTCCTTCAACTGCATAAATACCGGTGCCAAATTCTACATATATGGCATAAGATGCGGTCACTCTCACAATAGCAGTTAATCCACCGTTCCTTATTTCGATCTCAATCGAATCTCGTAAATTCCCATCATCAAAGGCAGCAAGTGATTTCGCATTGGAAAGAATCATAATCGCTGTATCAACTACGATACGTTTAGCTTCAGCTTCAACTCCCTCCCCATACTTTTTAAGAGCATTGGAGAGTGAACGACTACCGAAGACCACCTTCCCACTACGAGCCATTAGGAACCAACTTCAAAGCCACTTTCATAACTTCATGTTGACCACCCTCGTCTTGTGGGCGTCCTACTAATTCGTAAGTGTCACCTTCACACGTGCAGCGCATCTTAGGGTCAACGTCTGTTCGATAAGGGTAGTATAAGTTTCTGTCTAACGGGTTATTTAGTTGATGAGCCTTGTATATCTCTCGACTTGAAGGTGTGTCTAAAAATCCGTTAAACTCTAATACATTTTTCCATTCTTTTGTGTGACCAGCTGCACCATCTGGTACTTTAGTGAATGTTTGAAAGACTACCTTGTGAGGATACTCATCGTGATCCATGGAACTTCACCTTCCGATACGGACGTAGATACGTCATTATTGATGAAGGGAATTCTAAATCATATGAGTATGACACAGATCCCATGGTTCTCGACTTCAATCCTGCTTTTAGCTTATTGTGCTCAGTTGCTTTCGCAATGAATATAAGAATACCACCAGGTAAACGTGCAGGAGGTGCCTGATTCTGGCCTAGATGATTATTGCAATAGGAGGTTACATGTTCAATGAGCAATGGAATCATCGTAGCCAAGTAGTCATCATGCTCGTTCCATCCGTTAATGGCTTTAATTTGATCAATTAATTCTTGTGAAGGTACATTCTCCATACCGACACCTACTCTCTTAGGATTAGCTTAATTAAATCCTTTTTAATAGCTTTTGAATCGTATTCGATTTCTTTTTTATCTAAGAACGCCTTTAACTCATCGTTTTTGATGGTTTTAAGCTCTTCTTCGGTCATGATGGAATAGTTTAGTTGATCTTCATCGGCTTCGACAAATGGTGCCTCGTCTAATTGATAACCTTGATGACGATATAAAATATCATAAGCACGTTGTGTGACACGGTGAGGTTTCCCTTGCACGTCAACTACATTAATCGTACTGTTTGATGATTTTACATAGAATGTCATGCCTTTTCACCAAGAATCACGTTGATCAATTGTGGCTTTGTGAAGTTCTCTTCATAAACCAAACTCTCTTTATCGAGGAAAGCTTTTAAGTCATCGTTCTTCACCTTGCCTAACTGTTCACGGGTAAACGTTAAGTAATCAACATCTTCGGGTTCATCTGCAGGAACATCGTCTAATTCTCCAACAACACCTGATTTGATTAGATCTTCGTACTCTTTCTTAGAAACTGACAACTTAGCATTTTGTGCGTAACGCTCGTTTCCGTATTTTACATTTCGATTAAATGTTACTTGAACTTTTGACATGTAGTCATCCTCCTTCAAAGATGAATAGGGGGAAATTAATCCCCTCTATTAGTTAACTTTAGCTGCAAAGATATTGTTCAAATTCTCGAAACTTGGTAATACAATCTCAGAGACAATCGTTTGAACGTTTACTGGATGCGGTTCTTTAATAGTCGTGATAGCAACACCAGTATTTACAATGCTTACATCAGCATTTGTTTCACCAGTCATTAGATCGGACTCTTCAGGAGTTGTACCGTAGTACGTGTTACCAAGACCACCATCTGGAATCAATGTGATGTAATCATCTGGATAGAAGTTTTTCAATGTGCCATCTTCTGCAGTGTACTTTTTGTTATAAACAGCAACAGAAAGACCTAATTTATTAAGTAAATATTGTTTAACCATAGAATCAGTCAAGATGATGTTTTGAGCGCCTAGTGGGTTAATGTCTTTTCGGATGCTGTCATGAGCTGATAAGTAACCAAACGTCTTACGAGTCATAATGGCATTAGTAGGACGTACACCCGTGTTTTCTTCAACAAGGTCCTGCCAAGCGATAATGTCTTGGATAGGCGTAGAAGCAGGATCGCTCCAACGAGCTGTAGTAAGTAACTCTTCTTTATGTTCAGCCTTCATTTTGTAATCGTAATCGTAGTTCACACGATTAGCTGTAATAGCGATTTTACCTGTAGACAATAGTTGCATGATCATTCGTTCCGGTTGCACTAATGCACCTTTAACTAAGTCAGCAACATCGTCGTAGATATTCGCAATGAGTGAATCAACCACGCCATCAAGGTTAGAAGCAAGTAAACGATTTAATTCTTGACGGTCTTTTTCTCCGATGCGTTTTGCTTCACGGAAGAAAGGCATTTCCGTTTGAATCTTACTAAATCCAATACGATCACGAACGGTAGCTTTTGCATCGAACTCAGAAGGCATTAACGCAACAGGAAGACCGTTTGCGCCTTTAATCCAGCTAAGGTCTAAGCCTAATTGTTTCTTAGCAGGGAAAAGCGTAGCCCCTAAATATGGTGTGCTGTTTGATGGGTTGTTTTGGTAGTATGTCGCAACGTTTTGTGCGTTTACTAAATCAAAGATTGTTGGCATTTATCGTCATCCTCTCTTATTTCACAAATGTAATTTGTTTTAATGCTGTTACTGCTGCGGCAACTGGTGCCTCTGGTAATTTATCTAAAGCCACAAAACCGTGAATCAATGCTGCTCCTGAAGCTGGTCCGTATGTTACGTCAGTGTCATTGAAAAGCACACCTTCTGCATTTAGGTCGTTAGCTTTAACAGCTAGAGCTGATTCACTTGCTAAGAAGCCACCACCAAGAATCGTTCCTGCTGGTACTACCTTTTTACCGTCTGCATTAGCAACAACTCCTGCATCCGATACTGTCACCGCCAAGTTAACGTAATGATCCGGGAATTTTACAATACTTTTAGTGTTCGTATAAACTGTTTCTACAAATTTAGCCATTGAATGTTTCCTCCTTATTCAAAATAAGATTTCCGAGCTTCTTCAAGCCCTGTATTTGTTCCTGCTGCATTGTCTGCAATCTTCTTGCCATAAGCACCTGCATCAGCTTTATTGTTGCTGCCATCATTGTTGAAGTTACGGCCGCCTTGTTTAAATTTATTTTCAACAGAAGCCTGCACTGCTTTGTTATATGTTTCTTCTAACTTGGCAAGATTGGCTGTTGTTGTTTCTTCGTCATCACTGACAAAGAAATCTAACAAATCAACTGGTAAGCCTTTTTCATTGGCTTTCTTGATGGCCGTATTCATTAATTCTTTTCGTTTACCTGCCTTCTCCGAATCATCATATTTCTTTTGAAGTTCTTCGAGAGCAATTTCTACGGGTGTTTTTGATGGATTCTGTTTAGCCACTTCTTGAGCCACTAAAGTAGAAAGATTTTTCTCTTTCCAAGTATTCAGCCCTTTTGTAAAGTTTTGATCTAAACGTGGTTGTAGCACTTTCTTTCCTGCCTCCGTGTCTAAGAACCCTTCCACTCCCTCAACTGTTGGCGTTGAAAGTTCTCCAAGATACGTTTTTACATCGGCATTATCTTTGTTGGCTAAAAGCCAAGCTTTGATTTCTTCTAAATTCATTGATAGTTCCTCCTTGTGCCCTGATAGTTCGCGCCTATGAGTGCAAAATAAATAAGCCTGTTTATGACGTCTATTGCTCAAAGACGCTTACCACATGAAAATAAGCTAGTTACGCACTAGCCAAGCGAGATAATGGATCACCATACCTTCCCTTTCGTATTTAAAAACGAATGCAAGATCACCACCACCTTTACGGGAATAAGGTTATACAGTTTTACAGGTATTCAGAAGTCAAAGGCCTAACACTTCGCTTCATAGCACGTAATTTACGTTCTTCCTTTTTAAACTCTTCTGTTTGCCATTGAGAGACTACAAGTTGACTAATGTATGTCTTCACTAATTCTTCTTCTGATATTACAGCGTTGCTACCAGTGTCTTTTAGTATCTTTTCGAATCGGCTTTTGTATTCTTCAAAACCCATAATTGACACTCCTCGTATACATGTTTTATTCATCGTAGCTTCCCATAACTTTGATTATGGTAACCTAAATAATTTTGAATCGGTTGATAAATCTACGTTTCTGATTCTGCATAAAATTCATGAAATGTATAATCTATTCAAACGCTCAAAAACTCACTATTTTCGCATGATTACTTTTTGTAAGCGAACACGTGATTTAGTGTGAAATGCATATGCTATTCACCAAAAAGGATATAGTGTTTTCATTTCATTATAGTATTTTGTACTAAACACGTTATAAGGTAAATTACGAAATGAGAAAGTATAAGTCATTGCCATTCTTCACGCACTCCTTAACTATGATTGAGTTTGTTTTTCATAAATCCCTTTATGCTTCTCACAATATCCACCTTTATAAACATAATTAAGTTCTACTCCACATTTTTTGCAACAACTTTTAAATGGACTTCTTCCTGCGAAGTTTCTCATCGTCAGTTACCTCCTTTTATCTGGAATGCTTTTTGTGGAATAATACAACTCTCATTTGCCACCGATAAATGTAGCCTTCTTTCCAGTCGTAATACACATCACGTTTGCTTTCACTTTTACCATCTTTCCAAAAAAGTAAGTAAATCGTATTCATGATACTGTAAAAAGGTTTAAAGTCTAATAAGTATTTCATATAACCCACTCCTTAACCTGCTTTACCTTTCGCCCAATCCTCATAAGACATATAAGGGATAACACGACTAGGTGCTTGTATTTCCTTCTGAGCACGTTTTAACGCTTGGATGTAGGTTAGCCCCTCATCGAACATGTACTTATCGATACGATCAGCAAGTTTCTGTTGGTACTTGTCATCCATGTAATCACGTTCACGACGATTCTCAGGAAGTTTCCCATTAACCTTCATGATGACTACACATCTGCATTGGATATCCATTTCAGCTATGCCCCACAACCGAGGTCCTTTAGCTTTCCATGTCTTGTAATGAAAATAGCCATCCTTATCAGCCTCTTTTGAATCAAGCACTCTATGACTACTTCTAACTCGCAAATCAAGCATTGAAGCCCATACTTTCGTCATCGTTGCATATTCAGAAGCTTGTTCAAATACTTTCTCAGCTGCAATGCTTCGTGAACGTCCTGCCTCAGTCCTAGCAACCAATCTCGCTTTCTTTGAAGCAAATCCCAATTGATTCTCTAATCGTCTAGCAATGTCCGCATAGCCTTCACCAGCAATCAATCCTTGAGCGATTTCAATATTAATCTTACGAACCGTATCGTTTCGGTGCTGTTCCAGAATCTTCGGCAAGCCTAAAAACTCAACAGGATTCAATAATGCTTCTTTGATGGTTCCTAGTGACGGAATACTAAATCCCATATCTGGTGCAGGTGTTATGCTTTGTTCAACGATATAGGCAGTCATTAAGTATTTTGTGACGTATTGGTATTCCACTTGTTCTTGTATCGACTTCACAATGCCTCGGTAATGGTCTGTTAACGTCTCATTGATTAAGGCCATTTCCTTCTGATAGCGATTGTATTTGTTTAGATCCGTAAATGTTAGCTCTTGCCCTTTTGAATACTTTCGGAACATCTCAGACACTTGAAACAGGATCGTCTTCAAACGTTTAGCGAATACCTTCTCTAAATCACTCTCAGCCTTAGCTAGTGCCTTGTCTAATGATTGTTCGATATCAACTTGATTCAACGTCCTCACCATCCAGAGGTTCTAAGTCAGTGCCATATAATAAAGCATCTTTTTTCATTTCTTCTAACTCGTAATCAACATCATCCACTTGAGTAAGCATTCCAAGACGTGTTCTTTCACTGATGTGCCCTTTGAATGCTGCAGTCGTTTGTGCTTCATCTAGCAAGTTAGCAGGTAGATTACGCTTCCAGCTAAAGAAAACTTTCAAATAATCATCTTTTTGGAAACCTTTTCGTTTGTACCAGGCACTGAAAAGCACTTTAAATTGGTACCGTAAAGTCGATGTGAACTTCCGTTCCATTGTGATGCACTTCGACTCCAAGGCTAATAACTTGAAGCGCATCGCTACTCCTGAAATAGTTCCTGCGAAAGACTCATCAGAAAAGTTTACAGATTTCGCAAAACGAAGAATGTTTTCATCTAGTCGATCAAGGTGATTCTCTATCATCGTGTCATTAATTTCTTTCGTTAAGTACTTCACATCATCATGTTCTCCAAGCAATTCGAAGATACCTGACTTCTTCAGTTCTTTCAGCGTGTCCTCATCGGCGCCCATACCTTTTAAGATTAAGTAAGCTAGTCGATATTGTTCAATCTCATTAGAAGCGTCTGACAACGTTCTATCGTATGCGTCGATTAAGGCTAGAACTTTCTCAACATCTGCTTTTAACTCTTTGTTGTTGGCGATACCAAAGAACGGATTATATTCATATAAATGAGCTTCTATTTCTACCAGTTCAGCATCAACGAAAAAGTAAACATACGTATCATCGTAGAATTCAGCATATTGCTTACCCTCTGATTTGTAATAATACAAGGAGTAATCCGGCTCATGAACTTCTTGGCCGATAAATATCGATTCCCAAGGCTCGATGTTTTTAATACGTTCCTTGCCATCTAAATCGAAGTAAGCGAGTCTACCAGAATAACCGCAGATGGCTGCCATCTTTCCACATTCCGAATCCGCATCTTCTGCATTATTTCGGAGTAAAAATTCTTCTATTTCATTTTTCATATCTTCATTGGATTTATCCACATCATAACTAATGGGGTGCCCAAACATATAGCCGACTTTCGTATCAACTATTTCCGCATCGAAAGCATTGTTCAAACGGTTATTAACTTTATCGTCCAACCTTTGAACACTGTTGCTTTGGTCGAAGCCGTCAAATGCAGCACCTGGTCTTTTAAAAATAGTAGGTCCATCTTCTTCAGCTTTGTATCGTTCATACAGATTTCTCATACGGTCTGCATCTTCTTTATGTGCTGAAATGATTTCTTGTAAAAGCTCTTCATTGATTCCGTTCTCATCAAGTCTTCGTTTGAATTTCAACAATCGGTTCACCTCTTTTCTTTCTCATAAGATAGCGTGCAAGCGGTTAATGAACATAGATAACTGACCAGAGTTTTGTTACTCGTTTATAAATCAAAATATTGTTTTTTAGAGGCTAAAAAGCATTGTTCAGAAAGGGATGAGTTATGTTACACGTTCATTTCATCTCTTTTCTTGCCTAGTTTAAGATTCTTCATTTCCACATCATCAAGGCCATACCAGACAGCTGAGAATGTATGTGGATCAATGTTGAATTCGTCTTCAATAATTTCACCGGCTTTATCTACTTTGAACGTTAAATCTTTTAATTCACGTATGACATCCGGACACTGGTCAGAGCAAATGATTCGCTTAAATCTCTTAATCTTCTTGGTGTACTGAATACGTGAACCTGGGAACTTTCGAGTAGCCATCATTCTGAAACCGTTTTGTCTAAAGAATTGAATCGTCTTAGGTTCTGCACTATCAGCTTTAATTAAGACTTTCTTTAATTCCTGTAGCTCTTCAGCTGTACGATCATCTGTCATGTTGTTCTTGTAATACTGCCACCAGATGTAAAGCGTGAGAGTACTTAAATCAACAGCCATTCTCACAACCGCGTTATAGGAGTTTACAAACCCAAAGTCCATTCCCGTTTTATGTAACGGCTTTTGAATCTTCTCTATAGCGTCCATTACCTGTTCGTGTGGTTGCACTTCGAACTGAGGTAACACCAAAATACCGTTAACGCCAAAACGCCCCTTACGCGCAATGCGGTAGAGGTCTAAATCGTGCGTCTTCAAGTCTTCTAGCTGTTCAATATAACTTTCAGGCAAAAATAAATTATCATCAGCTGTTGAATGATGATAATACGTGTTGTTAACTATGATGGTTTTTTGTTTATATAATTCTTCATCGTCCAGAACAAAGAACTTAGTTAATTCATTTTTAAAGAAATGTTTGTAACTCCAATTACCTTTGCTTACTGGATTGGTTGAAAGAATCATATACAGATTCAAAGTAGGATGTCGTAACCGTCCTATTAACTCTTTAAAGCCCTCATACTTCACTTCCGAACACTCTTCAATCCATATAATCGATACATTGTTAATAGACTTTAGCTTTGCTGGCTTATCCATCCCTTTAAAGATAATCTTCGAGCCATTCGGAAAACGTATCTGCATAGGTGAGCTCACACATCGAATTTTGTGTTCTAAATCCAAATCGATAATAATCTCTTCTAACAATGAGAACGTTGAATCACGATGAGTGTCATATACCTCACGAACTACTAAGGCTGTTCGTTTCTCTTCTAAAAGTTTAAGGATGAGTTTTAAAGCAACGTGATAGCTTTTACTAGATCCGTAACCACCAACAAGGAATTGGAACTTCTGGTTCCAGTCAAACAAAAAATCCTCGAAATGAGGATTCACATCTTTCTCTATTTGAACAGAAACCATCAGCGACCACCCTTCCGGCTAATCACGATTTCGATTGGGCCATCATCGTTCTTCCCATTTAGCTTCTCGATTTCGGCTTTCGTTTTATCAATGCCTAAACGCATCTGTTCAAGTTTCAACAGGCGTTCATCGCCATCATAAGCCATTTCATTGAACTGCTTGATGGAACTTCGAAGTTCTCCAATCGCTTTTGATTGAGCGTTTAAGAATGTTGCTTGACGATCCCAAGAGAACTGGAACTCATACTCGACCTTATCGCCAAACTCAGAGTTCTCAACCTTTTTGATTTCTTTGATCATTTCATCCTTCGATTCAACGAACATAATTTTTTGTGCACGTATAATTGCAGCATATTGGATTTGTATTTGAATCCACAATAAGTCAGCAGGTTCACTATTCTCAACCATTCCCATAATGTCCAGTGTCTCTTGAGGCATATAGCGCGAAAACAAGCCGTGCTTTAATGACCTGGTGTTCCGTTGTGAAAACTGATTCTTTGGTTTCGGGTTTCCACTTCGCTTCTTGCGAGTCTGCTCTTTTTTAGAAGACTTACTTCCATCAAGTGGACCATCATTTTCAGGCGAGTTAAGCGAGCCCTGTTTATTAGTAACGTTACCTTTTTCATTAGTAGCGTTACCGTTCATTTGGTCATCCCATTTATCTTGATTCTTCCACTTACGAATTTGAGAATCTGAGACGCCTAAATCAACAGCAATGTCTTTTAGTAATTTCTTACCTTCCGAGTCTTTATAAATATTATAAGCCTTTTCACGTGCTGGACTTCTTGCTCTCGCCATCTTATAGTCACCACACCTTCTTTCGCGCTATTCGCTTTTTGGGACATAGAAAAAGCACCTCCAAAGAGATGCTTACAAAGCTTTGTATAATTCTAAAATAGATTCTGAGTATTCAGGAGACCAATCGTAATTTGAGTCTTCGTTGTTATGGAAAACAATTTGCTCTCCGTTATCGAATGAAACAGTTAAGATATGCGGGTTTGAAGGGTGCCTATTAGTAACAAGTTCCTTTTTATTTACTTTGCAGCTCAGAAACTCATAAACAAAATTGTATTCTTCTTGTTTTGAAACTTTAAGTAATCCTTTTTCAAACACTAAAAATAATTCAATATCAAGTTCATTAACTAAATTCTTACCGTAGAATGCTTTGATATTCTCTTCTCCATAGATATCATTTATAAAGTTGATAGCTCTTGGATATCCATCATTATATAAAGTATCAAATGTTCTAGTGTTTACTTTTGTTTTAAAATCATCATATGTCATCATAATTTTCACCTCCTACTGACAATATTCGCCATTAACCGTAGGAAGTCCTTTAATCATAATAAAAACGCCTAGCTAATTGCTTAGACGTTTAACCAAATATTGATTTCCAAATTAATGTGACGACAAATGCTCCGACTCCAACAATTACTAGGAGTGAGAACAAAGCCATTGGCAACATCCATAATGCTTCTAATAACACCATGAAACCATTTGGACCCTTTTCTTTAGGTAGTTTTGTAACAGTTTGTTCTTTTTGGACTTCTTGATCATCTTTTTGAAACCGTTCAGTATTCATTTTTGCTTTTGCTATCCTCTTAACCTCCGCACGTTCTTCTCTAGCGCGTGAGTCTGCCTTTATTTTTTCGTTACTAGCTTTCCAATCATCTTTAAATTTAGCATTGTTTTCTTTCATTGCTTCTCTAAACGATTTTGTTTCAGCCATAGGATCCTCCTGTATTTTTGTTAATACAAGTATACCTTTATTTATATGGAATTATTAGTTAATTATTAAAAAAGCGCCCAGAAATTAGTCTAGACGCTTTACATTTCGCTTATTTAGTTATACTAAGTTAGTATACTTCACTAAAACCCTACTCAAGTTGCGTGCTGTATACTCCTTATTTATAGAGTAACACATCATGTGTCAATGGCGTGTGCATCTTTTTGTCACATTTTGATAGGATGTTTCTAATGTAACCATCTGATAAATTTAGTTCGTTAGCTATTTCTTTTGTTCTCATATTTTTCACGTGACGCATGACAGTTATTTTATGTTCAAGACCAGTGAATTTTTCTAAGCCTTTTACGTAATCCTCTTTCATATCCTTGTAATGTTCTAGCCGTTTTAAGATGCCATGTTTTTTGTTGTGAAAGTATTCAATACGTTCAATTGCTTCTTTGGAACCGAATTTTGTAGCTCCGAAACTTCCTAACATAAAACCACCTTTACCAAACCAAAATTCCATATCTGCATCGACTCTTTCCAAGTCCAGTTCAATCAGTTCAATTTCGGTGCAAAGATCTAAAAAATTAATTACCGGTAACATAGCACATCCCCCTTAAAGTCCTTTGAGCCCTTCTGGACGTCCTTTGATTAATCCTAGTTCGGCACGATCTATGATTAGTAACACGATTTCAATTGGTTTTCTTTTCATTTTCGTCGCGATATTTTCCACACTGATTTCACCATTCCAAAGTTCAGTGAAGTCATTTAATTCTTCATCAGTGAAATCAAACTTCAAATCGAATTTTTTATCTTCAAAAACGTGATAGTTCATAGCGCTAATGCTTTCTTTGCAATTTTGAATGCTTTTGTTGTCGGCGAATATGACCACCTAATTTCTTTGAGAGCAACACGTAATAGATCGTTTTCTATCTCGAGTCTTTTCTTGTGATAATACAAATCATTGAGCTCTTTCAGCTTCTGGTTCATATCGCTTTCACTCCCTTTAGCGAATGACTTTCTTGATAAGATGTTTTGGTTTATTGTGCAGCACTTGGCTTTTCCAACGAGTATCACGAATAGGCGGCCATTTAGTTTGATACAAACGAATTTCTTTTTTGTTCTTATGCGGAATGTTAGCGAGTGTTCTCACCGCGTCTTTTAACGCTTTCCCTATTTTTCGAATCGCTATAATAAGATTAGGATTCAATCTGTTCACCCTTTCACTGTTTAACTGGTCGAACCAATTTAGCCTTTTCCTTTCGGGCATAAGCTTGAATTTTAACCATTATTTTATCGCGGGTTTTAGGTCCGATGCCTTTAATGTCAAGAAACATTGCCTCCATCAAATCCCATGTATCCATGGCGCCTTTAACTTGACCTCTTATTTCCGCATATCCATTAGCTATTTTCTGACCTTCTTCAAAGCCTTCTTGCCTTGCTTTAGCCAGTTTCTGTTGCATTCCCATAGCTTTCAGCACCCTTCTCTTTATTGCCAAATACTTTGAAGTGTTTGTTAGTAAACTAATTCAAGCTGACCTTCAAGGTTCATCGTGGTCCCGTTTGTATCCATTTCGAAATTACCACTAAGTAAGACTTTGAAAATAGCCTCGATCACACTTACTACCATGCTATTTCCTGCTAATTTATAAAGAGTTGCGTTTCTGTTGGTTGCTCGACTTGGATATTCTTTCAGAACTTCCGCAAAGTCTTCATCATCGAATCCCATAAGCCTCCAACACTCTTTTTCTGTCAAATACCGATAGTGAGGTCCATCCATTCGAATAATACCTGCATTTGGGCACCTGTCTTGTCTGGTGCTAATCGTCCAACAGCTATCAGCAATGACATCTAAATATCTTTGATAGCTTCCTTCACGCTCTGGTGTGAATTCTTTTATTCTGTTTAACATGCTAGGAATATTAATTGTGTAGCGATCATCATTTATATTTGATTCTAAAAATTCATTGATATGCTTTGTGGGAATTTTCTTGAGCTTCGAAAAATCAAACACTGAATTACCTAAAATTGATATCGTGAATACTCTTTCTCGCTTCTGAGGGATTCCGAAATCCATCGCATTTAATACTTCGAAATTATTCGTGTATCCCAACCGGTTCATTTCCGTTAGATATTTGCTAAATGAATGGATCATGTCTTTGTCCAGGACACCTTTTACATTCTCCCAAACAACGAATCTAGGTTTCCACGCCCCTAAGTTTTCAATAATTTTTAATGTTTCCCACATAAGCGAGCTGCGTGTTTTATCTTCACCATTTCCACCTAAGCGCTTCCCAGCTCTAGAAAAGTCTTGGCAAGGCGAACCATGGACCATGATGTCAGGCATCAGATTGTAACCAATAACGCTTTGAGGTTTGAGTTTATTGTCATATAGAGCGTTGTAAGCTCTAACGGCTTTTTCGTCAATTTCAACATAATCAATTGCTTTATGGTCTACACCTAAATTGATTAATGCTTTTCTTGGAGCACCAATGCCTCCATTAACCAAACAA